>Ga0209573_1001634_pt1 | contig 33300 bp, 34 predicted proteins | sample TNRBio252014_DNA_FD_185870 | JGI IMG/M metagenome (GOLD analysis project Ga0209573, IMG submission 185870) | Wastewater treatment Type I Accumulibacter community from EBPR Bioreactor in Madison, WI, USA - TNR Reactor_6/25/2014_ DNA (SPAdes)... | ecosystem: Engineered > Bioreactor > EBPR >...
ACACCCCAAGTCATGAAAGTCATGACCGTTTCCCTCTTCCCCTGACCCTTCTCCCGCGAGGGGAGACGGGAGTTTCGTGAGTCGCGTGCGCGACTTTCACATTAAGAGGGAAACGTAAGGCGTGCGGGCCGGCGTCACGGGCCTCCGATCAGGCTATCCGCCTGGCAAGCCAGTCAACTCGCGCTGCGTCAGGTAGAGGCGCAAATCGAACTCGAGCTGGTGATACGCCGGCTCCATGTGGCTGCACAGCTGGTAGAAAGCGCGGTCGTGCTCACGTTCCTTGAGATGCGCGAGTTCGTGCACGACGATCATTTTCAGAAACTCGGGTGGCGCTTCCTTGAACACGCTCGCGACGCGAATCTCGTGCTTGCGCCTGATCTTGCCGCCCTGCACACGCGCCAGCTTGCCATTGCTGCCCAGGGCGTTGGCGGTGAGCTGCAGGCGGCTATCGAAAAGCACTTTGGCGGGCGAGTCGGCGTTGTGCAGGAAGCGGTTCTTGAGCGCCAGGGTGTAGTCGTACAAGGCGCCATCGCTGCGCACCGCATGCGTTCCCGGATACTTGGTGCGCAGCATCGTTGCCAGCTGGTCCTGGGCGATCGCCGCGCGTACCTGCCGCTGCAGATCGTCCGGATAGCCGGCCAGGTAGCGCAACGGCAGCATGCTCAGCAAACGTCGGCGAGGACCTTGTGCAGCCAGGCTTCGATGTCCTGCAGCTCGTCGTAACAGACCGAGTGCTCGGCGACATAGCTGTGCCACTCAACCGCGTATTTCTCCGCTTTTAGCAGTTTGCTGGAACGTTTTCCGAAATCGAAGGGGATGACCGGGTCGTTCTGCCCGTGGGCCATGAAAATCGGCACGTCGCGGTTCGCTTTCGACGCCTTGGCAGCCAGCTTATCGGCCATCGGCAGATAGCACGACAGCGCCAGGATTCCGGCCAGCCGCTGCGGATGGCGCAAGCCGGCATGCAGGGCAAGCACGCCGCCCTGCGAAAAGCCGGCGAGAACGATGCGCGCATCGGGAATTCCGCGTTCGTTCTCGCGCGCGATCAGCGCCGCGACCTGTTGCGCCGACTGAGCCAGGTCGTCTGCCTCTTCCCTGCCCGGCGCGAAATCGGGCGAAATGATGTCGTACCAGGCGCGCATCACGAAACCGCCATTGATGGTCACCGCGCGCATCGGTGCGTGCGGGAAGACGAAACGCAGCGCCGGCAACTGATCGAAATCGAACTCGTCGACGATCGGCTCGAAGTCGTGCCCATCGGCACCGAGACCGTGCAGCCAGATCACGGCACACTTGGGAGATTCGCCGGTCTGGCGTTCAACGCATGGCAGCAACAGGTCGTCGGCGTGGCTCACTTCTGAAGTCATGGAATTGATCCTTGTTCGGAGAAACGGCCATCATTCTAGCAGGCTGCCTGCCGGGCATCGTCGCCTCGGCAGAGGGGCGGGCTCGCAAACGAAGCGGACGAAGCGGACGAAGCGGGCAAAGCGGGACGGACCGCCCGGCGTGCAGAAGATCAGCCGCGTATGTGCGCGACGAGCGCGCGGGTGATTGCCGCCGTGCCGTCCTCGCCACCGAACTCGATCGGCCAGATGCTGGTCATCGTCTTGTCCACGGCGCGCTCGAGAATGCGGGCACCGTGCGCCAGGCGCGGCTCGGCATGCTGATCGGCGAGCCAGTCGAGCATCAGGGCCGCCGCGAGGACCTGGGCGACCGGGTTGGCGCGGCCCTTGCCGGCACAATCGTCGGCGCTGCCATGGGCCGGCTGAAAGATTGCGTAGCGATCGCCAATGTCGGCCTTGGGCGCCAGACTCTGGCTACCGGCAAGCGCCGCCGAGAAATCGGCAAGAAGTCTGCCAAGAGCGTTCTCGGTGACCAGCACATCAAAATCCCAAGGGGCCCTGACGAGCTTGGCGGCGATCACGTCGCCGTGCGCATATTCCACTTCGACCTCGGGATGCGTCGCGGCAACTTCGCTGAACACCTTGCGAAAAAGGGCCATCGACGCCAGCAAATTGGCCTGGTCGACACAGGTCACCTTGCCCGGCCGGCGTTTGCTCTTGGCACGTCGACCGGCCAGTTCAAAGGCAAACTCGACCACTCGGCGGCTGCCGTGGCGTGAAACAACCATCGTTTCCCGCACCCGGTCGTCTTCGAGCGTTCCGCAACCGTGCGACGAGAGCAAGCCTTCGCTCTGCTCACGAACCACCACCAGATCAATCTCCGCCGCGCGTTGGTCGGCCAAAACCAGCGGCAACCGCGGATAGCCGCGGATCGGGCGCAGACCGGCGTAGATATCCATCGCCATGCGCAAATCAAAGTGGGCGGAGACTTCGGTTCCATCGGGGTAACAAACCCGCGGCAGACCCATGGCCCCGAGGAGCACGGCGTCGGCGTCGCGGCACTCGGCGAGGGTGTCGTCGGAGAAGACGACACCGGTCTTTTCATAATGCCCAGCCCCTCCTTCGCGCTGCCGGAAGTCGAAACTGATGCCACCCAGGCGCTCGCAGAGCACCTCGAGGATGGTCAGGCAGGACTGTACGACTTCGGGGCCGATGCCGTCGCCGGGTAGAACGGCGATCCGGAAACGTGGATTGTTGTACATGTTCTTCTTCCCATTGGTTCAGAAGGCGCAGCGACCTGGGGGCCTGCGCAGAGGGACGTGCCAGCAAGCTGCCGACAAAATGCCCAGTGATTGCACGTCGGCAATCATTGACGGGCAAAAGGCGCTGGCGGTCAAGTGCTTTTGTCGGCTGAGCTGCATTTCAACACGCAGGCGAAGGCTCGGGCGCCGGCACTTCTCCATGCACGCCTGGCGTGCTACGTTTGCCTTTCCCATCACCATCAGGAGGGTATCGACATGGCCTTCAATCCCGCATCGCGCGTCCAGGACTACCTCGTCTTCGGGGAATTCGGCGACGTCAATCCGTCAATCACCGACTCCTCGACCTATACCTTCCTGAGCCCGGAGCGAATGGAGGAGTTGTTCGAGCACGAGATCGAAGGCTGCTTCCTCTACTCGCGACACTTCAACCCAACCAACAAATATCTCGCCAGCGCCCTGGAGCGCATGGAAGACGGCGAATCGGCGCAGGTCATGGCCTCCGGCATGGGCGCGATCAGCACCACTCTGATGACCCTGTGCGCTGCCGGCGACGAGATCGTCTGCGGGCGCAGCATCTATGGCGGCACCTACGCCCTGCTCAAGAACCTGCTGCCGCGCTTCGGCGTCAACACCCGCTTCGTCGACCTCGGCGACCACGACGCCGTGCGCGCAGCGATGACGCCACAGACCCGCGTCCTCTACTGCGAGTCGCTCAGCAACCCGCTGCTCGAAGTCGCCGACCTGCCGGCGCTGGCCGCCATCGCCCACGAACACGGCGCACAACTGGTGGTCGACAACACCTTCACGCCGATGATCCTGTCACCATTGCGCCATGGCGCCGACATTGTCGTGCACAGCCTGACCAAGTTCGTCAATGGCACCAGCGACTGCGTCGCCGGCTGCGTCGTCTCTGCGCACGACTTCATTTCCCGCCTCACCGACATCAACGCCGGGCCAAGCATGCTGCTCGGGCCGGTGCTCGACAGCACCCGCGCAGCGAGCATCCTGAAGAATCTGCACAGCCTGCACATCCGCCTGCGCCAGCACGGCGCCAACGCCCTCTACCTGTCCAGCCGGCTCGAAAAGCTGGGATACGCCGTGCATTACCCGGGCCTGGCCAGCCATCCGCATCATCAACTGCTGACACAGCTGATGAACCCCGGTTACGGCTATGGCGGCATGCTGACTCTCGACGCCGGCGACCTCGCCGCCGCCAACCGCCTGATGACGCTGATGCAACGCGACAAGGTCGGCTACCTGGCCGTCAGCCTCGGCTATTTCAAGACCCTGTTCAACACCCCGGGGCACAGCACCTCGTCCGAGATCCCGCCCGCAGAACGCGAAGCGGCCGGCTTGCGCGAAGGCTTGATCCGCTTCTCGATCGGCCTCGACGAAGATATCGCCCAGACCACCGCGCGCATCGAAAACTGCCTCAGCGAAGCGGAAGTCCGCGGAAGTCTGTAGAATCCCGTCCCGGGCCTGTAGCTCAGTTGGTTAGAGCAGAGGACTTAGCGAAGCCAGCCTGGACATCGTCAGATGAGTCGCTGGTTTCATGGGTTGCCCGTCGGCAGCAACACGCTGGTGGCGGGTAGAACTGGTCAAATTCGGTGGAAGCTGGGGCCTGCGGGCGACGCCAATACCGAGCCAAGCCCCCGCAAATAGCGCGGGGGAAGGTGTAGAGACTAGACGGCCAGCCTGTAACGGGAAGGTATAGTCCAGACCACAAACTCGCCAGAGGCGGCGAAAGCCGTAGTGGTAAGCATAATCCTTTGGTCCAGGGTTCAAGTCCCTGCGGGCCCACCAGACAAGAAGACCAACCCCTCATCGGGTTGGTCTTTTTTTGCGCACTGCCGCGTGTTTGCGCGGGTTCGTGCGGAAGCCTGTGGACTTCGAGATTTCCCGCGGGCGCCCGGATTTGGCCATTTTCATTCTCTCCTGGCCATTCTTCTCTCCGGCCTCGCGCCCGTCGACGACCCGAAGTCCACGAGCGCCTCCAACGCGACCATTGCAAATCAACAGCTTACACGTGGTCCGATCAAGCAGTTGATTTGAGGCATTGGTAGGCGGAGGAAACATCGATGGTGCTCCCGCGATCGCGATGCTGGAAGGATTGCTGCTGGCGGGCAGCTTTCGGCCAGGAGATACCGATGGCGACGAGCAGCATAGTCCCTTCACGCGGGCTCGGTCGCAGACTTGATTCCATGCCCATTCGTCGGTCCCTAAGCGCCGCCTTCACCTAACTTCAGCACTTGAGCGAATGTCGCTGCGCTCTTACGGCTGACCGGGATCGCCACATCGCTGTTGAGAGTGCTTGCCCGACATAGTGGCTCGCCTTCCGTGCTTTGTTGTTCCTGTGTTGTACCAAAAAATGTTGACAGCGGAAGATGAGATCACTACATTAACGCACTCGACAGTTCGGAACAACGCAGGAACAACGGAGGAATTATGGCCGATAACTTCTACACGGCGAGCCTAAGCAGGACTCAGGGTCGCAATACTTGGGCCGTCATATTCCGACATCCGAAGCGAACGGACCCCACCACCGGCAAGGAGGGCCTGCGAGTCCGGCAAAGCCTGAAGACGGACAAGGAGGAGGAGGCGGCGACGCTTCGGGATCAAATGAATATGCTGCTGGAAAACCCGCAGCTATGGGATCTTGGCGCGCGCGAACAGGCACTCGCACTTTTTGATCCGCGCGTCGTTGATATCTTCTTCTACAAGCTCGAAGGCGGTGAAACCGACTTCCTGATGCTGCGCGACGGCGTGATCGCGCTTCCGTCCTCACAGTCCAGCGACTACCGACGCGCGCTCTTTCTCGGCACCACCGGCGCTGGAAAGACGACGGCATTGCGCCAGATTATGGGCACCGACCCGGCGAAAGAGCGCTTTCCCTCGACTTCCACAGCCAAGACCACGGTTCATGAAACCGAAGTGCTCCTGCAAGACGGTCCCTATAGAGCCGTCGTCACGTTCTTCCCGATGGAAGATGTGCGCGAACACCTGAAGGAGTGCGTGTCTGCTGCCGCTCTGGCGGCGTACCGGAACGAGTCCGACGCCGAGCAGATGCGTCGCTTGCTGACGCACGTTAATCAGCGTTTCCGCTTCAACTATGTTCTTGGAAATGGCCCGGTCAAGGACAGCAGCGACTTCGACGATGACAGCAACGGCGACACGGACGCCGAAGCCAGCGACCTGCTGAAGGGCACGAACGATGTGCTGTCGTCCGCGCTGGCGTCGGTCAAAGAGCTCGCAGTGCGCTACGGGACCTCGCTCCGCACGGAGCTGAACGCAACCGAAGAAAAGGATCAGCGCGTCATCGACGAACTGTTCGAAGAAGAGCTCGACAACCGGACGCGCGACGATGAGGCATTCCAGCAGGTTGTCGATGCCGTCATGGACGAGATCGAAGAACGCTTTGCCTTGCTGCCCGATGGTAAGCTTCGGAAAACCAAGGTCGGATGGCCTCTGACGTGGACCTGGGAGACCGAAGATCGCGATGCCTTCATCGCGGCGATCTCCCGCTTCGCTTCGAACTACTCGCCACTATTCGGCACATTGCTGACCCCGCTCGTAAACGGCGTCCGCGTGGCAGGACCGTTCTACCCCACGTGGACAACTGACCAGCCGAAGCTGGTGCTCCTCGACGGCGAAGGGCTTGGCCACACGCCCCGCTCGGTGTCAACCATCTCGACGACCCTGTCGAAACGCATCGACATGGCTGATGCCGTCATTCTTGTTGACAACGCGACGCAGCCGATGCTTGCCGCGCCCGTGGCGGCGATGAAGGAGCTAGTCTCTTCGGGCAATTCCGCCAAGCTGATCTTCGCGTTCACGCATTTCGACAAAGTAAGCGGCGACAACCTACCGAGCCCGTCGGCCCGTGCCCAACATGTGCTTGCATCGGCGGAAAACGTGCTCTCTGCCATCGGAGAAGACCTCGGCCCATTCGCCGAGAGGGCACTCCGCGCGCGTCTGGCGAGCTCGCGCGTCTTCCTCGCGGGCCTCGATCAGAGACTGGATGTCGAATCCAAGGACGGTAAACGTACGACCAGTCAGCTCGGCAAGTTGCTGGAGTTGATCGACGGCATCGTCGAGCGTCCGAAGCCGATTGACTCGCGCCCGATCTATGACCGCATGAACCTCGTGCTGGCCGTCGAGCGCGCGGCGGAGAGCTTCCACAACGGGTGGCGACCCCGCCTCGGCCTGTCGGTCAAGCAGGGCCAAGTGAAGGAACACTGGACACGCATCAAGGCCCTCAGCCGCCGCTTCGCGATGGGGTCTGACCACTACGACACGTTGCACCCTGTCGCCGACCTAAAAAAGGAACTACAGCAACGCCTCTACGTGTTGCTTCAGAACCCGGTTGGCTGGAACGGACCGGAACCGACCGACGACGACAAGCAGAGCATTTTCGACGCCATTGCCGAAGACCTCAGCCGTCGCCTGCTTGACCTCGCCTCGCGCCGGGTGAAGTCGGAGCGGTTGGGTGACTGGCGCAACGCCTACGACGAATCCGGCCCGCGCTCGACTTTTCGGCGCGCGAAGCTGATCGCAGAGCGCGTCTATGACCTGGCCGCCCCGGTGCCTGATGTAACGCCATCGCCGGATCGGAATGCCTTCCTGCAAGACGTGGCAACCGTGACCAGGGAATCGGTCGAACTGGTCGGCGCAACTTTGCGCTGAAGTATGGGTATATGAAGATGAAGATCGATGAAATCTTCCCGCACGTTGTCGGAGATCGGTGCTCGCTGAAGGACCAACTCTTCCAACGTGCGAAGGAGCAGGGCTTGTCGGCCGAGCAGGCGAACGAATGTTTCGCCTCGGTTCCTTCCCCGCTGATCGACTCAGGGGCGTTCCTCGACAACTTGACCGGTCTGTGGCGCTATGAGTTCGGCGTACCATTCGAAATCGAAGGGACATATGTCTGGGGCGCTCATATGTGGGTCCCGGTCGACTACCTGCACCGCGCCATCATCACGGCCAACGACCGCCTTTCCGAGCAAGCACGCTCTGCCTACTACACGCGATTGAACGAGCCGGAGCGGCACGCGGTTACGCTCACCGAAATGATCCCAGGCAGCAAACTGCCCACTGGCGTGCCCGCCGAATTTGAAGTGTCAGGGTACGGTGCAGGAAACAGCACAGTGGATTGGGTGGTTCACACGAATAGTCGCCGGGTGCTGCTTGATGTGAAAACCCGTAGCAGGGACTTCATCGAACAAATGGCTCGGGAAGATGGCGGCAAAGAGATGCCAGAGCCGGAGCACGATCCCGCGTTGCTCTTCCGCAGCCTGGACAAGAAGTTTCGGCCCGAAAATCCGGACGAGCTTCTACAAGGCATCTGGATCGCGACACACATTCAGCAAAGTGTAGACGCTCTAAACAAGGCCTTCGGAGCGCTAGACCCTAAAAAGGTGCACTTCGCCATCCTCGGCGATTGGGAGTCGGATGTTCACCTTCTGGTGAGGCGGGAAGCGGATCGCGAATACCTGCTTGATCTGTTCGGGGCAACACCGTCAACCCGGTTCACCTTTACGCCATAGGCGAGCACTTAAGGGCGGCAAACCTCGGCCACAAAACGGGGGCATGGTCAGATCTGTCGTCGTACCTGCTCGTGCGCTCGGTATGCGAGAGGCCGAGGCTCGCCACATGCTGGACGGGCCGACAGGCAGCATGGAGTTGCGTACGGCCATCACGCCTGCATTGCATGCTCGGAGGCCGCCGCCGATCACTCCGCCTGCAAGTTCTCGCCAACCACACCAATTCGCTTGCGCTGCTCCTCCCACAACACCGGCGGACTGATCGCCAGATCATGCACGCCAACCTGATGCGGCAAGGACTCATCCAGGATGGCCGCGATGATATCGGGCGCCAGCGTGGTCAGGTTGAGCATTCGGCACATGTAGCTGTTGTCGATCTTCTCCCGGGCGGCGAGCTCGGTGATGGACTTGGCTTCGCCCGATTCGAGCATTGCCAACCAGTGATGGCCGCGTGCCAGTGCCAGTTGCATCGGCGTGGCGGCGACATCCCAGGGCCTGGGCTGGGCGGCTTCACCGTTCGGCAAGGTAACCAGTTTCCGCCCGCTGCGGTGCTTGATTTGTATCGGCACCGACAGGGTCAACCTGCCGTCGCTGGCGGCGATGACATCTGACGCCCCGGTCCTGCAGATACGGATCCCGTTCATGCCAGCGCCTCCTGCCGCCGTTCGGCCGGCTCCGGGCGCAAGTCCAGCACCAGGTGTTCGACGCCATTGGGGCGCAGGCGCACTTCCAGATCAGTAGGTGAAACGATCACCTTCTCGACCAGGAGTCTGACGATGCGCGCCTGCTCCGCTGGGAACAACTGGTCCCAGATCACATCCAAACGCGTCATGGCCACGGTGACCGTGGCCTCGTCCAGGGTCGGATCCAGCTTGGTCGCTTGCCGCAGCACATCGCCGAGCAAATCAGGCGCGCGCAGGATTCCTCGAAGCTGTTCGAGTACTGCCGATTCCAGTTCTGCCGCCGGCAAACGTGGCAAGCCAGAGGCCCTCGCTTGCTCCTTGGTATCGCGCATCGGGATGTAATACCGGTAGCGGCGGCCGTTACTCTTCTTCGTCGTGTGCCAGGGCGACAGGGCCCGCCCGTCATGGCCGAAGACGATGCCCTTGAGCAGGAAGGGAACGACCGCCCGCGTGGCGTTGCCGCGCACCCGGCAATTGGTGGCGAGGATGGCGTGCACGCTGTCCCACACTTCGCGTTCGATGATCGGCGGATGCACCGCCGGAAACCACTCACCCTTGTGCCGCAGTTCGCCGAGGTAGGTGCGGCTGTGCAGCAACTTGTAGATCATCCCCTTGTCGATCGGCTTCCCCTCACGGACCTTGCCGTCCAGGGTGGTCCAGGCCTTCGAGGTGACGCCGTCGAGCTTCAGTTCGTTGAACAGCGAGGTGCTGGAGCCGAGTTCGACGAAGCGCTGAAAGATGTGCCGGATGAGTTTCGCCTCGCGTTCGTTGGGGACCAGTCGCCGGTTCTCGACGTTGTAGCCCAGCGGCGGCACGCCCCCCATCCACATGCCCTTGCGCTTGCTGGCGGCGATCTTGTCGCGGATCCGCTCGCCGGTGACCTCACGCTCGAACTGCGCGAACGACAGCAGGATGTTGAGCATCAGGCGACCCATCGAGGTCGTGGTGTTGAACTGCTGGGTCACCGAGACGAAGGAAACACCGTAGCGTTCGAAGACTTCCACCATCTTGGAGAAGTCCGCCAGGCTGCGGGTCAGGCGATCGATCTTGTAGATCACGACCACGTCGATCTTGCCCGCCTCAATATCGGCGATCATGCGCCGGAGAGCTGGACGCTCCATGTTCCCACCCGAGAAAGCGGGGTCGTCGTAGTCGTCTGCCACCGCAATCCAGCCCTCGGCGCGCTGGCTGGCGATGTAGGCGTGACCGGCGTCGCGCTGTGCATCGATGGAGTTGTACTCCTGGTCCATCCCTTCGTCGGTGGACTTGCGTGTGTAGACGGCGCAGCGCACGCGCCGCTTAAGGGCTTCGCTCATCGCCGTAGTCCTTTCCTGGTGGACACTTCCGGCTTGGCCGGGCCTTTGAGTCCGAAGAAGAGCGGTCCCGACCATCGTGTTCCGGTGATCTCGCGCGCGATCATCGAGAGGCTCGGGTACATCCGGCCGTTGAACTCGTACTGCCCGTCGGCGGTGGCGACCACACAGTATTCAACGTCGCGGTATTCACGCGTCAGCACGGTGCCCACTGCCGGTCGGGTATCGCGGTCGCGCTTCCCTACCTTGCCCGTTTCCAGGAGGGCGGCGATCCGGCGCTGGTTTCGCTCCAGCAGGCTGGCGTCAACCTTGCGAAACTCGACTTCCTGCAGCCGGTAGGCGATGCGCCGTTCCAGGAAGGGCCGATTGTAGTTGGGCGTGTCGGCGCCGAACAGCTTCTGCCAAAGCGCCTTGATCTCTGGCATCGGTAGTGCGGGCAAGCGGGCGATCTGCGCCAGAACCGACGGCGGCGTGGCGGGAATGCGAGGTGACGTGTTCATCATGACTCCGTATTATTCCTTGTGGACGGGGTGTGAATGAACGCGCTGGTGGCCGGAGAAGGCAAGCTCAAACCCGTTCTCTCGGGCCACGGGGCCATCGGCGCTGCGCAGGCGGATCAGCCCATTGGCGAGCAACGAGGCGATCTCGCACCGACGCTGCGCCGCTGTCATGTGCTCCGGGGAGAGGTGGGTAATTTCATGCACTGGCTATCTCGCCCTTCGTCCAATTCGCTCGAACCGCAATTGTCTGATCGCGGGATAAAAAATGCCATAAGGGAATTTTGGAGGCGAGCGGGCTGCTGCGGGTTGGTGCGTAAACCGGGATCAGCTGGCATTTGATTCTCGATTAGTGCGGGACGCTGTCCGTCTGGCGCGAACGGCGCATGGTCATGCTCAACAGGGCTCTCGATAGCCTTTTAGATCTCTCTTTCGCCGACCTTCGCAAGGCGGTTTCAGCCATCGCTGCCGCCGGTGTGAACTTCGCGCATGTGGCGATCCATCGCGTCCAGCCAATCTGGTGGCCGTCTCGAATCACTTGTACATTTAGGCATGAAGAATGATTGCGTCGCAAACCTAACGCCAGCAAAGTTAAGCACAACGATGGCGAGAATGAGCGGCAGTCTTGATCACTTCAGCGAATGAAACTGGCACGATTGGTGATCAACGGATGGTGGTTCTGGATTGGACATTGTGTGCAATCCGGATTCTGATTGTTTCATTGGTTTTACTACGGCACCTGCACTAGGTAATTCGTAAGTGTAGAGAAGACCGCCCGGTGCACTTCCCATCCTCGCAACACGTCATCAGCGTTAGTGCCCGCGCCTGGATAAGCCGGAGTCGACGGCGGCAGCCCCTCGACCAACTCCCTGTCGCCACGCCGGCCCACGACGACGCAGGCGTGGCGATGACGGGTACACATCACGCACAAGCGGCCGGCCTCAAGGTGGAACTCGTCAGCCTCGTCCAGCGATGCCAAGGGGTGCCAGCAAACGACAAAGTCGAACTCGAGCCCTTGTAGCTTGTTGGCCGTGTTTACAACCACTCTGGTCAGGCCGCAGTGATCAAGCAACACGCGGACCATCGCCTTCTGATCATTGTGGGATACGGACACGGCGATGCGCTCGGCGATTAGCGGCGCGCCCTTGGAATGATGTTCGCACACGAGATTGCAGGTTCTGTGCAGCAGCCGTGCGATTAGATCGACGATCAACTGGGCTGTTTCCGGGTCGGCCACCAAGGTCTGTAGCGCAGGCTGCTCTAGGTAAGCCCATCCTGTGTGCGCAGCCAAAACCAGGCTCTTGTCGAGCGCCTTGTCAAGAGGTCCAGCGGCGGTGGCCGGGCCGAGGTTCATAACTCTTACGCCATCGGCTACGGCAGCGCCGAACTTGTGATCGGCAGAATAGAAGTGTCTTGCAATAGACGCACCACGCTCATCGAGCCGTCGTGTGATTGGGAAGCGGTGCCTTGGCGTAGTCGGATGATTCGAAAGAAGCACGTCCACGGCCGTCTGCAGTGGGTCCTCCGCAAGTCCCTTCCATTGTCGCCCGACCTCAACAGTGGTGAATGGCTGGATTTGACCGCTATCCCCCACACACAAGTGCCGCGGCGCTATACCGGCGAGGGCGTAGTAGCTAGCAGAATTCGCCTGGTAGCTCTCGTCGGTGATTAGCGCGTCGAATTGCCCGAGAGCCTGCGTCGACTTGTTTCGAGGATTAACTGCTGACGCGAGCTTGTGAATTGTACCAACGACCACCGGCTGGGCCGATGCCAGATGTGCCGGCGTAAACGAGACGATGTTCGGACGCCGGGCCCACGACGGAAGTTCAACGCCCTGTGCCGGAACATACGCAACGAGTTCCGCGGGGTCGCTGACGGCGATGGAAGAAACCAGACTGAAGACCTGCTCGTTGGTGGGGGCAGCCACGGCCACGCGAATGCCGCGGGGCCGGCACTTCTTGACAGTATCGGTCACGAAGTAGCTCTTGCCAGCGCCTGCGACAGCGGACAGTGTCACCGCACCCTGGCCCGTGATACTGAAAAAGTCGTTCTGGGCCACTTGGGCGATCTGATCGGCCGCATCGATAACCGCCTGATTGAACATCGTCATGCCGCCTGTTCTCCCAATTCGCTGTAGTCGAGGTCGACTGGAAAGGGTGGCGCTGCCGCAAGGTGAGTCCAAGGCGCCTGTTGAGGTAAGAATAATTCGTAGCCGGGGCGCGTGTTGAACTGGGAAAAGCATGCCCGACTGCCCACGATCGGAAGACACACGTCTGAGACGCGGTTCGTCTGCAGGATTAGCGTTACGTCGGACCCGCCGCTTGCGGCGATCACGCTACCCAGCAACCACTCCCTGCCGTCCGGCATCTGAGTCCACCAAACCTTGGCCCCCGGAAGCATCAAGCACGGTTCCTGTGTGCGCACGATGACGCGAGGCCGCAGACATTTGCGGCTATTGATCAACTCGCGATGCGTCTTGTCACAATCGATGACAACACCTGCAAGGGCCTTCCCGGCAAGCAGATGGGGCGCCATTCGCAATGGATCATCGATAGCCTCTTCGGCCAGGAGACGCGCGTGCGCCTGCTCAAGGTCATGGAGGCGCATCGCAGCGCCGCGAGCGGTCATCCGAGTCTTACGGCGGCCCTCAGCGGGACCTGCCATCCACTGGAGGTGCGCGGCGAAAGCGATGCGATCCTCTCGCACGCGTCGCACGACGGACGCCGCTTCGGGCTTTGGCTTTTCGCGGGCAACTACCTTCCACATCAGATTCCACGTCTGATCGACCATGCTACGATAGTGCGCCCGCAATGGCCAAACGAGTTTATCAACCACACCCGGATCCGTGCTTCCGGCGCGTTGGTCGTTGAACGTATGCATCAGTGAGTGAACCAACTCCCCATCCCTGGGGCTAGGGACCGGGCCCACGGCATGGATCTCGGCGAGTTCGGCGGCGTTGAACCCATGCATACCGGCGGGAGGGTCAATCCAGGCGTCCATCGCCGGCAGCGATTGCATCTCGATCGCGCTCATTGCGCTTGCGTAATGCGTCGTGAGCAGATCGGTAGCAGACACAATCAGCTGTTGGCCCGGCATCTGCGCGTGGTCAGCAATCCACATCAGATGGCGACCGAGACACGGCAGCAGTGGATCGGCGGGGTGCGGACCAGTCGTAGGCAGGTACGCAAGGCGCCGACCCAACCGGCCAAGGAGGCCGATGGTCTGGGCGTTTGGTACAACTATTTGCGGTAATTCCAGAGGCACCGCGAGTTCTGCTCCATGGTGGAGAATGTCTTCGCAGGGGCCACCGGCAAAGTCCTCGAATGCGGGACAAAACTCCTTGGCAAACCCAACGAGCGCAGCGAAGAGCAGGTCGCGGTTCAGCGGATAGCCGGGTACAAAAAGCTTGAACCCAGACGATTTTCTCCCGATCGCGATGGCGCCCACGCTGTAGGCCTCCGCACCGAGCTGCCAGGCGACGATGCACAGCGGATCGTCGGAAAGTGCTCGGTGCCTTCGAATGGCGGTGGGCAACGCACGCCCATCCGTGTGTGCGCGCGCGGCCAACAAAGCCTGGAAGCTCACAGTGCACCCTCAATCAATACACGGTTGAAGACGGAGTTGGCCCGTACAAGCGCAGCAGCCGCGTGAACCTCGGTCGGAGCCGGACTTGCGCCGTCGGCCAGTTCGGCCGCTCGAGGCAGGGTCCTGACACCGGGAAGCAAACGCACGACCGAGCTTCCGCACAACGTTGCCAGGCCGGTCGTTTGCGCTCGACCTCGGCACAGGCGGCCCATGCCACAGTCCTGTAGGCAATCGGGGCGATAGTTAGTGCCGACTTTGTCCATCATCTGCTCCAGCGTGTCGAGACGCGCCTGTGGATCGACATTGCTGGCTGGAAACTGCAGACCGCTCGCAACCATCAGCATGTCGTCGCCGGTCGGCGTCGATGCGAGCAGCCTATCGGCGCGCCGAACCCGGGCCGCCAGGTTCTGGATCAGCAGCGTTGGAGTCAGGCCGACGCCCATCGGCAAAATAATGAAGCCCTCGTCGGACACAGCGTCTGGCGACAGCTTGAGTTCGATGAGCGCACGTCGGCAGAGCAACACGTACCAAGCGGCCTGTTCGCACGCGGTGCCCAGCTTGTCGTTGTCGCAACGGCCGTCGGTTATCGGGAATGACTTCACCTCGGCCACATGGAGCTTGCCATCGGAAGCGGCGGCAAGACCGTCAGCCTCGAAGTATGCCGTCCTGCCGGCGATCGTGCAGGTCAGGACTGCTCCGTCAATGATGTTTGGGGCGTTAATGGCCTTGTGCGCGATCATCTTCAGCAGCTGTCGGGTTTCGGCGGCGCGGTGTTTAAGGCCGATTTCATTGGGTATCGCGCCGCTGCGCAAGTCCCGGATGCGGACGTCGGTCAGAGCAAAGCCGGCCTTCTCGCGCAGCAACTGTATTAACACGGCGTAGTCTTTGTCCTTGACGCGCCGCTCGAACATCTCGCCTCGCTGGAACGCCTGGGGATCCTGACCGAAGTCGACGGCGAAGTACGTGTCATCGCACAACTGGTCTAGGTTCGTACGGGTGGCCAATGCCAGCCTAGCGAAGGTGCAATCGTTGTGTGCCGTCGCAGTTGCAAGTGCGCGGACTGTCGGCCGCTTCTCCGGTGCCTTGCCACGCACCTTGGCGAGTTCGTCTTGTGTAGTCATGATTGCCCGTCACCGTTCCTTAGTTCAAGCAATAACATGCGGTATCGCCCCGCCCCAGATCTGCTGTTCGTCATCAAGGCTGCGCGTCGCACGCTCAGCTTCGCGTTTTCGCCAGTCTTCGTCTTCCGCCTGGATCAGTTGGAGTTCACCAATCACTGCTTGACGAACCCGCACCGTGTTTACCCCAGACCCAAAGTCCCACGCGTTATCGAGGGCGCCGGGGACGGTGCGCGCGTATTCGGCGAGCAATTTGCCCATGCGGACCGCTGCCCCTGTCTCGCGACACGCGGATTCCGCTTGATCGACCAGGTAAAGACATACCTTCAGGTGATCGGCCCGTGGGCTCAAAGGCCCGACGATTCGCTGCCAAAGAGGCCAATGGGACAACGCAAAACGCCCTCGTCCAGCAACCAGCCAAGGTCCCTCAAGCGCGGGCACCAAGTAGGTTTCACGCCTAGTTCCTGAGGTCCAAGAGCGGAACTCATCTCGACGAATGGATGCAATGCCCCGCAGGTCGAAAGGTTCGCCTCCGCGGGCTTCGCTGTAGGCGGCGATAAGCTTCGGGGAGCTGGGCACATTCAGTTCCATGACAGCGCTGATAGCGCGTTCGCGCACGCTCGGCACTTTGCTAAGTGCCGGCCTCTTCGCACGCCGCTGCCCAAGCCGCCGTGCCTGTTGCCACGCCATTTCGGCCTCGCGCTGAAGGCGGGCTGCTACCTCCATATCGCCACGCTTCAACGCCTCGGAGGTCTCCGTGGCCAAACGCGCGGCTTCTTGCAAGGCTGAAGTCAGGTCATCATTCATGGGCGAACTTTACCAGATACTTTCCAGACTTACAATAATAATTCCAGATATACTCTGGAAACAATCTGGTGAAAGCCAGGGAGAGATCTGTTTGCCGAAAAGAAACCGACCACCAACGACTGGGCAGGGCGGTTTTCAATGGTTACCGACTTAGGCGCCGCCTAAGTCGGTAACCGAAGCCCGCCATTACCAATTTGAGCGACTGAACGTGTCCTCCATAGGAGATTTCGATGAACGATGCAGAAAACCTGTCCAAACTGCTCGGCCACCTGCCGCCGGCGGTCTTCAGTGAATTCATGGCCAGCGAATTCGATCTGGCGATGCCGGACTTGCACGCCAAGCAGACAAAGCGGGAACAGCGCGCAGCGATGGACGAGGGCCTCTCGGCTCTTACGGTAACGGTGCGGCAGCAGATCGAGGAGGTGGCTGAACGAATCGTAGTGCTGTCGGACGGCGCCGGGCAGGATGTCATAGAGGGTTTCCGCCACGACATCTTCGACGACGCAAATCGCGAGGCCTTCGCCGCGATCTGCAACCAGTACGAGCGCGCTCTGTGGCTATACGTCCATGACCCCGAGGTCTTCAAGGAGGCACTGGATGCCCGCCAGGCCGACGTCTTCCGCCAAAGCCGGTCGTGCTACTCCGGTTTCATGGCCCCCAAGAGCCTCTCGATCAAGGACGATGAGGCCTCGAGGGTCGCTTTTCATCAGACCGTCGCCGAACATCTGGGCTGCGCGGTCGATGCGGTGGCCGTCCAGATTTTCAAGCGACTGCGTCCCGACACGCAGACGGGCGAGGGCGTCGCCCTGTATCAGGTCAGCATTCACCACAACCGCCCGCCGGAGATCATCGACTGCGTCCATGACAGCGAACTCGTCGCTCAAGAGGTGATCAGGGCTATCTCTTCGCACATCACCTACGAACCTGCCCAGGGTCATCTGGAAGTGCTGTCCAAGGACAACGATGGCCGCGAGACGCTGGCCCGGATCGTGGCAGATGCCTTGCTGCAATCACCGATCTCCGGCGAGAAGATTCCGCTGAAGCAGTACGACTATCAGAGTCTCGCCGCGCCGCGAAACTTCGACCTGGCCGGGGAGAACGTGGCATTCGTCAAGGTGGTCGAACTCGGATACGCCGCGTTGAAGCACCGCTCGCTGCTGGTGAAGATCTGGTCGACGGATGCCGACGACATTCATGCCGCTGCGCGGGATCTGATCAGCCCCACGTTCGACTTTCGCCATCACCACCTGCACTACGCCAAGCTCTCCATCCGCCTGAAAAAAGTCGGCAACGAACGCGCACGGACGATCACCATCATCTTGCGCGAGGACAACAAGTGCAACATCAAGACCAAGCGTGAGAAGGACCGGGCATTGTGCGACCGCCTGCTCGCCAAGTGGCATCTGGTGAAGGAGATCGGCGATGTTACCAATGCCCCTGTCGACGCGGTCGCTGCTTGAGTTGCTCGACCTCTTCGAGCGATCCAGCCAGTCGATCAGCGATACGGCAGGCCAACGCCTGCGCGGCGTGCCCGGATGGGACGTCTTCCACAACACGTCCCTGTCCGCCCGGGAACTAGCAGACTGGACGGAGTGCGTCGGTTACGCCGGGTGCTATCCGGCGCCCTGCGGTGACGAGCGAGAGCCGGTCGAACTGCATGAGGACAGAGATCCGACGCGCTACCGCTATCGGTGTCCGGAGACGCTTCGCAGGAAATCCGTCGCGGCGACAGAGGTGGCGGTCTACGCCGTTCACGTGCCGATGCTCCTCCATGTCATCGCCGACCTGCTCGACGTGCCGCAAGCCCTTCGCCGGGGCATCGAGTCGCCGTTACTGGACGGCCATCTCTGGAAGGTTGGCAAGGCCCGAATCGGACCGGCCCTTACCGACGTCTGGTTTGTGCGCAGCCTTGCGTCCTGCATCGATGAGCTGTTCCGCCATTTTCACGAGCAGGCACTGCCGGATCAGGGCCTCATCGTGTCCTCCGGCATGGTGCCGCCGGACTTCGTGCGGCCGCCGCGAAGCTACCGTTTTGCTTCCCTGCACGACGTGATCGTCGACTACGTCCCGGAACCACGCATGGACGTCGACCTCCTTCATCGCATTCTGACCAGTCCGGCCGACGGCACGCTTCGTCCCGTGCTGCCGGTGCACTTCAACGAGTACACGAACATGCTCACGATCCGCAGCAAGACCAGACCCTGGCACATCAAGGGCCAGCGCCAGGCTGCCGCGGTCAAGTACCTTTACCAGCAGGCGTGCAACGACCGATGGCTGGTGAACGCCGGAGAGATTCTCGCTGCTGCCTACCCGGACAAGGAAACCGGCAAGAGCACGCGGATGCAGAGCCTGTTCAGCGCCAATGGCGAATGGAAGGACTACATCGCCAACCCTGAAAAGGGGCGGTACGGATTTCGACTGGATTGACCCCGCCACAAGCAGTACGGACAACCGCCTTCGGGCGGTTTTTTGCTTTCTGGGACACGAATTTCCCCATCCAGCCGCGCCCGTACACCAGCCCGTACATGGCGACGCTAGATGCCCGTACACCTCGACCCAAAAAATGACGGAACGTTTTCGCAATCACCAGAAAGGAGAAAAACGTGCCTGTCAAACACCTCAACCAAGGCCAACTGGCGGACCGATGGGACGTCAGCGAGGCCACCCTCGAACGCTGGCGAACCGCGGGCATCGGCCCCGTCTATCTGAAACTTCAAGGGCGCGTGCTGTACCGCGTCGAGGACGTCGAAGCGTTCGAAACCGCCAGTCTGCACCGTAGCACCAGCGAGCGTGTCACCGCTGGAGGTGCCGCATGAGTTCCGGCTCCCTCCAACACCTCCTGGCGACCCCAGCCAGCCAACTCGCCGAGCAGCCCAGCCAGGCGCTGTTTCAGATCAAGAGCGACGCCGCCGATCTGCTCGCAGCCGCCAAGACCATCGTCGAGCACGTCGACCGGGCCGTGGAGTTGAAGTACGTCCACCGCGCCCGGCAGCTGCGCCTCGCCGCCAGCAAGGACAGCGGCGTCGTGCACTTCGACGACGACCAGGTGCGCATCACCGCAGACCTACCGAAGAAAGTCGAGTGGGACCAGAAGCAACTGGCCGACATCACCCGCCGTATCGCCGCCAGTGGTGACGACCCGTCCCAATACGTCGAGGTCACCTACCGCGTCTCCGAAACCAAATTCAACGCGTGGCCGGAGTCGCTCAAGAGCGCCTTCGCCCCGGCACGCACCCTCAGAACCGGCAAGCCGGGATTCCGTCTCGCCCTGCTCAAAGGAGCAACCGAATGAGCCTCCCCATCATCAGCGCCGATCAGCGCCTCGCAGAAAAGCGCGGGGTCAAAGGCGTCCTCGTCGGCAAGAGCGGCATCGGCAAGACGTCGCAACTGTGGACCCTCAAACCGGCGGCGACGCTGTTCTTCGACCTCGAGGCCGGCGACCTGGCGGTCGAGGGCTGGGCCGGAGACACCATCCGCCCGCGCACCTGGCAGGAGTGCCGCGACTTCGCGGTGTACATCGGCGGGCCGAACCCGGCCTTGCGCGAGGAGCAGCCGTACAGCCAGGCGCACTTCGACGCGGTCTGTGCGCGCTTCGGCGATCCCGCAGTGCTCGACAAGTACGACACCGTGTTCGTCGACTCGATCACCGTTGCTGGGCGGCTCTGCCTGCAATGGTGCAAAGGACAGCCGCAAGCCTACTCCGAGAAGACCGGCAAGCCCGACAGCCGCGGCGCCTATGGCCTGATGGGCCAGGAGATGATCGCCTGGCTCACCCACCTTCAGCACACGCGCGGTAAGAACGTCTGGTTCGTCGGCATCCTCGACGAGAAGCTCGACGACTTCAATCGCCGCGTCTTCTCGCTGCAGATCGACGGTTCCAAGACCGGCCTCGAACTGCCCGGCATCGTCGACGAAGTCATCACTCTCGCTGAACTGAAGGCCGACGACGGCACCAGCTACCGCGCGCTCGTCTGCCACACGCTGAACGCCTGGGGCTACCCGGCCAAGGACCGATCCGGACGACTCGATGCCATCGAGGAGCCTCATCTCGGCCGCCTGATGGCCAAGATCGCCGGCCCGGCGAAGCCCGCAACCGAGCGCCTCGACTTCGCTCGCCCCATCGCACCCCTCTCACTTCCGACTCAGGAGTCCTGATCATGAGCTATTTCGATTTCAACTCGGCTTCCGAGCAAGCCAGCTTCGACCCGATTCCGAAGGGTACCCTCGTTCGCGTGCGCATGACCGTCCGCCCGGGCGGCTTCGATGATCCCGCACAGGGCTGGACCGGCGGCTACGCCACGCGCAACGACAAGACCGGCTCGGTGTATCTCAACTGCGAATTCGTCGTCACGGAGGGCGAGTTCGCCCGTCGCAAGATGTGGTCGCTGATCGGCCTGCTCAGCCCGAAAGGCCCCGAGTGGGCGAACATGGGCCGGACCTTCATCAAGGCAGTCCTCAACTCGGCCCGCGGCATCCATCCGGGCGACAACAGCCCCGCGGCACAGAACGCCCGGCGCATCGCCGGCTTCGCCGACCTCGATGGCCTCGAGTTCCTGGGGAAGGTGGACTGGGAGAAAGATCAGAACGGTCAGGACAAGAGCGTCATCAAGTCGGCCGTGACGCCTGATCACAAGGACTATGCCCTGTTGATGGGAGCCGCCAGTCCGTCATCCCCGCCGGCCAGCAACCCCAACGCCTATGCCCAGGCCAGCGGACGGGCCCCGGTCACGGGCCGCCCCAGTTGGGCCGAGTGACGGAGGCCAACGATCATGATGCTTCGTCCCCGTCAAACCCTGCTCGTCGAACGCACCCTCGCGGCGCTGGACCAGCATGGCAATACACTCGCAGTGGCACCTACCGGATCGGGCAAGACGATCATGTTATCGGCGGTCGCCGGCAGCCTGCTCGCCGAACCCGATGCCAAGGCCTGCGTCCTCGCCCACCGCACCGAACTGACCGGCCAGAACCGCGCCAAGTTCACCCGCGTCAATCCGGGACTCACCACCTCGGTATTCGACGCCCACGAGAAGTCGTGGGCGGGCAACGCCACCTTTGCGATGGTGCAGACGCTGTCTCGGGGTTCGCACCTCGAACAGATACCCGTGCTCGATCTCCTGGTGATCGACGAGGCCCACCACGCTTCGTCGCCGAGCTACCGCGCGGTGATCGATCGGGTGCTGGCCAGGAACCCGAAGGCCGGCATCTGCGGCCTGACGGCTACCCCGAACCGCGGCGACGGCAAAGGCCTGCGCGAGGTGTTCTCCAACGTCGCCGACCAGATCACCCTGGGCGAGATGATCGCCAGTGGTCACCTGGTACCACCGCGCACTTTCGTCATCGACGTCGGTGCCCAGGAGGCCCTCGGCAGGGTGCGTCGCACGGCGATCGACTTCGACATGGACGAGGTCGCCGCCATCCTCAACACAGCGCCGATCACCCAGGCGGTGATCGGCCACTGGAAGGCCAAGGCTCCGGAGCGCAAGACGATCGTGTTCTGCTCGACGGTCGCGCACGCCGAGTGCGTTACCGATGCCTTCGTCGCGGCCGGTGTTTCCGCGGTCCTGGTCCACGGCGAGTTGTCGGACGCCGAGAGGAAGGCACGGCTCGCCGACTATGAGACGGGTACTGCCCAGGTCGTGGTGAATGTCGCGGTGCTCACCGAGGGCTACGACTACACCCCGACGAGTTGCGTCGTGCTGCTGCGCCTGAGCTCCTACAAATCCACGCTCATTCAGATGGTCGGCCGCGGACTGCGCACCGTGGATCCCGAGGAATATCCCGGCGTAGTCAAGACCGATTGCATCGTCCTCGACTTCGGCACGGCCTCGCTGATGCACGGTTCGCTGGAGCAGGAGGTCGATCTCGATGGCCAACTGCACCAGGGCGAAGCGCCGACAAAGGAGTGTCCCGACTGTGACGCCGAGGTGCCGCTGGCATGTATGGAATGTCCCCTGTGCGGCTACGTCTGGGAACGCAATCACGATGCCGTGCCGCTGGCCGAATTCGTGATGAGCGAGATCGACCTCCTGAAACGTTCCAACTTTTCCTGGTGCGACCTCTTCGGGTGTGACGACGCGCTGATGGCCACGGGCTTTAGCGCCTGGGGTGGCGTCTTCTTCCTCAACGGCCGGTGGTTCGCCGTCGGCGGTGGCAAGGATCTGCGCGCCAGGCTGCTCGCGGTGGGCGATCGCACCGTATGTCTGGCGCACGCCGACGACTGGCTCAACGAGAACGAATCGCAGGACTCGGCGCACAAGAGCCGACGCTGGCTGCGCGAGTCGCCGACCGAGAAACAACTGCAGTACCTGCCGCCGCAGTATCGCCAGGACTTCGGTCTATCCCGCTACCAGGCCTCGGCACTGCTCTCGTTCCAGTTCAACAAGGTCACAATCCGGCGCCTGGTGCTGGACAACGAGGCACACGGCGATGCGCGGGAGGCGGCTTGAAATGCGCGATCTGTTCCCGAGAAGCTCGAGGTTTTGGTCTCTTCAACCCTCGACTCAAACGCAGCGATCCCCGTCGCTACGCCGATCGCTGGCAGTTCTGTTCGATGCGCTGCCAGGACGCCTTTGCGCGCCTGCTGGACAAGACGGAGGGGCAAATGATTGACCCGACCGAAACGGAATTGGCCGCGATGCGCGCGGCACTGGCGCCCCTGGGCGACTACGTCGCTTCCATCGGCATGGATCGGCCTCTGGCCGGCTACGGCAAGGCGGAAGTCCTGCGCCTGGTCGAGGTCGTGGTCGATGCCTACCAGGCGCACATGCTTCTTGAGCACGAACGGGCTGCCGCTCAAGAACGTGCGTACTTCGAGGGGAAACTGAGCAGTCAGCCCGCCTCGTCGGGAGGGCTGCGGTGATGCTCGACTTCAATCATCAACCGAAGCTCCACGAGCGGTTCACGCAGGTGATCGATCAGGCGCTCGACGCCGAGCGATCCCAGCAGACGCCCCGCCGTTACCTCGGGGCGTCACGCCTCGGGGTGAGTTGCGAGCGCGCATTGCAGTTCGAGTACGCCGGCGCTTCGGTCGACCCCGGACGAGGTTTCTCGGGGCGAACCCTGCGCATCTTCGAGGTCGGACATGTTCTTGAGGATCTGGCCATACGCTGGTTGCGGCTGGCCGGCTTTGAACTGCACACCCGCCGCAAGGATGGCGGCCAGTTCGGTTTCTCCGTCGCCGGTGGGCGGATCCAGGGGCACGTCGACGGCATCTTCAGTGACGGTCCAGCCGAACTCGGCCTCTCGTTCCCGATGCTCTGGGAGTGCAAGACGATGAACGACCGGAACTGGAAGGCCTGTGTGAAGTCCGGCGTGGCGGTCACCAAGCCCGTCTACGCGGCGCAGGTGGCGACCTATCAGGCGTACATGGCGTCGTCGATTCCGGGCATCTCCGACCACCCGGCGCTGTTCACCGCGATCAACAAGGACACGCAGGAACTGTGGTTCGAACTCCTGCCGTTCGACGGTGGATTGGCACAGCGCATGTCGGACCGCGCGGTGCGGGTGATCCAAGCGACCGAGGCCGGCGAACTCCTGCCTCGTGGCTTTGTTGATCCGAGCCACTTCGAGTGCCGGTTCTGCAATTGGCAGGAGCGCTGCGCCGGCTCCGGAGGTGGGCGATGAGCGCGGCGCTGAAGCGTTGGTCGCCGCCGAGCCCATTGGTGGGGCAGCGAGTCATCGAGAAAGTGCTGCGCCGGCATACCTCAGTGCAGTGCCCCGAGGCCGATCTTGTAGTGGCGGTTATCGGCCGGGCGATCGTCGATTGCCTCGATCGCGAATCCTACCTACGGGCCAGTGCTCGGCGTTTCATTGCCGGCCGTCATCTCGATGAATGGACTGGTCTCGTCGGCCTGCATCCGGACTTCGTTCGCGAGATCGCCGGCAAGGGGGGCTACCTCGCCAGCGAAGAGGCGCACTGGGTGAGCGTGCCCCGAACCCGTAGAGCCAAACCGGGCGTCGCGGTGACTGCGTTGGAGGTCGCCGATGCTTGACTTCAATGACGCGCCCACCGTCGGCCGAGCAGACCTGGCCGCGCAACGGGAGGACGTGCGTGCCGAACTGCTGGCGCGCCTGCCGGCGGTGCTGATGGCGCTGTTTCCTGCGGGCAAGGTACGTGGCAGGACCTTCGTAGTCGGCGATATCGACGGCAATCCGGGCGACAGCCTGGAGATCGTGCTCACGGGCGAGAAGGGCGGTCTTTGGACCGATCGCGCGACGGGCGAAGGCGGCGATGTGTTCGAGATCATCGCCCTCCACTACGGACTGGATACGCGTACCGCCTTCCCCGCGGTGATGGAGGCCGCCGCCGGTCTGCTGGGTCGAGCTCTGATCCATCCGGCGCCGGCGAGACATGAAGCGCCTCTCGACGAACTCGGACCACACACCGCCAGGTGGGACTACCTGAGCGTCACTGGCGAACTGATCGCCTGCGTGTACCGCTACGACCCGTCCCTTGGGCGAAAGGAGTTCCGTCCCTGGGACGTGCGCGCGAGGATGTGTCGCGCGCCAGACCCGCGGCCGCTCTATAACCTGCCGGCCATCGCGCAGGCCGAAGCTGTCGTGCTGGTCGAAGGTGAGAAGTGTGCCGATGCCTTGATTCGCCACGGCATCGTCGCCACCACGGCGATGAATGGCGCCAAGGCGCCGGTGGACAAGACCGACTGGACGCCGCTTGCCGGCAAGGCGGTGCTGATCTGGCCCGATCGCGATGCGCCAGGGTGGGATTACGCCGAAGCCGCGGCGAGAGCGTGCGTCGCTGCCGGCTGCCGGTCGGCGGCGATCCTCGTGCCGCCAACGGACAAACCCGAAAAATGGGACGCGGCCGACGCGTCAGATGAAGGCTTCGATGTCGCCGCCTTCATCGCAGAGGGCGAGCGGCGGGTGATGAAGGCAGCGGCGCCGATGCTCCCGACCTTCAGCCTGGGGGCGCTACTCGATGACGATTCGCCGCTGCCACCGGACCTGATCGCCCCTCGCGTGCTGACACCGGCGGGCATGTTGGTGTTTGGCGGCGCACCCAAGGTCGGCAAGAGCGATTTTCTGCTGTCGTGGCTCACCCACATGGCCGCTGGCGCAACCTTCCTGGGCCTGGAGCCCGCGAGGCCGCTGCGCGTCTTCTACCTGCAGGCCGAGGTGCAGTATCACTACCTGCGCGAACGGGTGAAGGCGATCAAGCTGCCGTCACACCGAATTCTCGAGGCGCGGGTGAATTTCGTCGCCACCCCGCAGTTGCGGTTGCTCCTGGACGATGCGGGCCTGGCCCAAGTGGTCCCGGCAATCGCGCAGGCCTTCAGCCCGGAAACGCCGGACATCATCGCCATCGATCCGATCCGCAACGTTTTCGACGGTGGCGAATCTGGCGCCGGCGAGAACGACAACGCCGCCATGCTGTTCTTCCTGTCGCAGCGGGTCGAACGCCTCCGGGATGCGGTCAATCCGGAGGCCGGGATCGTGCTGGTGCACCACACCAAAAAGCTCGGCAAACGACAATTCGAGGAAGACCCGTTCCAGGCGCTGGCCGGCGCAAGCAGCCTGCGCGGCTACTACTCGACCGGGATGCTGCTGTTTCGCCCGGACGAAAACCGGACCCCTCGCCAGCTGCTGTTCGAGTTGCGCAATGGACCGGCCATCCCGAACAAGCACGTCGACAAGATTCAAGGCGACTGGCGGGAAGTGACGGCCGGCGAGCGGCTGGTCTTGCACGAGTACGGCGCCAAGCTGGATGCAGAGCGGCGGCGCAAGCACGACGTCATCTTGCAGGTCCTCTACGACGAGGCTTTGGCCGGCCGCTGCTACACCGCCCAGCAGTTCGGCGAAAGCTTTGAGGGCCAGGCCGGACTTGGCGGCGAGCGAACGATACGCGATCGGGTTTCGGTGCTCGCGACGCAGGGCTACATCAAGTTCTTTCGGGAGGGGTCTCGCTACGGACTGGCGATGACCAGTCGCAGCAAGTACGGCTATCTCTGCGTGGAAGACATGCGGCTTAGGCAGTCCAACGGCCCGCCCGATCCGGACAGCGGCGAGATCGACATCCTTGAGCACTCGATCTCGCCCACCCACTACAAGTGCCCACAGACCGGCGCATTGCTGCCGGTCGAGAACCCGAATGTATGGCTGTACCAGGACGAGGAGACGACATGAATACCCCCCCAGCAGAGTGCTACGGCAGATGGAAAAAAGCTTGCCATCTGGACCCCGGAGTTTTCCATCTGCCTCAGATGGAAATTGTTTGCCATCTGGATTTCTCGGAAAATCAAGCACTTGACACCCAGATGGAAAAGCCGGCAGATGGAAACGCTGCGATCTTTCCATCTGCCGGAAATGCCCGTGTTTACTGGCTTTGCGGGGCATTTCCAGATGGAGAAATCTCTCCCTCCTACTACGTAGGAGAGGGAACAGAGGTTCCCTCGCCGTTACGTAGGGAGGCGTCTGCCCCATGCTGGCGGGTACCCGACCCGGAGAACACTACCTGTCTGTTAGCCCTGGATCTGGGTACGCAGACCGGTTGGGCGTTGCGCAGTCGGGATGGATCCATCGTCAGCGGTTCGGAGTCGTTCCGACCTGGACGCTTCGAGGGCGGCGGCATGCGCTACCTGCGCTTCAAGCGCTGGCTCACCGAGATCAAGCACTCGGTCGACGGCATCGATGCGGTGTACTTCGAAGAGGTGCGTCGTCACGCCGGTGTCGATGCGGCGCACGCTTACGGCGGATTTCTGGCGCATCTGACGGCGTGGTGTGAACACCACCAGATTCCCTACCAGGGAGTGCCCGTCGGCACCATCAAGAAACACGCGACGGGCAAGGGCAACGCCGGCAAGGAGGCGATGATCGCCGCCGCCAAGGCACGGGGACTCGATCCGCAGGACGACAACGAAGCCGATGCGCTCGCCCTGCTCGCGTGGGCAGTGAGTCAGGAGGTGGCGTCATGAAGATCCCTCCGCAACGCTATCGCTGCCCGCTGGGGCGGTTGCAGCCAGACGTCACGAATCTCGAAGCGGTCAAGGAAACCGGCTGGCGCGAGCAGCGCATCCTGGTCGTCTCCGACGCCGACGATCGGCTGAACTTCGTCGAGCGAGAGTTCGTCCGGCGGTTGGGCGAACGACTGTACGGCACAGGAGGTCGGCGTCATGGCTAACTGGACCCTCGAAGACGTCGCGGCACGATTCACCGAGGCGGCCGAAACGGGCCGGCGACTGCCGCGCGTTCGGGTGCAGGGCTACTTCAACGTCTGGCCAACCTTTGCCCGAGACACATGGGAAGCCTATCCCGAGGAAAACCGTGACTACCGTCCGTTGCCGCCCAGCCCTGATGCCATCGACCGGATGCTGGAGACGATGCGCTGGGTGCAGTGGCTGGAAGTCGAGCAGCGTCATATCGTCTGGATGCGGGCCAGGCGCTACGGCTGGCGGGACATCTCGATACGTGCCGCTTGCTGCACCAGGACAGCGCAACGACACTGGCAACGCGCCATCCAGATCGTTGCCGATCGGCTCAACGAACCGAGGGCCGTGGCTTCGTGAGGAGTTCGGATAGTTTCAGAGTACATCAGCGTGCTGGCGCGTAAGCCTGCGGAGAAATTCGAGTTCCAAGGCCCGGAAGGGGTGTCGCATCTCGGACCGTTTTGACCTACAGTCACGGCTATGGTTGGGAAAGGTGCGAGAGCAGCGACGCTGCCCTCAAGCCCGAGAAGTTCTTTCCGCCAGCAACACTATCGACCCGCCCCTGTGGCGGGTTTTTGCTTTCAGCGCCGCACCCTCCTGGAACTCCCGAACACCATGCTCAACGTCGAGTACCGCAAGGTCGAGGCGCTGATTCCCTGCGCCCGGAATCCGCGTACCCACACCGCCGAGCAGGTGGCCAAGATCGCCGCCAGCATCGTCGAGTACGGGTGGACCAACCCGATCCTGGTCGATGGCGACAACGGTATCGTCGCCGGTCACGGCCGGCTCGCCGCGGCGCGCAAGCTGAACCTGGACGATGTGCCGGTCATCGAACTGGCCCACCTCACGCCAACCCAGAAGCGCGCCTATCTCATCGCGGACAACCGCATGGCGCTCGATGCCGGCTGGGACGACGCGATGCTGGCGCTGGAACTCGAAGAGCTGAAGCTGACCGACTTCGATCTCTCGTTGACGGGTTTCGACGCCGATGAGATCGAGGCCTTGCTGGCCGACGAGCACACCGACGCAGAGCCGCCGGTCGACGGCAACCCGCCCGATGCCGCCGATAACGTTCCCGAGATCCCGGCCAATCCGGTCTCGCGTCCCGGCGACGTGTGGGCTCTGGGCCCTCACCGGCTGATCTGCGGTGACGCCGCTGACTCTGCCGTGATCACGCCGCTGATGGCCGGCGATCGGGCGCGGGTCTGCTTCACATCGCCGCCCTACGGCAACCAGCGCGACTACACCAGCGGCGGCATCACCGATTGGGACGGCCTGATGCGCGGCGTGTTCGCAGATCTCCCGATGAGCGACGATGGCCAAGTGCTGGTCAACCTCGGCCTGATCCACCGCGACAACGAAGTGATCCCGTACTGGGACGGCTGGGTGGCGTGGATGCGGACGCAAGGCTGGCGGCGGTTCGCGTGGTATGTCTGGGATCAGGGACCGGGGATGCCCGGCGACTGGGCCGGACGTTTCGCCCCGAGCTTCGAGTTCGTCTTCCACTTCAACCGGCAGAGCCGCAAGCCGAACAAGATCGTGCCCTGCAAGCACGCCGGTCAGGAATCGCACCTGCGCGCAGACGGCTCCTCTACTGCGATGCGCGGTAAGAATGGCGAGGTCGGCGGCTGGACGGCAGCGGGCCAACCCACGCAGGACAACCGGATCCCCGACTCGGTGATCCGGGTGATGCGCCACAAGGGCAAGATCGGCGAGGGCATCGACCATCCCGCGGTCTTCCCGATCGCCCTGCCCGAGTTCATCCTCGAGGCGTACTCGGACGCAGGCGACATTGTCTTCGAACCCTTCTGCGGTTCAGGCACAACGATGCTCGCCGCACAGCGTACTGGCCGCATTTCACGGTCCGTTGAGATTGCTCCCGAGTACGTGGATGTGGCGATCAAGCGTTTTCAGCAGAACTTCCCCGCCGTGCCGGTAACGCTCGTAGCGACCGGCCAGACCTTTGCCGAGGTCGCCGGCGAGCGACTGGAGAGCGACGATGCTGACCGTTGAGCAGTGGCCGATCGATCGGCTGATCGAGTACGCGCGCAACCCGCGCAAGAACGACCATGCCGTCGACCAGATGGCTGCCGCGATCCAGGAGTTCGGTTTTCGGATTCCCTGTGTCGCGCAGTCCGATGGCCGTCTCGTTGACGGCCATCTGCGCCTGAAGGCGGCCCGTAAGCTCGGCCTCGCGACCGTGCCGGTGATTCTCGCGGACGACCTGACGCCGACACAGATCAAGGCCTTTCGCCTGCTGGCCAACCGCTCGGCGACCTGGGCCGAATGGGATGACGATCTGCTGCGCCTCGAGCTCGATGAACTGAAGCTCGACGACTTCGATCTGGCACTGACCGGCTTCGATGCCGACCAGCTACTGGAAATCATGGCCGGCGAGGAGAGCAGCACCGAAGGCCAGACCGACGACGACGCCGTGCCGGACGTTCCGGAAACGCCGGTGTCGCGGTTGGGTGATGTGTGGGTACTCGGCAAGCACCGGCTGCTGTGCGGGGATGCCACGCAAGAGGACAGCTACCTGGCACTGCTCGGCACCGATCGTGTGTCGATGGTCTGGCAAGATCCGCCGTACAACGTGAACTACGCCAACAGCGCCAAGGACAAGTTGCGCGGCAAGAATCGCGCGATCATCAACGACAACCTGGGCGAGGGGTTCTACGACTTCCTGGTGGGGGCCCTCAGACCGGCGCTGGCGCGCTGCGATGGCGCGGTCTACATCGCCATGTCCTCCAGCGAACTCGACGTGCTGCAGTCCGCATTCCGCGCCGCCGGTGGCCACTGGTCGACGTTCATCATCTGGGCGAAGAACACCTTCACGCTGGGTCGCGCCGACTACCAGCGCCAGTACGAGCCGATGCTCTACGGCTGGCCCGAGGGCGGCAAGCGCCACTGGTGCGGCGACCGTGACCAGGGCGACGTGTGGCAGATCAAGAAACCGGTGAAGAACGATCTGCACCCTTGCCTGTGCTCTGGCACAGAGGTGTTGACGGACAACGGTTGGCGAATTATCGAATCGTTGGTTGCCGGTGACAGCGTCCTTGCGGCGGACGGGAAGTTCCACTCCGTCGAACTGGTGTCGTCCCACGCTATCGAAAAACCTGTTTTCCGACTGACTGTTTCAGGCGTGGAGCGCGCAGTTGATGCCACCGGCAACCACCCATTTCTCGTTTTGCGTGATGGCAGTTTGGCCTGGATCGAGGCTTGTCAAATCATTGAGGGAGACGAGATATGCTCACCAGCAAAGGCTATATCAGAAAATGGTACGGTGATCGGCTACGCATGGAACACGACGTCGTGTGGGAACGAGACTTTGGTGTCATCCCAGACGGGTTTTGCGTCCATCACGTCGACCACAATAAGCAAAATAATCACATTTCAAACCTGCAACTTGTCACCCACCTTGAGCACAAGCGGATTCACTCCGGTTGTGAACTCCGAGATGGTGTTTGGTGGAAGCCCTGCAGCGCTTGCGGATCGCTCAAACCTGTTTCCCCAGAGCACTGGTATATCAGCGCAGGAGGAGCGCCGTATGGATGGGGCTGCCGACCGTGCCACGTCAAAAAAATCGTACAGCTTCGCTCTGCGAAGCGTAAGCAGCACCGAGAAAATAAACTACTCAGGGTTGGTGTGGAACTTGTCGGTGGAGGGCAGCCCTACGTTTGAAACGCGCATCGGCATGTCTCATAACACAATGAAGCCGGTCGAACTGGTCGAACGCGCGATCCGCAATTCGAGCCGCCCGGGCGATTTGGTACTCGATTGCTTCGGCGGTTCTGGAACGACAGTGATCGCCGCCGAGAAGGCGGGCCGCTCCGCGAGGTTGATGGAACTGGACCCGAAGTACGTCGATACCATCGTTCGCCGCTGGCAGGACTACACCGGCAAGAACGCCACCCGGGAGTCGGATGGCGTTGAGTTTGACGCGGTGTTCGGTCAGGCCGAGAGTGCTTCCTCGGTGATCGCGCAGTGAATCACGAACCCGGCCAGGTAGGGCAGGCCCCGCGGGATGCCGGAGTCTTTGCTGGTCCGGCGGTTGATCGTCCACCCCATCCATTGGGTGATGGCGGCGTGAATCGCCTGCTCGACGTGCTTGCCGACCAGCATCTGGTTGCGGACGTCATCAGAAAAGTGTCGTCCGTGGCGGCTGTCGAGGAAGAGCCTGACCGATTCGAGCGGCTCGCCGGTGGCGTTGGAGATTGCGGTCATGGCCAAAAGCCATGCGACTTCGGCGTTGTCCTGCATGCCGCCGTAAAAGCCCCAGTCTTCGTTCTCGGTGGCGGGGATCGGGTTGGCGATGGTGTTGGCGGTGGTCATGGCGTCTCTCCTGGTTGTGTTTGGCTGTCTACTTGCGGCCCGTAACGGCGGTCAGTTTGCTGCGCGCGGGCCCCGTCCAGAAGCAGGGGCCTTTTCCGCTTTTGGCTTCGTCGTCCCAACGCTCAAGGATCTCGGCGTCGGTCCAGCCTTTGGCGGCGAGGTAGGCGTAGTCGTCGCTGTTGAAGTTGCTGTGCTTGCGGAGGGTCTCGTTGGTGGTCATGGTGTTTCTCCCGTTTGCGTTGATGACAGGGACATGATTGCTCTACCACGAACACAAGCCAAGTGCTTTCTCAATCATTTTGGCAATGCTTTCAGTCTTCCCAAATGGACGTTGCGTCGCGTGCAATCCAGATGCGTGCCCGGTCGTCGTCGCTTGCTGCTTCGACCACCGCGCTGCCTGTTCGCGTGTTGACGCCCGCTTTGCCGGTGGCACAGAAAGTCTTGCCGTCGTGGATGATGATGCTCGGCGCCGACTTGCTGAACTCGATCTGGATGCTCATCACGCCGCGGCTGCGGCCATTGGTATCGGTGACGGTGGTCTGGCGGGTGGTCTTGGCGGTCATGGCATGCTCCTCGGGGTAGTTGGCTGCGACACCCGTATGAACGCGCTGTTCGATTGAGAAGGCAAGCGCGTTCTCAATCATTGTGGACGCATGGCGCCGCGCTCTCACCACCGCTTCAGCGTTGACGCTGTGGTTTGCACGGTCGCGCCGTATGCGCTTCGACGCCGCCGGTCGAGTGCTTGCGCACCACGCCCGTGCGGTCGCCCATACGCCAGAACGCCCGGCGAGCCGGGCGAAAGGAACACTTCGTGCTCAGTCGTTGTAAACGACAAGCTGGATACAACCGAAGTGCTGGCGGTACTTGAAGCAGTGGGGTGCGCTCGACGTCAGAATGAATGGCTGCCCGTTCCCCAAAGTCGTCTGGATGCGTGGTGGCAGTCTTCCTGGCTCGAAGCGCATGGCGCTTGCTTCGGTGACGTAGTTCAGGGGGTCGCTCCGGCTAACGACGCCGGAATCGACAGAGTCGTGGGTGATGGTCGGTTCGTGGGTCATGGCGTTACTCCCTCCCGATCAGCCCACGCGATACACGCGATCGCTGCCGTCTTGCTTCTCGGACGTGATGGTCACCCGAGCTTCTTCTTGAACGCGCCAGCGAACGTGCCGCGCACGGTGTGCGACTGCCAGCCGGTGGATGCGCAAATTTGCGCAATTGTCGCGCCCTCGGGGCGTTTGAGCAGGGCGATCACCGCTGCCTGCTTGCTGTTCTCGCGGGTGCGGGGCTTCGCCGTCGTCGCTTGCTTCTCGGCCACCCATTGCGCCTCCGTGGCGCCCAGGGCAGCTTCCACCTCCGGGTTGGGATGCGTGGTCGGCAGTGCCGGCGGGGTGCGCCCCAGTGCGTAGTAGCCAACCGGCGAGATGAACCAGTCAGCGTCGCTGCCGGTGATGAGGGCTTTGTTGCAAAGCCCGTCGATCACCTTCTTGCGGGCGCCGCCCTTGACGTTGTCAGGGAACCAGGCCAGCCGTCCATCGGGTTGCTCGGCAGCCTGTTCGAGGACCAGGCGCTGGGTGTCGGTGAGTGCGTTGCGGGTCATGGCGATCTCCTTGATCGGGGTTGATGACGAGCACATGAACGCGCTGTTCAATCACGAAGCCAAGTCT
>Ga0209573_1001635_pt1 | contig 33254 bp, 25 predicted proteins | sample TNRBio252014_DNA_FD_185870 | JGI IMG/M metagenome (GOLD analysis project Ga0209573, IMG submission 185870) | Wastewater treatment Type I Accumulibacter community from EBPR Bioreactor in Madison, WI, USA - TNR Reactor_6/25/2014_ DNA (SPAdes)... | ecosystem: Engineered > Bioreactor > EBPR >...
AGGCCCAACACGTGAAAGCGCTCGCGGGCCAGTTCGTAGATCTCTTTCTTGGTGGCCTTGGGGTTGTGCGCCTGGATGACGTCCTCGACGAAGTGGATCACCTTTTGCGTCGGGTTGAGCGCGTTCATCGCCGCCTGCGGGATGTACGCGATCTCCTTGCCCAGGATCGACCTGCGCACATCGTCCGGGTCCATACCCGAGATGTTGCGCCCATCGATGATGATGTCTCCGCTTGTGTAGTAGAGCGGCGGGAAGTAGTAGCCCATCAGGCTGAGCGCCAGCGTCGACTTGCCGCAGCCCGATTCGCCGGCGATGCCCAGCGACTTGCCTTCTTCGACCTTCAGCGAGACGTGATCGACGGCGTAGACGTCTTCGCGAAAGCGCGTGATGTACTTGGTGGTCAGATCCCTGACCTCGAGCATGACTTTGCCCATATCGTTCACCTAATCCCTAAGCGCCGGGTTGAACACCTGGTCGAGGCCCGTGTTCATCAGGTTCATCGAAAACGCCACAGAGGCGATGGTGACGAGCACCGGGAGGTACGCCCACCAGCGCCCCTGGATGTCGGCCTGGTAGATCCGGGCCCAGTTCATCATCAGACCCAGCGTCGGCACCTCGGTCGTCTTCGGCCCGAGGCCAAGGATCGAGAGGCCGGCTTCAGCCAGGATGCCCGACGAGATCTGCAGGATCAGGGCCATCACGACGTAGGAGGCGATATACGGCAGGATGTCGTTCAGGATGATGTAGACGATCGAGTGCCCGGAGAGCTTCGACAGGTTGACGTGATCGCGGTTGCGCAGCGACACGACCTGGGCGCGCACCGCGCGCGCCGTCCAGACCCACGAAGTGAAGCCGATCACCACGGCCACGGTGAACGCGCCGCGTTGCTCCTGGCCGATGCTGAACGAGATCAGGATCAGCAGCACGAAGCTCGGGATGACCGTGAACAGGTTGGTGACGAACATGATGATGTCGTCGATCCAGCCGCCGATATAGCCAGCGAGCAGCCCGAGCGTCAGGCCGATCAACGTGGCGACGGTGCCGGCGATGAAACCGATCGAGAGCGAGACTCGGGTCGCTGCCACGAGCTCGGTCAGCATGTCGCGGCCGAAGTTGTCGGTGCCGAGCGGCAGAACGCGCACGTTGGCGACCTCGGTGACGTTGACGTAGTCGCTTTGCTCGATGGTATCGATTTGCTCGAGCGTGCCTGTCTCGGCATTCTTGGCCGCGATCACGACGCCCTCAGACGACAGCAAACCATCGATCGAGTTATTCAAGCGGATGTAGTAGTTCCGCTTGGCGTTGGTCATCCCCGGGATGCGCTTGGTCGAATCGAAGTTGGTCTCCCACTGGGCGAGGAGCTTTTCGGTGTCGGCCGTGTCGATCTCGGCCTCGGGGAGGCCGGCGGCGACCAGCCATTCTTTGACGGCCAGCCGGTCTTCCTCGCTGAACCGACTGGCGATGCGGTTGACCGCGGCCTCATCGATATCCAGCGTATAGGTCGTCGTGGCCCCAACGCTGTCGTAGACGCTCACATAGATCCCGGGTGGGAAGAACGTGCCCTGGCCGATGATCGTCAGCGGGGCGTCGCGGATGATGAGCGGATAGATCAGTGAGCCGAGCAGGATCGCGGCAAAGATCGAGAACCCGGCCACGAACTTGCCGGAACGAAAGATTTGGCGGAGCGTGTTTATCATGGCGCCTCTGGGTATGCTGGGAAGACGGTGCGTTTCGCAGCGCCCGCCTCAGTCGGCCTGCGCGGCCTTGATGCGCGGGTCGATCAGGCCGTAGATGATCTCGATCGCGAAGTTCGCGATCAGGACCATCACAGTGATGATCAACGTTGCGGCCGAGATGAGCGGGTAATCCTGCCCGATGACGCCGTTCAGGATGGTGTAGCCCAACCCGGGATAGCTGAAGATGATCTCGGCCACAAGCGCGCCGCCAACCATCGTGCCGATCGAGAGCGCCAGGCCCGTGATCTGCGGCAGCATCGCGTTGCGGAACACGTAACCGATGATCTTCCAGTCTTTGATGCCCATGAAGCGCGCGTACTTCACGTAGTCGGCGTTGAGCTCATAGATCGCCATCGAACGCATGCCGATCGCCTGACCGCCGATCGAGATCAGCACGACCGACCAGAACGGCAGTTGATAGTGGACGATCACCGACCACACAAAGCCCCAGCTTGCGCTCGGGATGAGGTCAAACCCATATCCACCGGAGGTCGGGAACCATCTCAGGTTGACCCCGAACACCACCAAGAGGATCACGGCCATGCCAAAGGCCGGGAAATTGCTGATGAAGATGCTGACCGGCATCACGACCTTGTCGAAGCCGCCCTTGAGGTACGCGGCCAGCGCCCCAAGGGTGTTGCCGATCAGCCAACCCACGATGATTGCGGGAAATTGAAGCGCGATCGTCCAACCAATCGAAGCCCCGAGAATCTGGGCGACCGGGCGAGGATATTGGCTGAACGAGACCCCGAAGTCGCCACGAACGACGTTCGCCATATAGCGCGCGAACTGCTCCCACAGCGGCTTGTTCGTGCCGAACTGCTCGGCGTATTGCTCGTAGACCGCCTGCGCGCCCGATTGGCTCGTCATGCCCTGCGTCACCCGTTGGGTGATCACGGCCACCGGGTCGCCCGGCATCAGACGCGGCAGGATGAAATTCAAAAGGAAGGCGAAGACGAAGGTGGTCAGGAACCAGACCAGCTTCGTGGTGAAGTATTTGCGGTAGCCTTTCAACTCAGCACCTCCGCCCACCGCCCAAGCGGCAGGCCTCCCCGAAGAAGTGTGCAGGCGCTTTTTATAGGGTTCGATCTGCAGCTCGGTCATCCTGCTTCCGCAGCCAGCGCCCTGGGCGCAGAATGATGAAACCGGCTGTAAGTTGAAGGGGGGATCGCCTGGCGGTGCCACCAACGGCGGCGTCCCGCCAGGCGCTCGAACTCTTCTGCCGAACCGGACCGGCAGCCATGCCCGATGATGCCGGGCATGGCTGTCGGGTTCGGACTAACGCTTACGGGGTGACCAGGGTCAGGTTGTACAGACCCGCAACGCCCCAGCCGTCAGTCATGTCCATCGGCGGCACGGGCGGGTTGGTGCCGTCATCCTGATGCGGGAAGTTCGTCCACACGCTCTCGTTCACGGCATGGAACGACTGCGGGCGGTACATCAGCGTGAACGAGGGCACATCCGTCAGATAGATCTCGGTCAGCTGAGTGTAGGCTTCCTTCAGCGCCGCGGGATCGGTCTCGGCCGGGATGGCCTGGATGATCTCGTCGACCGCTTCGTTCTTGTAGCCGCCCCAGTTGCCGTTCCAGTTGCCCGTGGTCTGGGCAAACTCGCCGCCGATCAGGCCGCGGACACGGCCCCACGGCTGCGTCGGGCCGGCGCCACCGCTCCACATCATGAAGATGTCGTAGTCGGCTTCGGGCAGCGGCCAGTTGGTCACGACGGTCTGGTAGACCGACCACTCAGGGTAGTTGGTCGTGATCTCGATGCCGATCTCGGCACCGGCGGCGGCGACCACTTCGATCGCGGCCTGCCAGTCGGACCAGCCGTTCGGGCAGGTCGCGACGTAGCTGAGTTTCTCGCCGTTGTACTCGCGCCAGCCGTCGCCGTCGGTGTCGACGATGCCGGCCTCATCGAGCAGCGCCTTGGCGCCCTCGTAGTCCTTGCCCGCCCACTGCAGATCGGCAACCGCGGCCTGATCGTACATGGCCTGCTCGCCGGCAGTCGGGTTCATGACCGAGCGCGGGACCTGGTTGAAGGTCGCCGACTGGTTGGTCATGGCGTTGGCGATGATCGTGTCGTAGTCGACGGCGATGGCGATCGCCTTGCGGATCGCGACCTGATCCAGGCCCGGGGAGGCCAGGTTGAAGAACGCGGTCGGCAGGCTGGCGCCGATGCCGTACGGGGCCTCGGGCAGATAGGTCGAGATCGGGAGGCCATCCTTGAGCCACAGGTCCTGGATGTTGGCGTTGAACTGCTGGCTCACATCCACTTCACCGGCCTTGAAGGCCGCGAAACCGGCGGCGTTGTCCTTGTACATGGCGTGCGCCAGGTACTTGGGCGCCGGGAGCGCGCCCCACATGCTGGCATCCTGGCCCCAATAGTTGTCGTCGCGCACGAAGACAACCTTGGTCTCATCGGCAAAGAACTTGTGGTACGGGCCCGAATAGACCACGTCTTCGGCCACATCGGTGGTGAAAGCGGCCTTGTCGTCGCCGACACGGGCTTCGAGCGTCTCGGTCCAGGCCTTCTGGATCACGTAGTTGCTGCTCACATACGCGGCAACCGACAGCGGATTGACGGCCTTGCCGTCCTCGCCGAGCTTGGCCTTGATCACGACGGTCTGAGCATCAACGGCCTCGATCGTCTCGATGTAATCCTTGCTGCCGTTGTACGTGTTGGTCTCGTACTTGACGTGCGAGGCCCAGGTGTAGGCAACGTCCTCGGCGGTCACCGGGGTGCCATCGCTCCACTTCGCGGCCGGCTTGATCTTGAACGTAAGCTCGGTGCGATCGGCGTTCCACGTGTACGGGCCGTCGGCCAGGAGCGGGTACTGCTGACCGTCGAGCATGTTGTACAGGTACGGCGTCTCGAACATGGTGACGCGCGCATTGTCGCCCTGGGCGATACCCAGGCCGTTGTTGCAGCTGGACGAGTAGGGGTTCCAGCAGGCCACGGCGCCCCACTGCTGACCGTTGAAATACAGGGTCTCATTGCGGGGGAGCGTGCCACCGGGCTCGACGACCTCGGGGGCCGCGGTCGGCTCGGCGGGGGCCGCAGTCGGCTCGGCGGGAGCCGCTGTGGGCTCAGCCGGCGCCGCAGTCGGCTCGGCAGGCGCCGCCGTGGGGGCCACGGTGGTCGCAGCCGGCCCGCACGCTGACAGTACAAAGCTAATGACCATCAGCAAGCTGGCAAAGACGTGCAGTTTTCTTGGCATCTGTGCTTCTCCTTTTCCTAAGAGGCGATATGGATGGTTTTTCGCAGTTCCTGCTTTGGAAAAATCACCATGGTGAGAATAGGTCGTGCCCCCCCGCTCGGGCATCAGGTGTTCGGATGATTTCGCTTTCTCATAAAGCCTTAAAACTCCTGTCTGGAATCGCTTCCGGGATGACAGGACGCCACAAAAGTTACCCAACGCTGTATAATAAACTTGTTGGGTAACTTCCTGGCCCGTTCGGATGGTCGTCATGGCAAAGTGGATCGTACAAGACGGGTATCTCCGAGTGGATGATTCCTCCATCCAGGTGGGGTCGGAGGGCTGGTTCCGCTGGTTGGAACAGTCTGACCGGTTTTCATTCAAGGGCGACAACGGGCGTTTCACGGCCCAGCAGGAGATCCGTCGTCATCAAACGTATTGGTATGCCTACCGACGATCCGCCGGACGGCTCTTGAAAGCCTATCTTGGCAAAACCAGTGAGCTGTCTTTGGAACGACTGGAACAGGCCTCCATCAGCCTGTCAGGAACTCCTCGGCTCAACGAGGGCTTGCCCCAACCAGACGGCCGCGACGAGCCTGCCATCCCCACCAACGCGCCGTTTCCGATCCCTTCGGGCAAGATCACGGTCCCGATCCCGCCCCATATCCTGGTCCGTCGACCACGCCTGACCCGCCAGATCACGGCACCGCTGACCGTGGTCAGCGCGCCAAGCGGCTTCGGCAAGAGCACCCTGCTGCAAGACTGGAAACAGTCCTGCGGCTTTCCCGTCGCCTGGCTGGCCCTGGATGAAGACGATCGGATCCCGCGACGCTTCTGGTTCTCGTTGGCGCGTGCCTTTCGGATCGCTACACCCGAGTTCGGGCGCAGCCTCGAGACGCTCTTGAGCACCTCGACGTCCGTCCATATCCAGGACGTCATCGCGCACCTGACCGGCGACAGCTCACTGAGCGCCATCCCGGGCCGGCGTCTGGGCCTGGTGCTCGACGACTTTCACAAGAACAAAAACTCCGAGATCCTCGACTTCTTGCAGCAATGGCTGGCGTACTTCCCACCGGATTTCCAGCTCGTCATCGCCGGGCAGAGCCGGCCACCGCTCTCGTTGGCGCACCTGCGGGCTCAAGGTCGCCTGGTCGAGCTCGAGGCGCACGACCTGCGTTTCACACTGGCTGAGGGCATCGGCTATCTCCAACAATACGCCCCCGACCCCGCGCTTGCGCAGACCGATCTCGAGAAGCTTGTCAGACACACCGAAGGCTGGGCCGCCGGCCTGACTCTCACGGCACTGGCGCTGAGCAAACAAGAAGACAGGCGACACTTCATCGAAACCTTCAGCGGCGCGCACATTTATCTGCGCGAATACTTCATGGAAACCGTCCTGCAGCGCTCGAGCCCGCAGGTCCAGGAGTTCCTGCTCAAGACCGCCATCCTCAAGCATCTCAACGGGAGCCTGTGTAACGCCCTGACCGGCCGAACCGACGGCGACGAGATCCTGGCGCATCTCTGGGAGGAGAACCTGTTCCTGGCCCGTCTCGAGCAACCGGGCTGGTATCGTTACCACGATCTTTTCTCCGAGATGCTCTTCAGTCAGTTGCAGGCGCGCTATCCGCACGAGATCGATCGGCTCCACCAGCACGCCGCACTCTGGTATCGCAACAACCTGGCCCCGGCTGACGCCGTTTATCACCTCCTCGCGACACAGGCCTGGGAGGAGGCGGCCGACCTCATGGAAGAGATGGCGCTGCGTGAGCTCGAACAGTTCGGCGAGGATTCGCGTCTGTTGCGCTGGCTCGAGGAACTGCCCGAGAACGTGGTGCAGAAGCACAGGAACCTGTTGTTCGTTTATCTGCGCCTGGCCAATGTCGCCCTGCCCCACGCCAAGATCGAACGCTTCGTGACCCGTATCGAGCAGAGCATCGCGATCCGCTCGGCCGCCGCGCAAACCCGCGACGAGCGTGAAGTCTTGACCGAGATCCAGCACGTCAGGCGCATCTGGGCGCGCGGCGATGTCTTCCGCCCGCCGGCACGCGCCGGCAACGCCGTCGATGCCCGTTGGGAGTTGCTCAACCGGCTGCATCTGCTCAAGCCGCTGCCCATCCAGGATCAGCCAATCGTCGCCGAACAGATCGCCGGGCTCATCGACGCGGCTCAGGCGCAACGCAACCTCTTCGTCCTTTTGATGGCCGGGGGCGTTCAAGCGATGCGTCTGAACACGCTTGGCCAGCTCCGGCGAAGCGAGCGGCTCTCGCGCCAGATCCTCGAGCATGCCCGCGCCGAGCGCGGACGATTGCCCGAGCCGGCCAGCATCGCGCTCAATGCCCTCTGCCGCACCTGTCTTGAACGTAACGAGCTCGACCACGCCGAACGCTACCTCGCCCAGGCGGATGAGGTTGACCCCAACCCCACTAGCACCAACCGGCTTGTCGAAACCGCTATCCTGCGTGCCAGGCTCCAGGCCGCGCGTGGCGCCCCACAAGAGGCGCGCGCGACGATCCAGGCGATGCGCGACCTGCACCTGCGCCGGCCCTCGGCCACCTGGACCGATCTCGACCTGAATGCCTATGAGGCCTTGATTTGTCTACGCGGCGGCGACGTCGACGGCGCCGAAGAGCTTCTCAGCGGTTCAGGCGACGGGCAGCCGCATCATCTATCACTGTTGCTTCGGGGCGAGATCCTGTTGCACCGCGGTGCCTATGTGGAGGCCGAAGCCGCGCTCAACGATTTCATCAACGACTACCCGCGCAGTCTGGCGTTCGAGTCGGTCTTGATTGCCCGTGTGCCGCGCGCCCTGGCGCTGTTCGGACAGCACAAGGTCAACCAGGCGCTGCAGCTGCTGAGCGAGGCGATCCGCCAGGCGGCGCCCGAGCACTTCAGCCGCCCGTTTCTCGACATCGGCGCCGCCGGTGTGCCGTTGCTCTGGCTGGTCTGTGAAAACGTCGAACTGAACGCCGACGCGCAGGATTTCACCCGGCGCCTGCTCCACGACCTGGATCAGGGAGGACAGAGCCAGCGCCTTACTCAGGCCGAGATGGAGAAACTCGCCACCTCGGCGCTGATTTCGGCCCGCGAGCAGCAGGTGCTCGCCCTCCTCAGCGCCGGGCACTCCAACCGCGAGCTGGCGACCGCGCTTTCCATCTCCGAAAGCACGGTCAAGACGCATCTGGCCAATATCTATGCCAAGCTCGACGCCAATGGCCGGATCCAGGCGATCCTGCGCGCGCGCGAACTCAAGCTCGTCGCGTGAGTCGACCTGCGCCGGCAGATAAAACACACGGAGCGCCTGGGTGGCCCCAGACGCCCCGTGTCATCGGTCGTCGCGACAGGCTCAGGCCTTGCCGTGGACCTGCGCCAGCATCCCGGCCACGATATCCTCCGGGTGCTGATCGAGCGCGCGTGCCAGGAACATCAGCACGCTGACCACAGGCATGTCGCCCAACATCTCCATCATGTCGAGCCCGATCGCGGCCTGCTCACCGCCGCCGAAGAGCGCCTGGGTCTTGCTCTGGATCTGTTCGAATAGCGGGCCGAGCACGGCCTGGCCGCGCGGGTCGGCCATCCATTCGCGCAACGTCGACTCGGTATCGAGCAGACATGGCAGATCCAATGTCGACTCGAGCGTCACCGAGACCGTCTGGCGGATGTCGGCGGCCGACGCCCCGATCAACAGATCGAAGGCGCCGCTCTCCGTGATCCACTGTTTGTGCTCGGGGTGGTAGTACGCGAAGGCGCGAAAACCCAGCGCGATCGACACGGTCTTTGTTTCACCCGGCGCGAGCGCTACCTTGGCGAAGCCCTTGAGTTCCTTCGCGGGCCGATCGAGCCCGGCGACAGCGTCGTGCACGTACACTTGCACGATCTCCTGCCCCGCGACAGCGCCGGTGTTCGTCACATCAACGCTCACGGTCACGCCGTCGACATCCTTGAACGTCGTCGCCGAGACGCGGGCGTTGCTGTACGCAAACGTCGTGTAACTCAGGCCATGCCCAAACGGGAAGAGCACGGGCATGCCCTTTAGATCATAGTAGCGGTAGCCGATATACAGGCCCTCGCCGTAGCGCACGGCGCCGGCGCCGCCCGGCCAGTTGCCGACAGCCGGTGTGTCGGCCAGCCGCAGCGGGTAGGTCTCGGCCAGTTTGCCGCTCGGGTTGAGCTTGCCAAACAGCACATCCGCGATCGCGCTGGCGCCGGCCTGACCCATCATCCACGCCTCGAGCACGGCCGGCACCGCATCGATCCAGGCGCTCATCGCGACAGGCGCGCCGTTGTTGAGCACGACCACGGTCTTGGGCTGGACCTTCGCCACGGCCTGGATCAGCGCGACCTGCTGCGCCGTCAGGTCGAGGTCTTTGCGGTCGTAGCCCTCCGATTCTTTGTACGACGGCAGCGCGATATGCAGCACAGCCACATCCGCGGCTTGAGCCAGCACCACGGCCTGGTCGATCAGCGCCTGGCTAAAGCTGTCGTCGGCCGGGTAGCCTTCAGCATAGGTCATCTCGACTTCCGGCGCCCGGGCCTGGAGCTCCTTGAACGGCACATCGACCTGCGTCGGGTTGATGTGCGAGCTACCGCCGCCCTGGAAGTGCGCCTCGGCCGCTGCGCGCCCGATCACGGCGATGTGTTGCTGGTCCTTGAGCGGGAGCAACCCATTGTTCTTGAGCAGCACCATGCCCTCGCCAGCGACCTTGTGCGCCAGCGCGTGATGCGCCACGGCGTCGAAGGTCCCGCCCTTGGGAGTCTGCGCAGCCTTGAAGGCCACGGTCAGGATCCGGCGAACCGCTTCGTCGAGCACGGCCTCGTCGAGCTGGCCCTCACGGACCGCCGTCATCACGGCCGCCACGCGCCGATCTTGCGGGCCTGGCATCTCGAGATCGAGCCCGGCCGCCAGCGACCTGACGCGATCGTGAACGGCGCCCCAGTCGGAGACCACAAAGCCTTCAAAGCCCCACTCGTTCTTCAGGATGTCGGTTAACAGGTAGGTGTTCTCGGATCCGTACGTGCCATTGATCTTGTTGTAAGAGCACATCACGGTCCACGGCCGGGCGCGTTTGACGGCCGTCTCGAACGCCGGCAGGTAGATCTCGCGCAGCGTGCGCTCGTCGACCTCGGCGCTGATGCTGAAGCGCTGGAACTCCTGGTTGTTGACCGCGAAGTGCTTGAGCGAGGTGCCCACGCCCTTGCTCTGGATACCCTCGATCAGGGCAGTCGCCATCTCACCGGCCAGATACGGATCCTCCGAGAAGTACTCAAAGTTGCGGCCGCCGAGCGGCGAACGCTTCATATTGACTCCCGGGCCAAGGATCACGCCGACGTTCAGGGCGATGGCCTCCTCGGCCAGGGCGTTGCCCATCGACCGCAGGAGATCGGGATCCCAGGTCGACGCCAGACACGACGCCGTCGGGAAGCAGGTCGCGGGCAGGCTCTCGGCGCCGAGCGCGTTGAGGTCCTCGAGCCGACGCAGCCCGTGCGGGCCGTCCGAGACGAGGAGCTCCGGGATTCCCAGGCGCTCGACCGGCGTGGTTGTCCACGCCGTGGCGCCCGTGCAGAGCGCGGCCTTCTCGGCCAGGGTCATTTTCGAGATGAGGGAGCGGATGTCGGTCATGGCAGTTCCTTTTGGGTGATCGCGCCTACGGCTCGATCAGCACGTCCTACGCTGCGTCAACGACTGACGTGCGTCGGGTCATCGACCATGCATACAGCGCCAGCAGCGCGGCCAGCGAGGCGAACAGCATCACAGGCACGATCTCGAGTGAGATGCGTTGGGCCAGATAGCCGGTGAGCGCGGGCACCACGGCGCCGCCGAGCACGGCCGACGCCACCTGGATGCCGATGGTGTTTGCCGCATGCCGGGCGCCGACGCGTTGACTCGTGCTCGAGATCAGGCTGGCGAAGATCGGGGCGATGGCGAAGCCCGTGATGAAGACGCCAGCGACGCTGACCCAGGGATGCGGGTTCCACCAGAACAGGGCTGCGCCGACAAGACCCACGGCCATGGCGCCCAGCATCAACGTGTTGAGGGACAGCCGGTGCGCGAAGAGCCCGGCCATGATCCGTCCGAGCGTGAACGTCCCCCAAAAACCGCCGGCCCACAACCCGGCCAATTCGGGGCTGATGCCACGGCCCTCGGTGAAGAGCGTGTACGTCCAGCTGCCCAGGGTAAACTCGGCGCCGCAGTACAGCACGAACATGGTGATGCCGATCCAGGTCGCCGGGCGCAGCAGGGTCTCGCGCAGCGGCGTCCGATAGTCCATCAGGCCGTGTGCGGCGACTTCGCCGTGTGCGGGATCCACGGGCTTTGTCTTGGGCCGTTTCCAGGCCGATTGGGTGAACGCGAACGCGATGGCCATCAGCGCCATCACGGCGCCGACGAAGAGGTAACCGGAGCGCCACGAGGCCGTCTGCGACAGGCTGATCGTGACGATGATCGGGCTCAGCGTGGCGCCAACGCCGAAACTCGCGTGCAGCCACTGCATCTGGCCCTCGTTGTATTCGGCGGCGAGATAGGTATTCAGCCCCGCATCCATCACGCCCGAGCCAAACCCGCCCAGCGCGCTGAGCACGATGATCAACAGCCAGGCCGGCGCCAGCGGTGTGCCCATTAAGGAGACTGCGGAGGCCAGACACGAGAAGACGAGCAACGGCCCGATCCCGAGGCGGCCGATCAACCGGGCGATGAACGTGGCCGAGAGCAGATAGCCGGCGGTGTTCGAGATGAACATCAGGCCGATGGCGTCGAGCGGCAGGCTGAATTCGGAACGCAGCGTCGGCCAGGCGACGCCCAGGAGGCCCGCGGGCAGGCCCAGGGCCACAAAGGCGGCGTACGCCAGGATGAGCAACGTCATCGGATTTCGGGTTTGAGCGGCGATGGTGGCCTGCATGCGCGTCACTCCAGTCGATCCAGCGTGGCGGCGATCATCCCCCTGAAGTGGCGCAGTTGCGCATCAAGCGGGATGCCCTGTTCCCTTGACAACAACGCGCCGCGCGCCGCCATCTTTTCGAGAAAGCACAGGACGGTGTTCAGGGTGACGATGATTTGCTCGCGCAGGGCCGGCGCCCTGCCGGCCTTACGCAGCGAAACCCCACCCCACTCGAGCGAGAAGACCAGGTCTTTGTACCAGGTCGCCAGGGCCTCGTTCGGATAGCGATCGCCGTAGAGATGGTCGAACATGCCCATGTACCGGTAGGCGTCGCGGAGCTCGTCAAAGTGGTCGATCAGCCCAAGGGCGATCTGGCGCACGGCCGCCAGCGTCAGCCTTCGGTCATCGACGCGCGGCGCGGCGGCGATGGCGCGCATCTTGCGGGCCGCGACTTCAAACGCGATCGGATCGCGGCCCGGGAAGTATCGGTAGAGCGTCACGGTCGTGATCTGCGCCGCCCGGGCGATGTCGGCCATGGTCGTGTGCTCGAGGCCCTGCTCGAGGAACAGTCGCTCTGAGGCGTCGACGATCCCCTGGCGCGTCGCCGCGACCTGGGTCTCGCCCAATCGGCGTTTGATCTCGGATTTCGAGGTTGGTCGTGTAACCATGCGTTACATCCATGTTATGACTCATTACATGAAGTGTCAATCCGGAACTTCCACGCGCCTTGTGCGGATGAACGTCGCAGCAAACACGGGCCGGTCAGGTTGGGCTCTGTGCGGCGGCAATCTCCCCGACCCGTTCGGATCTTGACTTCGAGCGCGCTCGAAGTTGTACGCTGACCGGATGGATTCCTCAGGAGGTCAGTGATGCAAGCGATTTCGATTACGACCCATGGCGGGCCGGATGTGCTGCGGGTCGTCGATCTGGCGATCCCGACGCCCACGGCCGATCAGGTCCTCGTGCGCAACCATGCGATCGGCGTGAACTTCGTCGACGTGCAACATCGCCAGGGCGGGATCTACGCCGTGGCGCTGCCGCTGATCCCGGGCATCGAGGCGGCCGGCGTCGTGGAGGCCGTCGGCCCAGGCGCAACCGCCTTCCGACCGGGCGATCGGGTGGCGTACGCCGGCTACATGGGCGGCGACTACGCCGAATACACGCTGGTCGTTGAGAGCCATCTGTTCCCGGTGCCCGAGGCGATCGACTTCGAGACGGCGGCGGCGATCTCGCTTCAGGGCATCACGGCCCATGCGCTCACGCACCAGGTCTATCGCGTTCGACCCGGCGATTGGGTGCTGATACATGCCGCGGCCGGCGGCGTGGGCGGGCTGCTGCTCCAGATCGCGCAACACCTCGGCGCGCGTCCGATCGCGGCCGTCTCGACCGATGCCAAGGCCCGATTCGCGCGCGAGCACGGCGCCGAGCACGCGATCCTTTACAGCCATGACGACATCGTGCACACCATCGATCGGTTGACCAACGGAGCCGGGGTCGACGTCGCCTACGACGCGGTTGGCCGCGACACGTTCGACGCAAGCCTGGCCAGCCTGCGCAAGCGTGGGACCCTTGTCGTCTATGGCCTCTCGAGCGGGCCAGTGCCGCCCTTCGACATCAACCGTCTGTCGGGGATCACGCCCGGCAGCGGGCGCGGTTCGCTCAGCCTGATCTGGGCTGCCGCCAGCCATTACATCGAAGACAGGCAGGAGTTGCTTGCTCAGGCGCGGGCGGTCTTCGACCTGGTTCAGGCCGGTTCGCTCAGGCCGACGATCGCCGGACGGTTGCCGCTGGCCGAGGCAGCCCAGGCGCATCGCCTGCTCGAATCGCGCGCCGTGGTGGGCAAACTGCTGTTGATCCCACAGGGTCGTTAGCGCTCGGATTTCTCGCGAGGCGAGGCGTTACAATTGTCACGCGGCGGTTGCCCACAGGGCCACCTCAACCCTTGCGACCGGGCCGTGGACAATTTCAATGAAGCTTCGTTCGACGATTCTGGCCGGCGGGTTGGGCCTCGGTCTGTTGACAGCCTGCGCGCCGGCCGCGCCGGCCGTCCAGACGACTGCCCAATGGCTGCTGATCGGCGTGGTCTCGGCCGACGGGCGCGCGACACAGGCTGTCGTGCCGATGAGTTGCGTGTTGGCCGGCGAGGACTGCGCCGCCGAGACCACTTTCTACTACACGAAACTCGCGACCGCCTCCGACGATGTCGGCGCACGCGACGCGACCAGCGGCGATCTGCTGCTCACGGCCGAGACCGAACCGACCGGGCTCTTCCGGGTCGCGGCCGATGGGGCAGCCACGCGGCTGTCGACGCCGGCAGAAGCCATCGGCCGGATCGTGCCCGCGCCCGACGGCGCGTGGGTCGCCTATGAGCGCAGCGCGGGCGGCGTAGACGAGGTCTGGCTGATGCGCTCCGACGGCAGCGAAGCACGCGCGCTCGCAGCGGGCGTTGCCCCCGCCTGGGCGCCCGATGGCCAGAGCCTTGTCGTGGCTCGCAGCACGCCCGATGGCGAAGGCCGGGATCTGTGGCTTGTGCCAGTGGCGGGCGGCGAGGCGCGACAACTGACCGACACACCAACCGTGATCGAGCAGGACATGGTCTTTTCGCCCGACGGCGCGACGCTGGCATTTGGCGCCGCCGACCTCGCCACTGGGGCCACGCACGTCAACACGCTCTCGCTTCAGTCGGGGTCGCAACCGATGGATCTGACCGAGGGCGCCACGTTCGTCAGCCCGATCGGCTTCGACCCCACCGGAGAGACGATCCTGGTCGGTATGGTTCAGGACGACGTGCTCAAGCTGACGCTGATCGACCTCAACGGCAACGCGCTGACCGCCGTGCCGATCGACCGGCGCAAATCGCAGGGCGACGGCGGAGCCGACGCAGCGGCCTGGCTCTCGCGCAGCCAGATCGTATTCATTCGTCGGCTCGAGGGGCTGACGTACGTCTACACCTACGATTTCGCCAACGGCACGGCCGCCAGGGTGCTCGACGCCAGCGTGGTCACCCCGGGGTCGGCGATCACGTCGCTGCGACTGGCGCCGTAACGAGTAAGGGGTTAACGCCAAACGGGCCGAGGCGACGCCTCGGCCCGTTTGCCGTTAACCCCTTACTCGTTGAACATCTCGCCGACGCTGCGGCCCTCGTGGGCGCGCTTGATCACCTCGCCCAGCAGTGGAGCGACCGAGAGCACCTTCATGTTCGGCAGCAGCTTCTCGGGCGGGAGCGGGATGGTGTTGGTCGTCACGATTTCTTTGAGCGGCAGCTTGCGCAGACGTTCGACGGCCGGCGTCGAGAGCACCGCATGCACGAAGCTCAGATAGATGTCGCGCGCGCCATGGGCTTTGACGATCTCGACGGCTTGCGAGACCGAGCCGGCCGTGTCGACCTCGTCGTCGACGATGATCACGTCACGGCCCTCGACATCGCCGATCACGGTCAGCGCAAAGGCGTTTGCGTCATTACCGGTGCGGCGCTTCTCGACAAAGGCCATCGTGCAGTTCAGGCGCGCCGCGAAGTTGCGGCCCTTCTTGGCGAAGCCGAGGTCGGCGGTGACGATCACCGGGTCCTTGAGCGTCGGCCGGATCTCGGCGAAGTAATCGCTGACGATATGGAAGGCAGTCAGCACATCGCCCGGGATCGAAAAGAAGCCCTGGATCTGACCGGCGTGCAGGTCCATCAGGATATACCGATCGGCGCCGGCGACCTGGATCATGTCGGCGACCAGACGGGCCGTGATCGGGACGCGCGGCTGGTCTTTCTTGTCTGAGCGCGCATAAGCCAGGTAGGGCACCACGACCGTGATCCGCCCGGCCGAGTCGAGCCGCAGGGTCTGGACCATGATCAGCAGCTCGAGCAAGTTATCGCTCGTCGGCGCCGAGGTCGTCTGAACGACGTAGCAATCCTGCCCGCGCACGCTGGCGTGCAGCTTGACAAAGATGTTCTCGTTCGGGAATTTGATGATATCGCGACCGCTGAGCGGGACGTTCAGATAGCTGGCGATCTCATGCGCCAGCTTCGGCGAAGCGGTGCCCGAAAAGACTTTGATGTTGCCAAACATCGTCTGGTCTTGCCATCCTCAGGTGCGGCTGAACGAGCAGCCGGACGAAAACGGCGCCCTTCCGGGCGCCTGAACGATGGTGGTCTTCAGCTAAGGGGCTGCACCTCGGTCTCGGAGACCGCGCGCGCCCAATCCTCGCGCAACACCGCCATCAGCAGCTCATCGCCGAAAGCGCCGTTGGCGAAACGCGCCTGGCGCAAACGGCCCTCGAGCACGAAACCGACCTTCTCATAAGCCCGGATCGCGCGGGTGTTGTCGGCGTTGACCCGGAGCGTCACGCGATTGAGGTTGAGCGAATAGAAGCCCCAGGCCACGAGGGTCTGCAGGGCATCGGTGCCGAACCCTCGGCCCCAATACTCCTTGAACCCGATCATGATCCCGACCTCGCCGGCGCGGACGCGCCAGTCGATATCACGGAAACTGCACGAGCCGATATGCTGCCACGGCCCCATCGCCATGTCGTTTGGTTGAGCGTCAATCGCCCAGGCCTGCTCATAACCTGCCTGGAGATTGCGTTCGTACCACTTCTCTTCCTGGGCCTGGCTGAGCGGCAGGGTCTGGTTGAGGTAGCTGCGCAGCTCCGGGTCGGACAGCCAGCGCACGTAACGCGTCAGGTCGTCTTTTTCGATCGGTCGCAGGCGCGTTTTCTTCCCGATGATCATGATGGGCGGCTCACTCGTGTTCAGGGATGTGGGTCGATGCCAAAACCGATTTTACCGCGCTTTCGAGATCGATTTCACGTCGGTGAATCCGCCCGGCCCACTCGGCCAAAACGTCGCTGCCCAGGCCAAGCGCAAACCGTTGCCAGACCCGTTGGCGCAATCGCAGTTCGAGTTCACGCTGTAGCCGTTTCACCTCGCGCCCCGACCCGGCTCCGCTCGATCGCAGGAACGCCTGATGCGCGGCGAGGGTATCGAGCACCTCGCCGATGCCGGCGCTGGTCGGTGCGATGGTGGTGAGGACGGGCACAGCCCAACCTGGGGCGACGCCCGCCGAGCGCGCCGCCGACTCAAGCTCGAGCGCTGCGCGCAGCGCGCGCACGGTCGCCTCAGCGCCAGGTTGATCAGACTTTGTGACGACAAGCAGATCCGCGATCTCGAGGATGCCGGCCTTGATTGCCTGGATGTCGTCGCCGAGCCCGGGCGCCTCGATCACGATCGTGGTCTGCGCGGCGCGGGCGACGTCGATCTCGCTCTGGCCGGCGCCGACTGTCTCGATCACGACCTGTTCGAATCCGGCGGCATCGAGTGCGCGGGCGAGATCGGCTGTGGTGGCGGCCAGGCCGCCCAGGGCGCCGCGACTGGCCATCGAACGGATGAAAACGCCTGGGTCGCCTGCGAGCGCCTGCATGCGCACCCGATCGCCCAGGATCGCGCCACCGCTGAACGGGCTCGAAGGGTCGACAGCCAGGACGGCCACGGTCTGACCGCGCGCGCGCCAACCACGGGCCAGCGCCGCGACCAGCGTGCTCTTGCCGGACCCGGGCGCGCCTGTGACGCCCGTGATCTGCGCCCGCCCCGTCTGCGCAAACAGCGCCGCAAGCACTTCCTGTGCTTCGGGGCGCTCATCCTCGAGGGCCGTCAACCAGCGCGCCAACGCGCGTCGATCGCCGGCCAGGATTTGTTCGGGGTTCATGCCGTCAGGATCACCCGGCGCCGACCTGGCCCGCAGCGGCGCGCACCGCATTGACCACGTCAGTCATCGGCGTGCCCGGGCCAAAGACGGCGGCGACGCCCAACTCGCGCAGCGCCGTGGCGTCGTCGTCGGGGATGATTCCACCTACAAAGACCGGCACATCACCCTGGCCGTTGGCCCGCATTAACTCGATCACACGTGGGGTCAGCGCGAGATGCGCGCCGGAGAGGATCGACAGCCCCACCGCATCGACGTCTTCCTGGAGCGCCGCCTCAGCCACCATCTCGGGCGTCTGGCGGAGACCCGTGTAGATCACCTCCATGCCGGCGTCACGCAGCGCACGCGCAATCACTTTAGCGCCCCGGTCATGGCCATCCAGGCCGGGTTTTGCAATCAGGACTCGGAGAGCTCTCATGCGATAAGGCTTTCAGGGGTAGCCGGCGGACCACAGACCGCAGGGCTTGTGGCCGTGAACTTAAGGGCCCTTTTATGGCAAGAAGCTGCCGTGAGGGCTATTCTAACCTTAAGGCAGCAGGCCGGGGCCAACTTTCCCGTACCGGTCCCATCTTTACAGTTTGTACAGCTTTATGCATAGAATCACCCCTAGAAGATGATCGTGCCTTCACGCCAGACCGCCCTCGCCTATCTCGTGCTCGGCCTTGTCGCCGTGCTCGGCTATGCTTTGCTGGCAACCGGCGCAACGCTGTTGTTCAACGGCCTGGTTGGCCCCGACCATCCTTTGTTGCTTGGCCTGGCGGCCTTTTTGCTGGCGATCGTCTTCCAGCCTGTGCTACGCGCTGTTCAAAACGGTCTGAGCCGATTGGGTCCGCCCTCTGGCGCGATCGGCGGCGGCGCACCGGTGCCGGCGTCGGTTGAGGGCGCGGCGCTGATTGAGGAGCAGGGCGTGGCCGAGGCCTTCAGCCGGGCGTTGGCGCACATGACGGTCCCGGGTGAGATCGCGCGCGAGCTGCGTGTCACGCTCGAGACCATCCTCGGCGCGACAAACGTCCACGTCTTCATTCCCGATCCCAACGGGCGCCAGTTGATCGCGGCGCCGGACGGAAACAACCGGCCGACCAGCGAATTGCGTTTCGAGCTTCGCGGTCCGTTGACGCAGGCGTTAACGGCGCGCACGCCGTTGCGCATCCGTGATCTGAACGCGTTGCCCGAGGCGCTGCGCCCCGAACAAGCCCGGCTGCGCGTGCTCGGCCCGCAGGTGTTGGCGCCGCTGCATTGCGGGCCGGGGCTGGATGGCTTCGTGGCGCTTGGGCAGCGCGACAGCGGCGCCTATACCGGCGAAGCCCTGCGGCTGATCGCGGCCCTGGCCGATCAGACAGGCGTGGCGCTCGAACGCGCCGCTGTCGTCAACGACCTCGAGCGCCGCGTCCGCGATCTAAACGTCATCAGCCAGATGTCGCAGGCGCTCAGTTTCACGCTGGCGTACGACGATCTGCTCGAACTGCTCTACGCGCAGACGAGCAAGATCCTGCCGGCAGCGCATTTCGCGATCGCCCTGCAAGATCCGCGGCGCTCGACGCTCAACTACGCCTTTTACCTCGACGACGATGAACGGGATACAACGCTCGAAGGCCGAACCGTTCCGGCCGCGCACGTGCTCGAGCGGGAGGTGGCGCGTAGCGGCGCGCCGCTGCTGTTCAACGACTATCCCGACGAGCTCAAGCGACGCGGCCTGACGCCCGATCCGCGCGGCTATGCCTGCTGGATCGCCGTGCCCCTGATCTCGGGGCAAGATATCCTTGGCTTGCTGACTGCGGCCGGCCCCGAGTCGTACACCGAAGATCAGCTCAAGATCTTCAACACAGTGGCCGATCAGGCCGCGGGCGCGCTGACCCGCGCGCGGTTGTTGCGCGAGGCCGAGACCCGCGCGCGTCAGCTCTCGACGCTCAATGACATCAGCCTGACCATCTCTTCGACGCTCGATCTCGACCGCCTGCTCGAACGCGTGGTCGCCAGCGCCGTCGACGTGCTCGGCGCCGAGGCCGGGAGCCTGTACCTGATCGACGATGAGAGCGGCGGCTACGTCTTCCGCGTCGCGGTCGGGCCGGTCGGGCAGGAGCTGGTCGGCACGCGGATGCCGCCGGGGCGTGGCTTTGTCGGCGAGGCGATCGAGCACGGCCGGGCCGTGATCGTCAACGACGCCCAACACGACCCGCGGTGGTTCAAGGGCGCCGACGAGACCACGGGCTTCATCACGCGCAACCTGATCACCGTGCCGCTGCGCTTCAAAGACAAAGCCATCGGCGCGATCCAGTTGCTCAACAAACGCGATGGCTCGCGCTTCACCGAGGACGACCAAAACCTGCTCGCGGCGCTTGCCGCGCCGGCCGCAATCGCCATCGAGAACGCGCGGTTGTTCACCCAGACCGACCAGGCGCTCGCCGCGCGCGTCGAAGAGCTCTCGATCATGCAGCGCATCGATCGCGAGCTGAACACCTCGCTCGACATCCAACGCGTGATGGATCTGACCATCGACTGGGCGCTCACACGCACGGGCGCGATCGCGGGCTCGGTCAGCATCCTGACCGACGAGGGTCTGCAGATCGTGGCCACCCGCGGCTACGGCGACACGGTCGAGGGCATGCAGAACCGCCCGATCCCGATCGACCGCGGCATCATGGGCCGCGTCGCCCGCACCGGCCGGATCAGCCTGGTGCGCGACGTCCGGCAGGACCCGGACTACCGCGGCGTTCTGGCCGAGACGCGCTCACAGATGACGCTCCCGATCCTGCACGAGCAGCGCGTGGTCGGCGTGATCAACCTCGAGAGCCACGGCCTCGACGCTTTCTCCGACGAGCACATCGGCTTTGTCACGCGTCTTGTCGATCACGCCTCGATCGCCATCGCCAACGCCAGGCTGTATGCCCAGGTGGCGGCCGCCAATGTCGCGAAGAGCGACCTGATGTCGTTCGTGGCGCACGAACTCAAGACGCCGATGACGCCGATCAAGGGCTATACCGATATCCTGCTCAGCGGAGCGGTCGGCCAACTCAGCGACGGACAGCGCCAGTTCCTGAACGTCATCCGCAACAACATCGAGCGGATGAAGACCATCGTGACCGACATGAACGACTCGGCGCGGATCGAAGCCGGCAAGCTGCGGCTCGAGGTCAACGCGCTCGACCCGCGGCCGCTGATCGACGACGCGCTGGCCACGGCGCGGACGCTCTTTGAATCGAAGAAGCAATCGCTCTCGGTCGAGCTCCCGGCCGAACTGCCGCAGATCAACGCCGACGGCACGCGTTTCAGCCAGGTGCTCCACAACCTGCTCAGCAACGCGCACAAATACACGCCCGAGTCGGGCCACATCGTGCTCCGCGCCGAGACGCTGGCCGGCGAGCTGCACATCGCCGTGCAGGATAACGGCATCGGCATCGCGCCCGAGGATCAGGCGCGGCTGTTCCAGAAATTCTTCCGCGCCGACGATCGGCTGGCGCGCGAGATGGCGCCCGGCACGGGGCTCGGACTGAACATCGTCAAGAACCTCGTCGAGTTGCAAGGCGGGCGGATCTGGTTCGAATCCGAGCTCCGGCGCGGAAGCACCTTCCACTTCACGGCGCCGCTGGCTGGAGGTGCGGCGTGAGACGGACCTCACCCCCGGCCCCTCTCCCGCGGGGAGAGGGGTGCCTCCGAGCCATCGATATTCCCTGGCCCACACCGCACCTCTGCGCCCATGGATCTCCCTCTCCTGCGTGGGGCCGAAGCGGGTACGCTTCTCCGCGGCTCGTCGCCCTGAACTCCCCCTCTCCTTCCAGGAGAGGGGGCCGGGGGGAGGGGTCATGACCGACCTCGACCCGCTCCCCACCCTACGCGCGACGTTCCCGGACCTGAGCGAGGAAGAGCTCGGCGCGATCGCGTCCGTGGCCCGCGGCCGGCGTTACCCCGCCGGGACCGTGTTGTGTCACGAGGGCGTCTGCGAAGAGACCTTCTACATCCTGGCCGAGGGCGAGTGTGCGATCACGCAACGCATCGACGACAGGGGCGGCGAGCGCGAGCTTCGCCGCGTCGGCAAGGGCAGCTTCGTCGGCGAGGTCGCGCTGATCCAAAACGGGCCGCGCTCGGCCAGCGCGAGCACCACCCGGGCGACACGCGTGCTCGAGATCGACAAGGCCGACTTCGTCCAACTGCTCAGCCGCAGCCCGCATATGGCGCTCTCGATCATGCGCGTCACGCTCGAGCGCATGCGCGAGAACGACCAGGCCGCGGTCGACGAGCTGCGGCGCACCAACCAGACGCTGCAGCTGCTCGATCGCAACAAACTCGACTTCATCCAGGTCGCGGCGCACGAATTGCGCACGCCGATCACCGTGATGAAGGGTTCGCTCAGCGTGTTGCGCGCCGACGAAGCCGTGGGCGGCAACCCGAGCCTTGTGCGGATCCTCGATAGCCTGACCAAGGGCACCGAGCGGCTGCACGAGATCGTCAACACCATGCTCGACGTCACGCGCATCGATAGCGACCGGCTGCGGATCGCGCCGGTGCCGCTGCCGGTGCGCAGCCTGCTCAACGACATCGTCAATCGTGTCAGGCGCGACCTGAGCGGGCGCGATCTGACCCTGACCACCGAGTACGCGGCCGATCTGCCGCTGATCCATGCCGACCAGACGTTACTTCAGAAGGCCGTGTATCAAGTGCTGCTCAACGCCGTGAAGTACACGCCCGACGGCGGTGTGATCACGGTGCGCACCCACGGTGTGATGCTCGACAGCGGCGAGCCCGGCGTCGAGATCAGCGTCGCCGATACAGGCATCGGGTTGGCGCCCGAACATCAGCGCCTGATCTTCGAGAAGTTCTATCAGGTGGGGGCCGTGGCCCTGCACTCGTCGGGCAAGACCACGTTCAAGGGCGGTGGGCCGGGCCTCGGCCTGGCGATCGCCCGCGGCGTCGTGCGCGCGCACGGCGGCCGGATCTGGGTCGAGAGCCCGGGCTGTGACGAAGTGAGCCTGCCCGGCAGCACGTTCTTCCTCCAACTCCCGCTGCATCCACTCACGTCTGGTGCATGAAAAGATAAGGGCCGCGGCGACGCCGTGGCCCTTATCTTTTCATGCACCAGACGCTGCAATCACAGATGCGGCGTGAGTTGCGCCTTGATCTTGTCCTTCGGCTGATAACCGTTCAACCGCGCGACCGGTTGGCCACCCTTGAACAGGATCAAGGTCGGGATGCTCATCACGCCGTAGGCCATGGCGGTGCGGGCGTTGAGGTCGACGTTGAGCTCGCCGATCGTCAGTTTGTCACCGAGCTCGCCGGACAGTTTCTCGATCTCGGGCTTGAGCCGATGACAGGGCCCGCACCACTCGGCCGTGAAATCGACCAGCACCGGGCCGGTGGCTGCAAGCACGGTCGTCTGAAAATCGTCATCCGAAAACGTCGCGAAAGCCATCGCTCCCTCCTCAGGCCGCGTCGGCCTCGACCTCGGCCAGCGCCATCGGCGTGATCGTCGCGCCGATGATGCCCGGGCCGGTGTGCACACCCAGCACCGGCGAGACGCGCAGGATCTCGATCTTGGCAACGTTCAGGCTCTGATGGAGCAGATCAGCCAGCGCCTGTGCATGCGCCTCGGCCTGACCGTGCATCACAGAGACCCACACCGGCACTTCCTTCGGGTACAGCCCGGAAAGGTGGCGCGCCAGATCCTCGATCGCGCGTTTGATCCCGCGAGCGCGCCCGACCGTGTCGTACTTGCCGTCGGCGCGGTTGACGTGGATCACGGGCTTGAGGTTGAGCAACGAGCCGGCCAGGGCCTGAACGCGCCCGATGCGACCGCCGCGCTGCAAATAGGTCAGCGTCTCGAGCGTGAAGACCACCTCGGTCGCCTTGCGCAGCGCATCAAGTCGTTCGAGGATGCGTTCGAGTGACCAGCCGGCCTGGAGCGCCTTGACCGCTGTCAGCACCTGGAAGCGCTGCCCGCCCGAGAGCGTCAGGCTGTCGAAGATCGTCACGCGCCCGCCCTCGGTGCGCTCGGCAGCGCCTTGGGCCGTCGTCGCTGTGCCGCTCAGCCCAGAAGAGATGTGGATCGCCAGCACGTCTTCGCCGGTGCTGGCCGCGTCTTCGTAGATCTTCCAGAGCATCCCGCCCGAGGGTTGCGCCGTGGTTGGGATATCGGGCTGCATGGCCGTCAGACGGTTATAGAACTCGTCGGGCGTCATGTCGCTCGAGGCCTTTTCGCCCTCGGGAAACTGGATCATCAGCGGGGCCACGATCACGCCAGTCTCGGCGATGTCTTCGGGGGTCAGATCGGCCCCACTGTCTGTGACGATTTTCATCGGTGTACTCCTGACCCAACTCTACCCGAAAACGATCTCGCCGGGGGATAGAGCCGGGCCTGGGTGTGCACGGGCGAGTTGATACTGTTGGCAAACGCATGTGCGTCAGTGGAACCGCCCGGCTGTCGATCGTCATCCCGGCGAAAGCCGGGATCCAGTGGCCAACGACTCATCCGGCTGAAGGGGTTCTGGGCCCCGGCTTTCGCCGGGGCGACGAGCTCGGCCGGTTCGCCAACAGCATCGCGAGTTGTCACCCTGGTCCAGGCGCGGCTCCAAACAAGCAGGATCTTCACCACGAATGTCACGAACTGCGACGAATTAGCACGAAGGTGATCTGGAGCACTCACCGTTCATTCGTGTCAGTTCGTCACAATTCGTGACATTCGTGGCGAGAATCCCTCCCTGACCACGCGTGCTTGCTCACCGGGCCTGCGCGGCCTTTGGTCACGGAAGGTATGGATATCAGCGAACGCCTCGATGGTTCCCGGCAAGCGTTACCAACCAAAGGCGATCGACAACATCGTCTGACAACGGGTGTCAACGGGCCTACCCGTTCGCGTGATGAACGTCAATGGCCCGCCCGAATACACGGGCCTACACTGATCGGATGGAATTCTCACCCGCCCTGTGGGCCTTGCTGGCCCTTGTCGTTGCGATCGCACTGTCAGCCTGGCGACCCGGCCTGAACGCCGGGATGCTATCGGTCACCTTTGCGGCACTGATCGGTCTGTACATCTCGGGGCTCAGCATCGGAGCGGTGGCCGGTTTCCTGCCGGCGCAGCTTATCCTGACGCTGGTCGCCGTCGCGCACTTCTTCGAGATGGCCCGCCTGAATGGCTCGCTCGATCGCCTCGCCGGCGCCGCGCTCAAACTCGCTCATGGGCATCCGGCCCGACTGCCCGTGATCTTCTTCTTGATCACCCTGGTCTTCTCAGCGATCGGGCCCGGAAACATCGCCGGCACGGCCATGATCGCACCGATCGGCATGGCGGTCGCGGCACGCGCCGGGATCAATCCCTTGCTGATGGCGATCCTGATCTGCACAGGCGCCAATGCCGGTGCGTTCTCGCCGATCGCGCTAACCGGCCTGATCAACGTCGGGCTGATGCACGACATCGGCGTGGACGATCCAACCGCAGGCTGGAAGATCTTCGTCGCGGTGGCCGTGCTGCAATCGGTCTCGGCCCTGGCTGCCTATGTGGTCTTTGGCGGCTACCGCACCCGCTCCGCGTCGCCGGTCGAAGCGCCGGGGCCCATCGGCGTTGGCGGGCCCTCGGGCGTCAACATCGCGACCGATCGGGCGCATCTGTTGACCTTTGTGGCCATGGGTGTGTTGATCACCATGGTGCTCGTGTTCAAGATGAATACCGCTGTCGCGGCGTTGTTGATGGCCACAGTTCTGGCTCTGGTCGGCGCCGGCAGCGCAGAGGAGGCGCTGCGCACGCTGCCCTGGAGCGTGATCGTCATGGTGAGCGGGATCAGCGTACTGATCGGGCTTGTCGAGTCGACCGGGGGCCTCGATCTGGCGACTGCCGCGATCGCCTCGATCTCCACACCCGGGACGATCAACACCGTGCTCGCACTGATCACGGGGATCGTGTCGATGTTCAGCAGCTCGTCGGGCGTCGTCCTGCCGACCTTCATCCCGCTCATCCCGGGCCTGATCGCACAACTCGGCGACGGCAATGTGTGGAAGCTCATCATCGCCGTCGACATCGGCTCGCACATGGTCGATGTCAGCCCGCTGTCGACCCTCGGGGCGCTGTGTCTGGCGGCCCTGCCTCCGGCTATCGACAAGGCGCCGATCTTCCGCGGCCTGCTGACCTGGGGCTTTGCCATGGCGATCGTAGCGGCGGCTCTGGCTTTCGTCTTTCTCGATCTGATCCCCTGGTGATCGCAAGGTAAAGCGCGGCGTCGCGGCGAGGGCCCGCCCGGCGCGATATCATGCCCCTATGTCCCGCCTCGACGCTTACCTCGAACGCATCGGCTATTCGACGCCCGTGAGAGTCGATCGTCAGACGCTGTTCAGACTTCATCGCGCTCACCTGCTCGCCATCTCGTACGAGAACCTCGACATCCACCTCGGCCGGACGCTCACGCTGGATGTCGACGCCATCTTCGACAAGATCGTCACGCATCGCCGCGGCGGATGGTGCTATGAGATGAACGGCCTTTTCGCCTGGGCGCTGCGCGAGATCGGCTTCGACGTCTCGCTCCTGGCCGGCACCGTCGGGCGCCATTCGATCGGCGACTCAGCCGAGGGTAACCACCTGCTCATGAGCGTCGCGCTCGACCAGACCTACCTCGCCGACGTCGGCTTCGGCAACGGCTTCCTGGATCCGCTTCCGCTCGTCGCGGGTCGCCATGTCCAGACCGACTTCCTCAAGCCCTTCGATCTGCGTGAGGCCCAAGGCCGCTGGGAACTGGTTGGCGACGGCGTGGGCGGGGGCGGATTCGACTTCATGCTCGAGCCGGCGGTGATGACCCAGTTCGCGGCGCAATGCCACCACCTGCAAACAGCCCCCGAGTCGGGGTTCGTGCGCATCGCCGTCTGCCATCGGTTCCGCCCGGGCGCCCTCTATAGCCTGCGAGGCGCCGTGCTCCAGCAGATCAGCGCCAAGGGCGTCACGTCCATATCGATCGACAACGCCAGCGACTACCGGCGGACACTCGAGGGCATTTTCGATCTCCAACTCCCCGACGTCGACCCTTTGTGGCAGCGGGTATGGACCGCACACCAAAATTGGACACAATCGCTCCAACAATAAACATAACGAGTTTGCATTCCAGGGCGCCTGACCTTTCCACTCGTTCGAGCTGATTACGGCGGTTTTCCGCGCCCTCAACCCGTACTCACTCTCCCTGATTGACTCCAAACCACTCAAATCGTATAATCTTTCCTGTGCTGTTAGCACTCTCGATGCGAGAGTGCTAAAAGGTTTAGCAGATGAGCGAGCTGACTGATCGCCAGGAGATGATCCTGGGCCTCATCGTCCGGGAGTACATCGAGTCGGCCCATGCGGTGAGCTCGAAGGCTCTGGTCGAGAAGTACCGTCTGAACATCAGTTCAGCCACCATCCGTAACGAGATGGCGGCGCTGACTGAGCTCGGCCATCTGCGCCAGCCGCACACGTCGGGAGGTCGCGAGCCGACCGAGGCCGGTTACCGTTACTTCGTCCAGCGTCTGATCGGCGAATCGGAGTTGCCGGCCGCCGACCAGCGGACGATCAACCATCAGTTCTACCAGTCGAGCGGAGACCTCGATGAGTGGATGCGTCTGTCGGCCTCGGTGCTGGCGCGCTACGGCCGCGGCGCCAGCCTGGTGACCGCACCCCGCCAGGAGCAGGCGCGGTTTAAGCATCTGGAGCTGATCGCGACGCAGGGCCGGCTTGTCCTACTTGTGCTCGTGTTGCATGGCGGCGAGGTGAAGCAGCAGATGCTGACGCTGGCCGAGCCCGTCTCGCAGGAGCGGCTCAGTCAGACCGCCACGTTGATCACCCAGATCTGCCGCGATCGATGTACGGCCGATCTGACGACGCTGGCCCGCCAGCAGCCCACCCTGGCGCAGGAGATCATGCGCCTGGCCGCCGACGTGATGCACAAATCCGAAAGCGGCTCGGCCTGGAACATCTTCCGCGACGGCGTGGCCAATGTGCTCGCCGAGCCCGAGATGGCCAATTCCGATACCGCGCAACAGGCGCTGCGCGTGCTCGAGGAACGCACGTATCTCGAAACGTTCCTCGACAAAACGATGTCCCCCGAAATCGGCGGGATCCAGGTCGTGATCGGCGGCGAAGATAGCTGGCAGGAACTAAAGGAGTTCTCGATGGTGCTGGCGCGCTATGGCGTGCCCGGGTACGCCACAGGCGCGCTGGGCGTCTTCGGGCCGCAGCGCATGGCCTACGGCCGCGCGATCAGCACGGTCCGGCATGTCGCCGGGCTGATGTCGGGTCTGATGAACGAGTTTTACCTCGACCAACCGTCGAGCGATTCCGAGCGAGGGGCACCCGGGCGTCAACGCCGGGACCTCGAGCGCTGAAGACCACGGCCGCGCCGGGCACAGCCCGCCGACCGCGCAAGAGATAAGGAGCACGTAGCGCACGATGACCGACGAAACCGTACAGACCCCTGAGCCAGATGGCGAAGCGCCGCCGGCCCAAGCCGAGGATCTCGGGCGCCTTGTGCAGTCGCTGCAATTGGAGCTTGGCGAGGTCAAGGCCAAATCGGCCGAGTACCTCGACGGCTGGCAGCGCGCCAGGGCCGAGTTCACGAACTACAAGAAGCGCCAGGAACGCGATCAGATCGAGCAATACCACACCACGTTGGCCCGCGTGCTGCAGCGCTATCTCGAGGTCTCGGATGACCTCGAGCGCGCGCTCAAGGCACGGCCGACCGAGGGCGAGGGCGCGACCTGGGCTGAAGGCGTGGCCGCCATCCAGCGTAAGTTACTCGGCTTCCTCGAGGCCGAGGGCGTGACGCCCGTGCTGGCCGAGGGTCAGCCCTTCGACCCCAATTTTCATGAAGCCGTGGTGCAGGAGCCGCACGACAACATCCCCTCGGGGCATGTCGTCGAGGTCTTGCGCCCGGGATACAAAGTCAAGGATCGCGTCCTGCGCACAGCGCTCGTCAAAGTCGCAGCCTGACACCTGACGCCTGAAACCTTTTTAGAGGAACCCTATGTCCAAGATCATCGGCATCGACCTGGGCACGACCAACTCCGTCGTGGCAGTCATGGAAGGCGGCGAGCCGACCGTCATCCCTTCGAGCGAAGGCGCGCGCTTGATCCCGTCCGTCGTCGCGGTCAACCCCAAGAACGGCGAACGCACCGTCGGCCAGGTGGCCAGGCGCCAGGCCGTGATGAACCCCGAGAACACGATCTTCTCGGTCAAGCGCTTCATGGGCCGCAAGTTCTCGGACGCCGAGGTGCAGAAGGCGCTCAAGGTCGTGCCCTACAAAGTCACGGCAGCGCCCAACGGCGACGTGCGCGTGGCGATGGGCGGCAAGGATTACTCGCCGCCGGAGATCTCGGCCATGATCCTGCAGAAGATCAAGGCCGACGCCGAAGCGTATCTCGGCGAGACGATCACGCAGGCCGTGATCACGGTTCCCGCCTACTTCAACGACTCGCAGCGCCAGGCGACCAAGGACTCGGGCCGCATCGCGGGCCTCGAGGTGCTGCGCATCATCAACGAGCCGACCGCCTCGTCGCTGGCCTATGGCCTCGACAAGAAGAAGGACGAGACCATCGCGGTCTACGACCTCGGCGGCGGCACCTTCGACATCTCGATCCTCGACGTCGGCGACGGCGTCTTCGAGGTGCGCTCGACCAACGGCGACACCTTCCTCGGCGGCGACGACTTCGACCAGCGGATCATCGATTGGGCGGCCGACGAGTTCAAGAAGGATCAGGGCATCGACCTGCGCGATGATCGCCAGGCGCTGCAGCGCCTCAAGGAGGCCGGCGAGAAGGCCAAGATCGAGCTCTCGACCGTGATGCAGACCGAACTCAACCTGCCCTTCATCACCGCCGACGCCTCCGGGCCCAAGCACCTCAACCTGACGCTCTCGCGCGCCAGGCTCGAGCAGCTCTGCGACGACCTGATCCAGCGCTCGATCAAGCCGGTGCTCCAGGCGCTCGAGGATGCGAAGCTCAAGACCGCCGATGTGCACGAGGTCGTGCTGGTCGGCGGCATGACGCGCATGCCGGCGGTGCAGGAAGCCGTGCGCAAGGCCTTCGGCCGCGAGCCAAACAAGAGCGTCAACCCCGATGAAGTGGTGGCGATCGGCGCCGCGATCCAGGCCGGCGTGTTGCGCGGCGACGTCAAGGACATCTTGTTGCTCGACGTCACCCCGCTCTCGCTCAGCATCGAGACGCTCGGCGGCGTGGCCACGCCCCTGATCGAACGCAACACCACCATCCCGACTCGCAAGTCGCAGGTCTTCTCGACCGCATCCGACATGCAGACGTCGGTCGAGATCAAGGTCGTGCAGGGCGAGCGCCCGATGGCGGCCGACAACAAGCTGCTCGGCAACTTCATCCTCGACGGCATCCCGCCGGCGCCACGCGGCGTGCCGCAGATCGAGGTGACGTTCGACATCGATGCCGACGGCATCCTCAAGGTCTCGGCCTCCGACAAGGCCACGGGCCGTTCGCAGCACATCACGATCACGGCCTCGTCCGGCCTGAACAAGGACGAGATCGACAAGATGGTCAAGGACGCCGAGCGCCACGCCGACGAGGACAAGACCCGCAAAGAGCAGGTCGAGGTCCGCAATGCGGCCGACGCCGCCATCTTCACGGCCGAGAAGGCGCTGCGCGACGGCGGCGACAAGGTGCCCGCCGACATCAAGAACGAGGTCGAGGGCAAGATCGCGGCGACCCGTAGCGCGCTCGAGGGCGGCGACATCGCCGCGATCCAGAGCGCGACCAACGATCTGTACCAGTCGATCCAGAAGATCGGATCGGCCATGTATCAGTCGGGCCCAGAGGCCGGCGCGCCAGGCGGTGACGCCGGGGCCGGCGACCCGGGCGGCTCCGGCCCCGCGGGCGGCGCCTCAGGCGACGACGTCGTGGACGGACAGTTCAAGGAAGCGTGAGGCGAAGGGCGAGGAGCGAAGGGCGAACGATGTCGCGCCCTTCGCTCCTCGCTCCTCGCTCTTTAAGAAATGGCAAAGCGCGACTACTACGAGACCCTGGGCGTCGGGAAGACGGCAAACGCTGACGAACTCAAGTCTGCGTTCCGCAAGCTCGCCAAGCAATACCACCCCGACGTCAACAAAGAGGCCGGGGCCGACGAACGCTTCAAGGAGATCAACGAGGCCTATGCCGTGCTCTCCGACGAGCAGAAACGCGCGGCATACGATCGCTTCGGCCACGCCGGTGTCAACGGCGGAGGCATGGGCGCATCGGATTTCGGCGGCGGCTTCGGCGTCGAAGACATCTTCGAGACCTTCTTTGGCGGCGGCTTCGGCGGCGGGCGCGGCGCGTCAGCGCGCCGGGCGCCACGCCGCGGCGCAGATCTGCGCTATGACCTGACCCTGGCGTTCGAACAAGCCATCCACGGTGTCGATCAGGAGATCGAGTTCACGCGCAACGAGACGTGCGACACCTGTCAGGGGGGCGGCGCCGAGCCCGGCACACAGCCCAAGCGCTGCGACACCTGCAAGGGCAGCGGCGAGGTGCGCCAGGTGCGTCAGACCTTCCTGGGTTCGATGGTCAACGTCTCGGCCTGCCCGACCTGCGGCGGCTCGGGCGAGGTGATCCAGAGCCCGTGTCGGGCCTGCCGCGGCAAGGGTCAGGTGCGGCGGACAGTCCGGCGCGTCATCCCGATCCCGGCCGGCGTCAACACCGGCACTCAGATCCGCGTCTCCGGCGAGGGCGAGCCGGGCGCCAATGGCGGCCCGATCGGCAACCTGTATGTCGTGATCGCCGTCGCGCCGCACAAGTACTTCCGTCGGCGCGAAGACCAGGTGTTCGTCGAGGTCGCGATCAACGTCGCTCAGGCGGCGCTCGGCGCCGAGGTGCTCGTCCCCACCCCGTATGGCCCTGAGAAGCTCAAGGTCCCGGCCGGCACCCAATCGGGCACGACCTTCACGCTACGCGGCAAGGGCGCGCCACGACCTCAGCGCTCGGGCAAGGGCGATCTATTCGTCATCGTCAACGTCGCGACGCCCTCCGATCTGACCAAAGAGCAAAAGAAACTCTACGAAGATCTGCGCAAAGCCAGCCCGGCCGAGGCGCAGCCGCTCGAGCGCGGGCTGCTGGAACGCCTGCGTGACATCCTGGAGTCGTAGGCATCAGGCGTCAGGTCTCAAGCGTCAGCCGCTGGCGATCAAGCCGGGCTGACGCGGCAGCGTGACTGACGCCTGACGCCCGATACCTGAAGCCTTCTTCCATGACCCTACTTGAAGTCTCACTCACCGTCTCACCCGAAGCCGCCGAATCGGTTTCAGAAGTGCTCGCGCGCTACGCCGGAGGCGGCGTGGTGGTCGAAGCGACCAAGTTCGAGGTGACGCCGACCGATCATGGCGTGCCGGTCGGGCCCGTGATCGTGCGCGCGTATGTGGCGCAGGACGCGCACGAGGCCGAGAACCGACGCGGCATCGAGGACGGGCTCTCGCACCTCAACATCATCCTCGACGGCGCTCTGCCGGCTCCGACCTGGCGCGAGATCTCGGAGGATGATTGGGGCGAAGCCTGGAAGGTGAACTACAAGCCGATCCGCATCGGTAAGCGGCTGCTTGTGGTGCCGGCCTGGCTCGAACAGGAGGCGCAGCCCGGTGACGTGGTCGTGCGGCTCGACCCGGGCATGGCCTTCGGCACAGGCACGCACCCAACGACCCAGCTCTGCCTGATGGCGATCGAACGCCATCTCAAGCCCGAGCAAGAGGTGATCGACCTGGGCACGGGCTCGGGCATCCTCGCGATCGCGGCCGCCAAGCTTGGCGCAAAACACGTCTGGGCCTACGACATCGACGAGGAGTCGATCCGGGCGGCGAACGAGAACGCTGAAGTCAACAAGGTGGAAGGGAATCTCAGTATCGCGCGTGGCTCGCTGGCCGAACTCGTTTCGGCCGGAGCGAAGGCGCCGCTTGTGCTGGCCAACATCCTCGCGCACGTGCTTGTCGACCTATTCGGGAAGGGCCTGGCCGATCTCGTCGCCCCAGGCGGCTTGATCGTGCTTTCCGGCGTCCTCGATACTCAGGCCTATCAGGTCATCGCCGCATTGAAAACCGCCGGCCTCGAGCTTGCGGGGCAGGAGCACATCGACGATTGGGTCGCGATCATCGGGCGCAGACCGCTCTGAGGGCTTGCGCTAAACGAAACAGCCGCCGCCCTGCGCTGCAGGGCGGCGGCTGTTTCGTTTAGCGCAATAAGTGCTAGGCGGGGTTCGGCGCCTGCTGCGAATGCGAAGCCGTGTAGCGATAGGTGATCCGGCCGCGGGTCAGATCGTAGGGCGAGAGCTCGATCTTCACGCGATCACCAAGCAGGATGCGGATGTAGTTCTTGCGTAGTCGGCCGGAGAGATAGGCGAGCACAACGTGGCCGTTGTCGAGTTGCACGCGGAACGTCGTGCTGGGCATGGCCTCGACGACGAGGCCCTCCACCGTGATCTTGTCATCGTTCTTGGGCATACACCACTCCTCGCCCGGGTCGGGCAACTTCCACTGGCCGACACGGAATCGGCGCTGGCCATCGCGTTTGGCAGCGCCGAGCAACAGCACCTCGGGAAAAAGCCAGGCCAGTCCGATAACCGGTCGACACTCCTTGCCCGCCAAATGCGAACGATCAATTACCTTAAATTATACAGGTTTAGGCCGAAAAGTCAATTAAACACACGTGATTGAATCGCGTCGAATCATGACACTGTAGCATCATGGCGGTAGGCCGTGTGGCGAAGCGGACCGGTGCAGGTGCAGTAGCCACACCAGTCGTCGCCGCGTGGGGGCCCAAGCCTCACGGAATAGGTCCA
>Ga0209573_1001636_pt1 | contig 33228 bp, 29 predicted proteins | sample TNRBio252014_DNA_FD_185870 | JGI IMG/M metagenome (GOLD analysis project Ga0209573, IMG submission 185870) | Wastewater treatment Type I Accumulibacter community from EBPR Bioreactor in Madison, WI, USA - TNR Reactor_6/25/2014_ DNA (SPAdes)... | ecosystem: Engineered > Bioreactor > EBPR >...
TGCTGGGCGTCGTCCTCAAGCGCAGCGGCCGGCTCGAAGACGCGATCGGCCTGTTCGAACTCGCGCGCAAGCTGGACGGCAAGAGCGTCTCGCCCTGGGTCAACATGGGCAACACCTGGCTGCAACTGGGCAACGCGCGCAAGGCGCAGGAGGCGTTTCAGCGCGCCGTCCGGATCGCACCGAAAAACGGCGAGCACTGGCGGCTGCTGGGCATCTCCCAGCTCCGGGCCGAGGCGTTCGCGGATGCGCGGCGCAGCTTCGAGCGCGCGCACGTGCTGAACCCGCGCGATCCGCGCTCCTGCCTGGATCTGGTGCAGGCGTTGATCGACTCCGGCGAGTTCGAGAAGGCGCACGCGGTCGTCGTCCGCGTCAGGCAGGCGGTGCCGGACGATCCCAGGCTGCGCGTCGCCGAAGCGCGGGTGCTCCGCCGGCTGGGCAGGCTCGACGAGGCGGTGGCCGCGCTGAACGCGGTGCTGGAGACCAATCCGGACGACGAGCACGCGCTGCTGGCGATGGCGCGGTTCGTTGAGAAGGAAGACCGGGAAGCGGCCAACGGCCACCTGCGGCGCGCGCTGGCGGCGAGGCCGGACTCGATCGAGCTGGCCGCTGCGTTGTGCGACAGCCTCAATCGCAGCCGCTACGGCGACGAGGCTGAGCACATCCAGGCAGCCTACGAGATCGCCGTCGGCCTGGCCGACCGCCACGGCAAGAAGGCGCGCTCGGAGGCGCGGGACATGCGCAGCCTGTTCGCCCGCTGCGTCGATTTCGCCCGCATGGACTGCTTCGGCTCGATGAACGAGCTGGCGCCGTCATGGATCGCCCGCTGCAACCTTTCGGCCTTTCACCTCGAGCTCGGCCGGGTGCGCAGCCCGCAGGACCGCATCGATCTCGTCGGCTGGCACCGCGCCACCGGTGACATCGTCCAGTCGCGCATCCCGCGCCGGCTGGAGGCGCCGGCGGTGGTCGGCCGGGCGAAGCTGCGCGTCGGCTTCATGTCCAGTGACCTGCGCTCGCATCCGGTCGCCTACTTCGCCCTGCCGCTGCTGGAAAACTACGATCGCGACCGGTTCGAGGTGTTCTGCTACTCGTTCTACGAACGCCAGCGCGACTCGGTGCAGGCGCACATCGAACGCCGCGTCGACGGCTTCCGCTGGTGGCCGCGGCGCTCGGACGGCGACGTCGCCGATGGCATCGCCGCGGACAAGCTCGACATTCTCTTCGAGCTCGGCGGCTCGACCGAGATGAACAAGCTGGAGGTGATGGCCTGGCGGCCAGCGCCGATCGGAGCGAGCTGGCTGGGCTACCCGCATTCCGCCGGCCTGTCCGCGATCGACTACATCCTGGTCGATCCTTTCATCAAGCCGGAGGACCCGCGGCTGCTGGTCGAAAAGCCGTTCGAGCTGGCGGAGACGTGGGTGGCACTCAGCCGGCTCGGCTTCGCCGAGGAGCCGATCATCGGCAGCATCCCGGAGGAGCGTCGCGGCTACCTCACCTTCGGGACGATGAACAATCCCTACAAGTACACGCCGGAGTGCCTGGACGCGTGGGCGCAGATCATGTCGGCCGTCCCCGGCTCGCGCTTCCTGTTCGTCCGCCCGGAAGGGGGCGTGCCGGCGTTTCGCAGCAACGTCGAGAGCGAGTTCGCGAAGCGCGGCATCGAGCCGGATCGCATCCAGTACGTCCCGGTCCGCGGCAAGCACCTGCCGCACTACAACGACATCGACATCGCGCTGGATACCTTCCCGCACGTCGGCGGCACGACCACCTGCGAGACGCTGTGGATGGGGGTGCCGGTGATCACGCTGGTCGGCCCCGCCTTCTTCGAGCGGTTGAGCTACAGCAACCTGAGCAATGCCGGGCTGGGCGATCTGTGCGCGTTCACCGTCGAGGACTACGTCGCCAAGGCCCTCGCCCTGGTGGAGGACTCCGCGCGCCGGCGGGCGCTGCGGCTGCGGCTGCGCGGCCAGATCCGCAACCATCCCCTCGGCCAGCCGGACCGGTTCACCCGCGCGTTCTACGATGCGGTGACGAAGGTCGTGGCCGGGTGAAGGCGGTCATCCTCGCCGGCGGCCGCGGCACCCGCATCGCCGAGGAGTCGCAGGCGCGGCCGAAGCCGATGATCGAGATCGGCGGCATGCCGATCCTGTGGCACATCATGAAGATCTACGCGGCACACGGCATCTGCGACTTCATCGTCTGCCTCGGCTACCGCGGCTTCATGATCAAGGAATTTTTCCACAACTACCTGCTGCACCGCAGCGACGTCACCTTCGACTTCCGTAGCAACGAGACGACGTTCGGCGTCTCGCGGGCCGAGCCGTGGCGGGTCAGCCTGATCGACACCGGCGAGGCGACCGAGACCGGCGGCAGGCTGCGGCGCGTCCGCCACCTGCTGGCCGCCGACGAGTGCTTCTGCATGACCTACGGCGACGGCGTCGCCGACGTCGACATCCGAGCGGCGATCGGCTTTCACCGGGCGCACGGCAAGCTCGCGACCATCACCGCGGTGCAGCCACCCGGCCGCTTCGGCATGTTGGCGATCGAGAGCACGCGGGTGGTCTCGTTCCTGGAAAAGCCGCAAGGCGACGGCGGCTGGATCAACGGCGGCTTCTTCGTGCTCTCGCCGCGAGCGATCGACTACGTCGAAGACGACGGCATGAAATGGGAGGATGCGCCGTTGCGAGGGCTCGCCGCCGACGACGAACTCGAAGCGTGGGCGCATCGCGGCTTCTGGCAGCCGATGGACACCATGCGCGACAAGCTGGTGCTGGAGACTTTGGTGTCGGAGGGCCGCGCACCGTGGATGACGTGGGCGTAGGGGTGGCGCCCGATCCCGCGGTCTGGCGCGGGCGCCGCGTGCTCTTGACCGGGCACACCGGCTTCAAAGGCGCGTGGCTGACCCACATCCTCCGACGCTGGGGCGCGCACGTCACAGGTATAGCACTGGCCCCGGAGACGACGCCCAGCCTGTTCGAGTTGCTCTCGCCGTGGCCGGAACTCGACTCGCGCATCGTCGACCTCCGCGACCGGGAGGCGCTCGCCGCCGCGGTGGCCGACGCCGATCCGGAGGTCGTATTCCACCTGGCGGCGCAGGCGATCGTCCGGCGCTCGTACCGGGAGCCGGTGGAGACGCTGGCCAGCAACGTCATGGGCACGGTGCACCTGCTCGATGCGCTGCGCGGCTGCCCGCGCCTGCGCGCCGTCCTCCTGGTGACGAGCGACAAGGTCTATCGCAACGACGAGGCCGGGTCCGCCTTCACCGAGGCCGCGGCGCTCGGCGGCGACGACCCCTACAGCGCGTCCAAGGCCTGCGCCGAGATCATCGCCCAGGCCTGGATGGCGAGCGGGCTCCTCCCCGCCACCGTCCGCCTCGCCACCGTTCGCGCGGGCAACGTGCTGGGGGGCGGTGACTTCGCGCAAGACCGGCTGCTGTGCGACGTGGTACGGGCCTCGACCGGCGGGGAGGTGCTGACGCTGCGCGCGCCGGGCGCGACGCGGCCGTGGCAGCACGTGCTCGACGTGGCGCGCGCCCACCTGCTCTATGCCGAAGCACTGCTACGGGATGCGGGCGGGGTGCCGGCGACGTTGAACATCGGGCCTCCCGGCGGTGTCCGTCACACGGTGGAGGAGACGGTCCGGGCGTTCGTCTCGGCCCTCGGCGCCGATGTGCGTATTGAAATCACGCCCTCGCCGCAGTTGCCGGAGAAGACTTATCTGGCACTCGACCCGTCTGCGGCAGCCGCCATCGGCTGGCGTTCGCACCTGGATTTCGCCGCCACCATCGGCTGGACGGCCGAGTGGTATCGGGCCGTGCTGCGCGACGAGAGCTGCGCCCGGCGGATCACCGACCAGCAGATCGATCACTATCTCGAAGAGGTTGTATGCACACGGGCATCGTCCCCTGCCGCGGCTGCGCGTCCGCGCTGAGCCGCGTCCTCGCCGACCTGGGCGAAACGCCGCTGGCCAATGGCCTCGTCGCGGCGGAGAAGCTGGCACGGCCAGCGCCGCGCTACCCGCTGCGCGTGATGGTCTGCGAAGCGTGCCGGCTGGTGCAGCTCGATCGCGACCTGCCGCCGGCGGCGATGTTCTCCGATTATCTCTACTTCTCGTCCTACTCCGCATCCTGGCTGGCGCACGCGCGCGTGTACGCCGATACGATGATCCGCCGCTTCGGCCTGGGCGCGAACAGCCGTGTCGTCGAGATCGCCAGCAACGACGGCTATCTGTTGAAGAACTTCGTCGCCGCCGGCATCCCTTGCCTCGGCGTCGAGCCTGCGGCGAACGTCGCCGAGGTGGCGGTCGCAGCGGGCGTTCCCACCGTCGTCGGCTGGTTCGGGCGCGACCTCGGCGGGCGGCTGCGCGACGAGTTCGGGCCGGCCGACCTGATCGCCGCCAACAATGTGTTGGCGCACGCGCCGGACATCCACGACTTCATCGGCGGGGTGGCGCGGCTGCTGGCGCCGGGCGGCGTCTGGACCGTCGAGTTTCCGCATCTGCTGCGGCTGCTGGACGAGACGCAGTTCGATACGATCTACCACGAGCACGTCTTCTACTTCTCGCTGCTGGCGCTGGAGCCGATCCTCGCCCGGCACGGCCTCCGCGTCGTCGATGTCGACGAACTCGCGACGCACGGCGGCAGCCTGCGCCTCTACATCCGGCCCACCACCGCAGCAGACGGAGCGAGCGACGCGGTCCGCGCCGTCCGCGCGGCGGAGGATGCCGCCGGCCTCGCCGACGGCAGCGCCTACGACGGCTTTCAGGCCCGCATCGCCCGCATCTGTGCCGATCTCCGCGGCTTTCTCGACGAAGCGCGGGCGAAGGGCCGGAGGGTTGCGGCCTACGGCGCCGCCGCCAAGGGCGCCACGCTGCTGGATACCGCCGGCGTCGGCGCGGCCGATCTGACTTACGTCTGTGATCGCAACCCGCACAAGCAGGGCCTGTGCCTGCCCGGCAGCGGCCTACCCGTCGTCGCCGTCGAACGGCTGGCCGAGGACAGGCCGGACGACGTGCTGGTACTGCCGTGGAATCTCGCCGACGAGATCGGCCGCGAAATCGCCTGGATCGCCGAGTGGGGCGGGCGGCTGGTCCGCGCAGTGCCCGCCCTCACGGTCTGGGATCCGCCGCGGTGATCTGGTCGCAGACCGAGCTGCCGGGCGTCCTCGTCGGCGAGATGCTGCGCGCCGCGGACGATCGCGGCTGGTTCGCCCGCGTCTACTGCCGCCAGGCGTTCGCCGAATTGGGCATCGACTTCACGCCGTCACAGATCAGCGTCTCGCACAACCACCGCGCCGGCACGCTGCGGGGGATGCACTTCCAGATGCCGCCCGCGGAGGAACGCAAACTGATCCGCTGCATCGCCGGCAGTGTCTACGACGTGATCGTCGACCTGCGCCCCGCCTCGCCGACCCATCGGCGCTGGCTCGCGGTGGAGCTGTCGGCCGCCGCCGGCAACGCGCTGTTCGTTCCCGCCGGGCTGGCGCACGGCTTCCTCTCCCGCGAGGACGGGGCGAGCCTGGAGTACATGATCGACGCACCGTACACCGCCGAGCACGCGCGCGGCGTCCGCTGGAACGATCCCGCCTTCGCCATCGCCTGGCCCGCCGAGCCCCGGGTGATGGCCGAGCGCGACCGCTCGTGGCCGGATTATGCCGGCTGAGCGGTTCCTCGTCACCGGCGCGACCGGCTTCATCGGCCGACACGTCGCCTCCGCGCTAGCGGCGGAGGGCGCCCGGGTGGCCGGCGTCGCACGCACCCCGCCGCGCGGCGGGGACGAGCGGCTCGAATGGTTCGGAGCCGACCTGCTCGCGCCGGGTGCGGCCGGGGCCGTCGTCGCCGCGTTCCGGCCGGACGTGCTCGTCCACGCCGCGTGGTACACCCGGCACGGATTGTTCTGGGCGGCGGCGGAGAACGAAGACTGGGTCCGCGCCACCGTCGCCCTGGCCGAGGTCTTCCGCGACGCTGGCGGGCGGCGATTCGTCGGCATCGGCTCTTGCGCGGAATACGACTGGACGCTGCCCGGCGCGGCACCGTGGCCGGAAACCCGCGCCCTGGCTCCGGCGACGGCGTACGGACGAGCCAAGTGCGCCGCCGCCGATCGCGTCTCCAAGGTGTGCGCGGGCACGGGCGTGGCGTTCGCCTGGGCGAGGCTGTTCCACCTGTTCGGCCGGGACGAGCACCCCGACCGGCTGGTTCCCTCCGTGGCGCTGGCGCTGCTGCGCGGAGAGCGAGCGGCGATCGGCTCCGGCCGGCACGTCCGCGACTTCTGCGACAGCGCCTACGCCGGGCAGGCGATCGCCGCGGTCGCGCTGGCGACAGCGGAGGGCGCCGTCAACATCGGCTCGGGCGAGCCGCTGTCGATCGGCGAGCTGACGCGCCTGATCGGCGAGCTGTGCGGCCGGCCGGATTTCGTCTGCCTGGGCGCGCGGCCGGATCGTCCGGACGACCCGCCGTCGATGGCGCCGGACCTGCGCCGACTGCGCGAGGAGGTCGCCTTCCGTGAGCCGCACGACCTCTCATCCCGGCTGGCCGCTGCGGTCGATCGCTTGCGCCGGAGTTAGCGGCGGCGGGGCGTCAGACCACGTCGGCGGAGGCGAGGCGGCAGGCGCCCTCCCCGTCGCCGTTCTCGACCTGCACGGTCGCGTGCGGAATCCCGAAGCGCCGGCTCAGCGTCTCGCACACGTCGCCCAGCCACGCATCGTCGGTGCCGGCGCCGGGCCGGATCAAGTGCACCGTCAGCGCCGCCTCGGTGGTGCTCATCGCCCAGATGTGCAGGTCGTGGACGGCGGTCACGCCCGATAGCCCCCCCAGATAGGCCGCCACCTCGTCCGGATCGATGCCGGCGGGCACGGCGTCCAGCGCGAGGTCGAGGGAATCGCGCAGCAACGCCCAGGTGCCGATGGCGATCACGGCGACGATGGCGACGCTGGTCGCCGGGTCGAGCCACAGCCAGCCGGTCTGCATCATCGCCAGCGCGGTGACGACCACGCCCAGCGACACGCCGGCGTCGGCCGCCATGTGCAGGAACGCTCCGCGGATGTTGATGTCGTGGGCGCGCCCGGACATGAACAGCAGCGCCGTCGCCCCGTTGATCAGCACGCCGATGCCGGCGACCACCATCACTTCGAGCCCCGCCACCGGCTGCGGTTCGGCGAAGCGGCGGACCGCCTCCCAGCCGATCGCCCCGCTCACCACCAGCAGCAGCACGGCGTTGGCGAGAGAGGCCATCACCGTTGTCTTGCGCAGTCCGTAGGTGCGCCGCCCGGTCGGCCGGCGGCGCGCCAGCACGGTGGCGCCCCAGGCCAGCAGCAGGCTGAGGACATCGCTGAGGTTGTGGCCGGCGTCGGCCAGCAGCGCCAGCGAGTTGGCGATCACGCCGTAGGCCGCCTCGACGAGGACGAAGCCGAGGTTGAGAGCGACGCCGATGGCGAACGCGCGGCCGACACGGGCGTCCGCGGACGAGCCGTGCGGGTGGCCATGCCCGTGCCCATGCCCATGCCCATGCCCATGCCCATGGTCGTGTGCGTGCCCATGGTCGTGTGCGTGCCCGCCGGCCGACGAGGCCGGCGACGGTGTCGAGCCGTGGAGCATGTCGTTCAGTGTCCGTCCGCCGCGGGCCGCGTGGCGGCGGAAGCGCCGTAGCGGATCACGGTGGCTTTCTCCAGCGTCACCAGCCCGCTCTGCATCATGGGCTCGATCGCGGCCAAATATGCCTCGATGCGGTCCCGATCGTCGATGATCTCGATCACCATCGGCAGATCGGTGGAGAGTTGCAGGATCTTCGTCGTGTGCAGCCGGCTGTCGTGGCCGAACCCCATCGGCCCGCGCAGCACGGTAGCGCCGGCGAGCCCGAGTTCGCGGGCCTTCAGCACCAGCGCCTCGTAGAGGGGTTTCCGCTCCCAGCGATCGTCCTCGCCGATGAAGATGCGCAGAAGCGTGGCGTCCAGCGGCGGGCTGTGCACGGGCCTACTCCTCAACGATTGATCGCTGCGCCCACGACATGGCCGAGCCACACCCCCACCAGGCACAGGACGACCGAGAGCACGATGTTGCCCGCCGCCAGCAGCCATTCGCCGTCGCGGACGAGTGAGAGCGTCTGCAGGCTGAACGACGAGAACGTCGTGAAGCCACCGAAAATGCCGACCATCACGAACAGCCGGGTGGTCGATCCGGCCAGCAGGCGGCCGTCCGGCCCGGTGACGACGGCGAACAGGCCGATCAGCAACGAGCCGATGACGTTGACCGCCAGCGTTCCCCAGGGAAACGTCTCGCCGAAGGCGCGGGCGATCGCCCCCGAACACCAGAAGCGCAGCACGCCCCCCAGGCCGGCGCCGAGAAAGATCCATCCGCTGAGGGCGAGCACGGCCGGGTGCGACTCCGAGGTTACCCGCCGGCGGCGGCTTGCGCGAACGCCTCGCGGCGCGCTTGGGAATGAAGCATGAATCCGCGCGCCGGGGAAGGCGATGCTCGCCGCGGGGCGATCCTCCGCGGCAAGACCGGCTGCGGCATCCGGCGCCGATCGGTTCACGCGAATTGACGCGGGCTGGGGCGGAAGCGTAAGCATCGCCGCGCCAGCATGAGGGCCACCGGTCACCGCCGCGGAGACAGATCACATGGACGTTCTCGCCGTCATCCCGGCCACCGCCGGAGACCGCCCCTTCGCCGGCCAGCCGTCGACCCTGTACACGCTGCAGCAGGCGCGCGCCGCCCGCCACGTCACGCACGTGATCGTGCTCACGGCGGATGGCGAACTCGCCGCCGCGGCGGCGGCGTTGGGCTGCGAGACGATGCCGCCGCCGACCGAGGCCAGCGCCGCCGCGCGGATCGCCGCGGCCCTCGCACCGCAGGCCGCCCGCGGCTTCGCGCCGGCGCTGGTGGTGCTGCTCGATCCGGCCTTCCCCTTGCGCGACACCGCCGTGATCGACGGTGCGATCGACCACCTGTGGCGCTGCGGCGCCGACTCGCTGGTCGCCGTCTGCCCGCTCGGCGGCGCGCTGTGGGTGCAGGACGAGGGCGGCGCCGCACATTCCCTCGACGGCGGCGCGGCGCAGCGGCGATACGTCGAGACGGCGGCGATCGCGGGTGTCCGCGTCGGCGTGTTCGAGCAGACCGGGGAAATGCCGACCGGCCGCGTCGTCCTGTGGGAGGTGCCGGCGACGGCGGCGCTCCGCCTGGACGGCGATGCGGACTGGCAGGGTGCGGAGGCGATCGCCCGCCGCCGTTCCGCCAGCCGCAGCAAGGCCCGCCTGCGCGGCATTCGCCTGCTGGTGCTGGATTTCGACGGCGTCCTCACCGACAACCGGGTCATCGTGCTGGAAGACGGGCGGGAGGCGGTCCTCTGCAGCCGGGGTGACGGCATGGGCATCGGCCTGCTCAAGGCGGCCGGAGTGCCGGTCGCGGTGATCTCGAAGGAGCAGAACCCGGTGGTGGCCGCCCGCTGCCGCAAGCTGGATATTCCCTGCCTGCAGGGTATCGACGACAAGCTGGCGGAATTCCGGCAGATGATCGCCGCGCACGGGCTCGATCCGGCGGACGTGGCCTACATGGGCAACGACGTCAACGATCTCGAGTGCATGGCGGCGGCCGGCGTGGCGATCGCCCCGTCCGACGCGCATCCGCAGGCGTTGCGCGCGGCGGAACTGGTGACCACGGCGCCGGGCGGCTTCGGCGCGGTGCGCGAGGTGTGCGATCTGCTGATCGAGGCCCGCGCCGAGCCCCTCGATCCGCGCACGCCGGAGACGGCCTGACAGGCCGACCTCCGAGAGGCCGGCCGGGACGAGCCTAGAGCCGGGCCTGTGGCAGGAACGGGTCCGGTTGCCAGCCGCCGAGGGGATTGACCTCCGGCACATCGACGCCGGCGAAATCATGCACATGAACGTCGGTCGCGCCATGCCAGCGCAGGATCGTCGCAGCCCGGTTCTCGCGGGTGACGTCGCCGGTGCGGACCCAGAGCAGCAGGCCGCCCTTGTCGATCTGCGCCTCCAGGTCGTGCGCCCGCGTCCGGCCGAGCAGCTTCGCCAGGTATGTTCCGACGGCCGCACCGCCGCCGCCCGCGGCGACGCCGGCGGCGATCGCCCAGGCCAATGCCCCGCCCGAGGCGACGACCGCACCGGCCGCGGCCACCGCGCCGACATAGCCTAGCGCGCCGATCGCCGAGGCCTTGCCTTCCATGAGGGAATCCCGGCCGACGAAGGCGATGCGCGGCACCTCCGGGTCGTCTTCCAGCTCGTTCACCCGCGAGTAGACGTGCCCGAGCTTCTCCCCGACCACCTTCTCGCCGGCGAGCATGCTGATCTCGGCGCGATCGAAGCCGTTGAGCAGCAGTTCGTCGACCGCAGCCTGCAGCTTCGCCCACTCATGAAAGACTCCCACCGCCTCACGGCACGGGGGTTTGACCTCGGATGTCGGCTCGCTCATCCCTCGTCTCCTGTCCATCCGCAAATGCGTCGGGAGATCACTCGCCCGGTGCGTTTATCGATACGATCATGACGCAACCGGAGCGGCTTTTCCAGCGGCAAGCATGACGGCGGCGGACGGTCGAGCGCGAGCCGGCCCGAGTCTCAGCCAGGGCCGACACCGAGGCGGACCAGGAAATATCCCAGCGCCCGGTCGGCCGTGGTGATGTGCAGGTTCAGCCGTTCCGCGAGGCGTTCGGCGCTGGCGACGGCGAGCCCCTCGGCACCTTGCAGATGCGCACGACGGAGCGCCTGCATCTCCTCCACGGTGTCGTCGTGATCCTCGGTGTGCTGCGCGAACTGCGGATACTGGTAGAGCCGCATCAGCATCTGCTCGGACCCGAAGTGCACTTGCGTGTAGTCGACCAGCCTGTCGAGGATCTCGTCGATCTCATCCCGCGGCCGGGCTTCGGAGACCGCCCGCCGAAAAGCCGTCAGCAACTCCAACTGAAGATGATGCTCGCTGTCGAGGCCGCGGAAGCCGCTGGCGATATCCACATCGAAACCGTTGTCTTTCATTGTAGGAGCCTCCCCGTTTCTGCTCGGGCGCGGCCGGAATTTTTCCCCAATCCGCACTAGCTTGGCCAAGTTGCCACGATTCAACCCCGACGGCAACCGCATCGCAGTCGCAGCAACTCGCAAGTGGCCGCTTACCTCGCCCGCGGGCCGCGCTGCCACGGCTTGCGACAATTTCGCCGCTGGCCCGCCTATCCGCTCCCGCGTATATTAACCCCCCGAACGGAGGGGCATGTGTGACGAAGCGCACACCGCTTCCTCCCCGCCCGAGTGCACGGACGCCCTGTGGCCTCCGTGACGACAGGCCCGTTGGACGGCCGTCGCGTCCTTCCGGGCCTCGAAGGGATTTCGCGGTCCGGAGTACTGTCCATGGTCTCGTCACGCGTCGCCGCCGCCTCTCTTTCCCAGCCCGCCGGCGGAGGCCTTGTCCAAACCGCCGTGCGGAACATCGTCGCCGTCGTGTTCGCGGCAGCGCTCTCCACTGTCGCGGTTCCGGTCGCCTGGGCCGACGTCGTCGGCCAGGCGCAGGTGATCGATGGCGACACCATTCAGGTGGCGGGCGAACGCATCCGCCTGCAGGGCATCGACGCGCCGGAGAGCCGGCAGTCGTGCTCGCTCGGCGGCGTCGGCTACGACTGCGGATTGAACGCCAAGCGAACGCTGACCGGCGCCACCGCCGGCCGCGAAGTGACGTGCAAGGGCGACAAGCGCGACCGCTACGGCCGGCTGCTCGCCACCTGCTACGTCGGCGACGACGACCTCAACGCGCGCATGGTCCGCGACGGCTGGGCGCTCGCCTACCGGCGTTACGGCAAGGAATACGTCCCGCAGGAATCGGAGGCGCGCGCCGCCGGCGCCGGCCTCTGGGGCGGGCAATTCGTCGAGCCCTGGGAATGGCGCAAGCAGAGCCGCGAGGGTCGCCTGGAGTAACCGAAGATGGGCCAGCTTTCCGACGTGCCGCTGCAGAGCCTCGGCCTGATCGTCACCGAGCACGCGCCCACCGACGGTGCCACCGTCTACACCGTCAAGGGAGAGACCCATCCGCTGCGCACCGTCCTGCGCGAGCTGGGCGGCCGCTGGGACGGGATGCAGCGCGTCTGGATTTTCGAAGGCGAGGACCCCCGGCCGGCGATCCGCGATCGCGTCGAGTCCGCCCGGGCGGTGGGTGGGTTGTCCGACTGCCTGCCGATGGTCGAACTGCCCAATCGCCCGCACTACTGGGGACATCGCCAGAGGTTGCGCGACCGTTTCCTCAACGGCGTCGACGACGCGCTGCCGGATTACGAGTTGCTGGAACTGCTGCTGTTCTTCGCCATCCCCAAGGTCGACACCAAGCCGGCGGCCAAGGAACTGCTCTCACGCTTCGGTAGCCTGGCCGGCGTCGTCAACGCCACGGTCGATCAGCTGGCCGAGATCGAGCGGATGGACCACTTCACCACCACGCTGTTCAAGGCGCTGCGGGTGTTCGGCGCGCGGATGGTGCGCGAGGACCTGACCGAGCGGCCGGTGCTGGACAACTGGGACAAGCTGATCGAATACCTCCGCGCACAGATGGCGCACCGCATGGTCGAGCAGTTCCGCCTGCTGTTTCTCGACCGCCGCAACGTGCTGATCGCCGACGAGAAGCAGCACGAAGGCTCGATCGACCACACCCCGGTCTATCCGCGCGAGGTGGTGAAGCGGGCGCTGACGCTGGACGCCTCGGCTTTGGTGATGGTGCACAATCACCCGAGCAACCACCCGCAGCCTTCGAAGCCGGACATCGAGATGACCCGTCAGGTGCGCGACGCGCTGGACCGCGTCGGCGTCGTCCTGCACGACCACCTGATCATCTCGCGCCGCGGTCACACCAGCTTCCGCCAGATGGGCCTTCTCGACCCCAAGCGGTGACGCGGGCCTCGTCCGCTTTCATGGTGCACCCTGTCATCGCGAACCCGCGAAGCGGGTGTGGCGATCCATCCGCCGGTGGATCGCTTCGCTGCGCTCGCGATGACGAAATTCGCCAATCGATCCGATCCGCCGCGGCGAGCTCCGCGTAATCCGCGACATGGCGACCGACAGATGGAGATTCCGGCGATGCATGTCGTGATGTTCTTGAAGGCCCTGATCGTCCTGTCCATGGCGGCGGCGGTGCTTTGGTGGCGAACCGACCCGCCGGCGGCGGCCACAGATGCGCCGCCGCCCCGAGCTGCGGCTTAGTAGGGGTAGGGCATTCCCCACCAGTCGTTCCCGTAAGGGCCGTCCATGCTGGCGTCGAGCGCCGCCTGCTGATTGGCGTCGGCGATTTCCTGCTGTACGGCGAGACTCTGGTACGTCTGGTACGCCTGCTCGTTGCCGACGAAGAGGCAGCGGCAGACCAGCGCATCGGCCCATAGGAACTGAAGCTTGCCATCCGGCGTTTGCCGACGAACGAGCTTGCGCTGTTTCATCGCCTGCAGGCTCGCCATTTTCTCCGGCGTGTCCGCCGGCCGCATGACGAAGCCGCTGGCAGAGAGGAGTTGATCGGTACTCTTCGTCTCCTGCTTTTCGATGGCGGTACAGCCGGCCGCCTGAACGGCGAAGGCGAAGGCGATTGCCAGCGTTTGCGGGCGCAAGGGTAACCGTAGACGCATGCCAGAAATCCCGATCGGACTGCCGCCGGAGCGGATCGATCGCTTACTACGTCAACGCGGCGTCCGGCTCAACCATAAAGTGTAGCTCCGGCGCGGAACTGCGGCACGATCCGTCGACGTTTCCCATATTGCAGGACAGCGGCGGCCACTCCCTGGCCGTGGGCTCCAGGGCAGGAGACTTCGATGCACATCGATCTGGCAGGAAAACACGCCGTCGTCAGCGGCTCGACGGCCGGCATCGGCTATGCCATCGCCAAGGGGTTGGCTGGCGCCGGCGCCCGGGTGGTGGTCAACGGCCGGGACCCGGCGCGGGTCCTGGATGCGGCGAAGCGGCTGGCGGCGGAACTGCCCGGCGCTCCGATCACCGGTGTCGCCGCCGACTTGGGCACCGCCGAGGGCGTGCGGCGTTTCCTGGGCGAGGTGCCGGCCTGCGACATCCTGGTCAACAATCTCGGCATCTTCGATCCGCGCCCGTTCATGGATATCGACGACGCGGAGTGGGAGCGGTTCTTCCAGGTCAACGTGATGAGCGGCATCCGCCTGTCGCGGGCCTACGTGACGGGCATGGTGGAAAAAGGCTGGGGCCGGGTCGTCTTCATATCGTCCGAATCGGGCGTGCAGATCCCGCTGGAGATGGTGCACTACGGCATGACCAAGACGGCGCAACTCGCCGTCTCCCGCGGCCTCGCCGAGACGCTGGCCGGCACCGGCGTCACGGTGAACGCCGTGCTGCCGGGGCCGACCCGCTCCGAGGGAGTGGGCGACTTCATCGCCAAGCTGGCGGTGGAGCGCGGCGTGACCGCGGCCGCGATGGAGCGCGACTTCGTGCGTGAGGAGCGCCCGTCCTCGCTGATCGGCCGGCTGACCGAGGTGGAGGAGGTGGCGAACATGGTGGTCTACGTCTGCTCGCCGCAGGCCTCGGCCACCACCGGGGCCGCCTTGCGCGTCGACGGCGGCGTGGTCCGCTCCATCGTCTGAGCAGGATGTCGGGCGTCTGAGCAGGATGTCGGGCGTCTGAGCAGGATGTCGGGCGTCCGAGCAGGATGTCGGGGCTAACGCATCATCTCTTCGATGACGTTCTCCAGCGTCGCCTGCAGCGCGGCCGATTGGCTTTCCAGGTGGGCGACCGCCGTTCGCATTCGATCCATCCCCGCCGCCACCTGACCGGCGGTCGCCATCACCCGGTCCATGCTGTCCACCACCGTGGACAGATCCTGGGCGGTCGTCTCCATCGTCCGGGCGATACGCGCGCTCACCGCGCTTTGCGCTTCGATGGCTTCGGCAGTGCGGCCGGCATATTCACTGATGCGATCGACGGTGCCGGTGATGGTGGAAACGGCATCGGCCGTCCGCGCCGTCTCCTGGTCGATCTCGTTGGCCTGCCCGCTGATGGTATCGACGGCGGCGGACGTCTGGCCGGCGAGGGCCTTCACCTCGTTGGCGACGACGGCGAAACCGGCGCCCGCCTCCCCCGCCCGGGCGGCCTCGATGCGGGCGTTCAGCGCCAGCATGTGCGTCTGCCGCGCCACCGATCCGATCAGCGCCGTGCCGCTCTGAATGCGCCGCCCGGCATCGGCGAGCCGGCCGACTTGGGCTGCAATCGCCGCGACCGTCGAGGTCCCGCCGGCCGCGATCTGCGCCGCCTCCGCCGACAGGCGGGCGACCTCGTCGATCGAGGACTGCATCTGCAGGGCCGACGCGGCCGCCTCGGTGACGACTTGCTGTTCGGCGACGCCCGCTCGCGCGACCGAGTTGCCGATCTCGACGAGGCTCGCCATCTCCGCGGTCACGCTCTGCGCGACTTCGGCGACGGCTGCCAGCGTCTGCCCGAGGGCACGCAACGGTGCCGCGGTGTTGTGCGCCAGAAGATCGGCGATCCGACTCTTCTGCTCCTCGGCGGCTTGGCGGGACTCGATCATGGCGACGGCGCACAGGCGGATGATCGCCGCATACCGCCGCGAATTCTCCAACGGCCCGGTGACGCCGAGGCTGGCGATGCGCGAGCCGCGGAAGTCGACGCCGACGCTGCAGCCGACCTTCATGCCGGACGAACGCGCGGCCTCCGCCTCCGTCACCTCGTACCGATCGATCTCGCCGGCCATGATGCGGCCGCCGGCGGCGTGGACCGTGCCGATCCGCTGCCGCGCCGAAGCAGCGAAAATCTCCCCGCCCGCCCCGACGAAGATCACCTGGCTGCCGATCTCCCGCTCCACGGTATCGCAGATGTGCTGGGCGAAGGCCGGATCGATCCGAAACGAGGGCGCCGAAGACGCTCCGACGGGGACGGCGGCCTCGCCGCGTCGCAGAGCTATTGCCGCTTCGAATGTCATGGCGATCGGCTTCTCCCTCGGCACGAGGCTCCACGCCCCGGGACGGACAGCCGATCATGGCGGGAGCGGGTTACCGGCGGGTAAACGCGCGTTCCCGAAAGCCGGAAGCACGGAACTGCCGAACGGAACGCGGCGCCGAGCGTACAGAACCGTGCGCTACGGCCAGAGGCTCCAATGCCCTTGCGACAGCACGACCGCGGCGATGAGGGCGTTGGTGACGCCGTGGGCGACGATCGCGCCGCCGACCGAACGGGTCTGCCACTGCGCGATGGCGTACGCGGCGCCGGCGAGCGTGCCCGCCAACCAATCCGGGTGCAACAGGCCGAAGAGCGCCGATGAAATCGCCAGCGATGCAAAGGTGAGCCGGCCGACCGGTACGCTGTCGAAATCCCTCGAGACGAGCTTGCGCAACAGGAAGCCGCGGAACGCCAACTCCTCGACGACCGCCACGACCAATACCGAGCGGACGAGCCGAAAGGCGATCCAGAGCGCGATCGCCCAGCCGGGCATTTCGCCGATCGCCGCATCCCGGCTCGCGTCCAGGGCCGGATCACCCGGGACGAGCGCCATCCAGACGATGAAGACCGCGACGCCGATCGCCACGGACGGCCACGACCACGACCAGACCAACGATCGGTAGCTGGCTCGGAAGCGCCACAACGCGGCCGCGGTCGCAACGACGCAGATCGCATCGGCCAGCCGCGAGCCCGGGAGGATGGTCGCTGCCAGCATCCCCGATCCCAGCAGGACCAGAAACGGGACGAGCAGTGCCGACGCCTGCCGCGACGCCAGATGGGTCTCTATCCTCCGGCGCGGAAGCGTGTGGAAGAAGGAGCAGCGGCGACCGAGCGCCAGCAGACCCAGAGAGAGAGCCGTGAAGATCGTCCAGCCTGCTTGCGAGTGGAAGCCGCTGACTGCATCCTCAGCGGACGAGAAATGTCCGACAAGGATCAAGGCGCTCAGCCGCAAGGCGTTGGCAATATAGATTGCGGCGATGCCGATGGGGTATAGCAGCAGAGAATGAGGTAGCCTGATGTATTTCCTGAACAATACCAGATAGAGGCTGACGAAGACGACGATTAGCCCGATGCCCTCGTAGCCGGAGCACTGCGGCGCGATCTCCACAAGAAATCTATCGGTGCCGATGATCCCAAGCTCAGGCGAATAGTCGATGTCGAGACCACTCATCTCGAGGATTTGGTGGGTAATCCAGAAGGTCGCCTGGGAGAGCGGCTTCCAGAGTTGCTGGAGGGCCTTGCCCAGTAGCCAGGCGGCAACGGAGGCAACCAGACTCGACAGCAACAGGCGGTAATGCCGGCGGACGATGCCGAGGAGAGCCCGTGGCGGGGCAAAGCAGAAGACCAGCGTAGCGACGGAACAGGAGCCGAGAACCAGCCAGAACATCGCGAGAGGGAATGCCGGCGAGGGCGCATCCATCACCTGCGGCGCGAGCGTCAGAAACGTCGCGAACAACGCGAGGTGGGCGGCAAGCCACGCCCACCACCGGTGATCGTCCGAGGCGATCCCGGTCGGGGTGGCGGTGAGCTGCAACAGTTGATATCCAGCGGCCGCGAGGAAGACGACGCCAATCTTGGCGACCACGTCGCCATTGGCGAGGAGGCCGATCCAACCGGCACCGTCTTCCGGGGTATCGACACGAACAGAAAGCGCAACGAGCTCCAGCAGGCCGACGGCCGAGAGGAGGATGTAACGCCGCTTGGTGCCTTTACCGGGGATGAGGAGACGCGCAGGCGACGTCGGCGGCTCGGGTGCGCGGCTGCTCCGCGCCGTCACCGCATGACCCGTCGGCGACCTCCACGCGCGCCGTCAGTTACCGTGCGCGCCGCACGCCTTCTGCAAGAAGCAGCAGCGCACCGGCGATCAACACCGTCGGGACAAGCGCGCCTGCGGGATCGATTTCCGGGGCTTTGAGTGAATCACAACCCTTCTTTCCGGGTTTGCACTTGTCGACCTTACCGTTGCCGTCGCGGAGCGACGACGCGGCATCTGCCGCCCAGGCCTCGGGTTGCGACGCCTTCGAGATTCCAGAACTCGACGCGCCTAAAGCCAGAGCGAGTGCGACGACCCAAACTGCGCGCTTCATCACTACCTCCCCGAGCAAAACGAAACTATCGTAACCCATGAGCGCGATCGCGACCTAGAGAAATTTTCGCTTCTAGGTTAATGCCGATTGCCAGGCCCTCGATCTCGCTCGGTGCACGAGGTGCCGGGCGGCGAGAATCGTGCAGAAGAAGGCGAGCCAGACGAGGCGGCTCTGGTATCGGTCGTGGGGGTTGGAGAGGATGCCGCAGATCACGGCGTTGCCGAGAAGTGCCAGCAGGACGAAGGCGCACAGTTCGCGGAGTTCCCGCTCGCGCCGGAGCGGGGCCCAGAGGAGAGCCGGCACCATCAGCGCCAGCGAGGCGAAGATCACAGGGGCGTGAAACGCGTTGATCGCGGCGAAACCCGGCCCGTCGGCCTGTTGTCGCGCCGCTGCGAAGCCGGCCAGCGCTTCGGGATAAAACGTCTCGATGACATACGCCGCGTGCCAGTACTCGTTGTCGGCCAAGCCGTCCCCGGTGCGGAACGACCAGAACTGCGACCAGCCGGAAGCGCCCGCCCGGGCCAGATGCTCCAGCGGATAGGCCTCGAGGCTGGCGATGGTGATCCGCCGCATCTCGTCCGCGCCTCCCTCCCAGCCGCCGACGGCGTGAAAAGGGCTCGAGCCGGCCCAGATCCACTCGTCGGCGGTCGCGGGGAGCACATCTTTGTACGCGCACAATTGCAGATCGCTGGACGGGCAGTGGTCCGCAAGGAAGCGGGCGACGATTCCGTCCTGCACGAGACGGCCGAAGACGAAGGTCTCGCCACCCGGCGTGAGCGCCGGCCGGCCGGTCGGAACGGCGTTCGTCAGCGGCACGAGGGCGATGCCCATCGCGACCATCAGGGCCGGCAGCCGGATGTGCGCCCTGTGCATCCCGGCGGCGGCGGCGATGACCGGCAGCAGGCCCACGGCGAGCGCCACGTGCGACATATGCACGGCGATGCCGAAGGCCCCGAGTGCGGCCAGACCGAAACGTTCCCAGCGGGCCAGCCGCTCCGCCTGGAACGCGAGGAGGTAGAGGACGAGGACCAGCGCCGCCCCCAGCCAGTCGGGCATGAGTTGGGCTGTGAAAAACGGCAGGCTGGTGGCCGCCGCCAGCAGGCCCACGGTGAGCACGAGCGCGCGCGGGCCGCTCGGCAGGCGGTGGACGCGGGCGACGAGATGGATCAGCCACACGCAGGCGACCGCCTGGGCTGCGATCGCCGGCCACCAGTCCGTCCCGCCCTGGAAGACTGTGAGAAACAGACCATACGCCACGCCGCGGCCCGGCTGCAGCGGGTCGATGTGCGGTGCGGCGATGTACCCGCCGGTATCGTAGAAGACGATGGGAAAGCGGTTGCAGACCGCCGGCCAAAGCAGGAGCGCCACCGAGAGGCCGCCGAAGAGTGCCCATTCGAGAACCCGCCGCGGCCTGGGCGCCGGTCGGCGGGGACCGGTGGGGTGCGATTGTATCGACACGGCCATGCCCGCCTCGGTTTCCAGACGCCCCCCTGATATCGCGCGCAGGCGCGCGCTGCGCAACGAACCCGGCCTCCCGCGCCTGTCCACGACCCCGAAACCGCTTGACGCGCCGGGCACGATTCCGTGCACTCGCCTCGGGGCCAAGTCAGCCGGGGACGCGAGACGATGCCGGAGCGGACGGTCAAGGAAGTCGCTGACCTCGTCAGGCGCAAGCGAGAGAAGAATGGCGTCCGCTGCGCGCTGCTGATCGGCGCCGGCTGCTCGTTCCAGGCGGGCATCCCGCTCGCGAGCGGCTTTGTCGAGCAGATCCGCGAGCGTTTCCCGGACGAGTATACCCGCGCCGAAGAGAAGACCTACCCCCTGTGCATGGCGCAACTCGACCGCGCCGACCGGCATACGCTGATCAGCGAGTACGTGGACAAGGCGAAGATCAACTGGGCGCACATCTCCATCGCGCAGATGATGCGCGCGGGCTTCGTCGACCGGGTGCTGACCACCAACTTCGACCCGCTGGTCGTCCGCGCCTGCGCGCTCCTCAATCTCTATCCGGCCGTCTACGACATGGCAGTGGTGCGCAAGGGCTTCGTCCGCGACTACGTGCGCGACCTCGCGGTTTTCCACCTTCACGGCCAGCGCGACGGCTTCGTGCAGTTGCACGAGAAGGCGCAGGTGGATGACCTGCGCGAGGCGATCAAGCCGCTGTTCGACGACACGGCCAACCAACGGATCTGGATCGTCGTCGGCTACTCGGGCCAACAGGATCCGGTGTTCCAGGTGCTCGCCGATCGGCCGGAGTTCCCCAATCGGCTGTTCTGGGTGGGCTACCGCGACGAGCCGCCTACGGAGGACGTGCGCGCGGCACTGATCGAGCCGCGCAACGGCGCGGAGTGGATTTCGGGCTACGATCCCGACAACTTCCTGCTGCAACTCGCGTCGCGGCTCGGGTGCTTCCCGCCGGAATTCTTCAGCCGGCCCTTCAGCCATCTGCTGGAATGCTTCGCGACCCTGGCCGGCTTTCGCCCGCCGGGGCAGGACGAGGAACTGGACTGGGCGGCCCGCGCACGCACCTGGATCGAACAGGCGAAAGCCACCTTCGAGCCGGCCGAGCCTTCGGGAAGCCCGCCCGCGCCACCTCCCGGACCGCCACCGTCTGCCGCCAAGCCGGTGACCCCGGCGCCGCCGCCGGTCGCGGCGGAAATCTTTCGCACCTCCTCATTGGGCGCCGCGGCTGGGTTCGGCCGCCCGGCCGGGCTCGACGAGGCCGTGGCAGCGGCGGTGCGGACGGCCGTGCGTCTTTCGAGTGTGCCGCCGGAAGACGTTGTCGGCGCTGCCTGGGCGGCGATGATGGCGGGCGATTACGATGCGGTGATCGCGCTCGCACCGGAGTACGAGAGCGGGCGCGAGCCGCAGTTGGCTGAGCCTCTGATCCACGCGCTGGTGGGTGCAGCGCGGGAGTTGCAGGCCGAGGCATCGTCCCCCGGTGCACATGGGCGGATGGAACTGCTGCGTCGGGCGGCGGAGTACACGCGGCAGGCCGAGTTGATCTCACTGAAGCAGGGCGCTGCAGCCCTGCGGGACACGTGATGGCGGGCGGCGCACCCACGGCCGGGTTCCTCACCGTGGACGGCGTCCGGCTCGAGTATCGGTGCGTTGCGGCCCCCACGGATGCCGGTGACGCTGCGCCGACGCTGGTACTGCTGCATGAGGGCCTGGGCTCCATCGGGTTATGGAAGAACTTTCCCGACCGGCTGGCGGCGACGACCGGGCTCGGTGTCTTCCTCTGGAGCCGGGCCGGCTTCGGCCGCTCCGACCCCGTTCCGCTGCCGCGGCCGCTGGATTACCTGGAGCGCGAAGTGCCGCTGGTCGGCCGCGTCCTCGAGGCCGCCGGCGTCCACCGCCCGGTGCTGGTCGGCCATTCGGATGGCGGCACCATCGCCCTGCTGTACGCGGCGCGCGAGGATGCCGGCCACATCGAAGGCGTGGTGACGATGGCGGCGCACGTGTTCGTCGAGGACGTGACCATCGCGGGGATTCTCGAGGCGAAGGGCGCGTGGGAGACCGGCGACCTGCGGTCGCGGCTGTCCCGCTGGCACGGCGACAACGTCGAATGCGCCTTCCACGGCTGGTGCGACACGTGGCTCGACCCCGCCTTCCGCGCATGGAACATCGAGGCGCAGATCGCCCCCGTCCGCGCCCCGGTGCTAGCGATGCAGGGCTGTGACGATCAGTACGGCACGCGCGCCCAGGTCGACGCCATCGTCGCCGCCGTCGCCGGCCCGACCGAGGCGATGATGCTGCCCGGCTGCGGCCATTCGCCGCACACCGACCGGCCAGATGGGGTCATCGCGGCGATCGGGCAATTCGTCGCCGGACTGCCCGGCCGCTGACCGGCGGCGCGCCCTACGGGGCCGTCGCCGCCGTCCGCCCGGCGATGCGAAGCGCCCGCTCCTTGCGGGGCGTGCTGAGGCACAGCTCGCTCGATGGATCGAGGCTGGCAATGTCGGTGGTGGGTTGATCCGCCGCCGCGTCATCGGCCGTGGCGTTCGGCGCGAGGACCTGGATGTTCGCCATCATGCCCGCGTCTTCGTGGCCGACGATGTGGCAATGGTAGACGAACTTGCCGACCATGATCGGATTATCGAACGGAATGACCACCTTCACGTAGCCCGGCCTGGCATACGTCGCGTAGGGAATATTGACCACGTCCCGGAACTCCGGCGGGTCGAGCCGCTGGCCATTGACCTCGGTGACGAGGAACGACAGCTGGTGGATATGGAAGACGTGCAGTTCGCCGCTGGTGTTCAGCAGCGTCCACTCCTCGATCGCGCCGAGCGGGACCTTGGTATCGATCCGCGACTCCCGGTACTCTTTGCCATTGATGAAAAAGGTGTTGCCGTCGGCGGTCTCCGAAAACACGAACGTCCGCCGCTTGGTGACCCGGTTCGGCAGCGTGGCGATCTCAGAAGGCGGCGGCGTGATGCCGGCGATGTTGGCCGCGGGCCGCGCCAGCCGGGCGGCGATGCCGCTGTCGGGAACGCGTTCGCCTTCGACGATGAAGGTGCCCACCACCACCTCCGGGTTGGGGTCGCCCTGCGGCCCGGTGTCGGTGACGAGCGAGCGCAGCGCGTACCGGCCGGCCTTGCCTGCCCGGACGACGACGGTCAGCCGTGCGCCCGCGGGCACGAACAGCGTCGACTGCTTCACCGAGCGGGCGAGCATGTTGCCGTCGCGCTCCAGCACCCAGAACTCGTGGCCGTCGAGTGCCAGATCGAAGAACGCATCGGCGCCCAGGTTGCCCAGCATCCACACCTGATACTCGCCCGGACGGCTGCGGATCGGCGGGTTGGCGTAGCCGTTGATCGTCTTGGTCAACGCCGAGTCTGGATCCTGGCCGGGAAGCAGGTTGGCCTTCAGCAGCATCACCCGCTTGCGCAGCGGCACCAGCTCCGGGTAGTGGCCGACGAACTGGCCGCCGACGATCAACATGCCCGACAGGCCGGAGAGGATCTGCGGTTCGACGAAGCCGTGCAGGTGGGTGTGGTACCAGTGCAGCCCCTGCGGGTGATCGATGGGGAACTCGAACCGGTTCTGGAAGCTCTGGCCGGGCTTGATGCGCACGAACACGTTGTCGCCGGGCGGAATCGGCGTCACGTCGGTGCCGTGGTAGTGCAGGTTGGTCAACTCGGGGCCGTCGATCTCGACGTCGGCCGGCCCGATGTTGTTGACCACCGTCAGCCGCATCTTGTCGCCGCGCTGGACGACGAGGGTCGGCGGCGTGTAGCGGCCGTTGAAGACGTTGCTGGTGAAGGTCTGGCCGGCGACGGTCACCGTGGCGGGTGCGGCGACCAGCGTCGCCTCCAGCACGCCGTCACGGCTGCGGATCAGGGGCGGGTTGGGCAGGTCACGAATGGCGCTCTGGGCGCTGTCTCCTTCGGCGCTCGCCGAGAGCAGTGCCCCGTCGTCGTCGCCGAACTCGTCTGCCGTCGCCGCAAAGCTTCCGATCGCGGACAAACCCATGATCAGCATCACCCGCGTGATGCCGCCGGCCCCGAACATCTGCATCCCCGCCTCCCTGGCGATTACTCCGGATCTTCTTCGCCCGGAATGCGATTAGGATACAGTATCGCCAAGGAAATTTCGGGCCCCGTTCGGGTGCTGAAGGCGTGTCGTTTCAAGCAGGTCCGCGGCCGCTCCGCTCCAGCCAACGCGGATCGCTGCGACCACACCAGGATCCCAGCGGTTGCGGACCCTACGCCGCGGGGTGTTCGCCGTTCGCCGCCCGCCGCCGCTTCAGCAGGAACTCGCGGCCGACCTTGACCGAGGGGACGCCGTCGTACTCGACGATGTCGGCCGTCGCGTAGGTTTCCTTCCAGGTGTCGGGCAGGTAGGAGCCGGTGCCGATGGCGTCGATCGGTGCCCCGACGTCGGCCATCACCTTGCACTTCTGTACGTCGAAGCCGGAGGAGGCGACGATGCGCACGCGCGGGAAGCCGGCGCGGTCCAGTTGCTCGCGCATGTGGAAGATCGCGGCGGCCGAAACGCCGGTGCCGGTGAGATACCGCAGCTCCGTGTCGTTGCGGTAGCGGCGGACGGCCAGCGGAACGTGCCGCTCCAGCACCGCGTACGACTCCTGCGGGTCGAGTCCTTCCAGGAAGCGGCCGCCATGCGTATCCAGCCGCACGCCCAGCCGACCGGCCGCGGCGACATCCGGAAAGCGACGGCAGACCTCCAGCGAATCCGTGACTTCCCGCCCGAAGTAGTCGACCAGCACCGTGAGATCGTCGCCGGGAAACGTCTCGGCGAACATCTCGGCGGCCCGCACCGTCGAGCCGGCGTAGCCGATCAGCGCGTGCGGCATCGTCCCCAGCCCCTTCGCCTGGCCGAAGTAGTGGGCGGTCGCATCGTTGGCGTTGCCGATGAAGCCGCGCGCGCCGGCTTGGCGTTTCGCCGCGTCCGAGCCGACGGCGGCCGCATAGGCCATCATCTCCGCCATCTCGGTGCCGGCGCAGTGACGGGCGTCCATGGCAAGGAAACCCACCTTCGGCAGGTCCATGCACATGGTGAAGGCGTTGTACGCGGCGACGCAGGGCGGTCCCAGCTTCTGCAGGTACAGCGTCTCCAGATCGACGAGATGATAAAACGAGCCGGTGAGGTACATCAGCGGCTCGCCGGCGCCGACCCAGTCGCCCTCGCGATAGTTGAGGTCGATCCGCAAGTCGATGCCGCGCGCCACCGCCACCTGTCGCAGCCAGCGGACCACCAGACCGGGCGTGAAGATCACCGGCCGTCGCATGAAGACGGCGTAGCAGACGGTCCGGTCGCCGAAGCGGCCGATCGTCTGCTTGGTCTTGACGAAGTACCGGTCGGTCCAGCGCTCCACCTCGTCCGGCGCCGGCTGCAGCACGCCCGGCCCAGGCTCCAGCATGTGGGCCGCAGCCGACTCCTGCTCAGACCGTGGCGAAGGCCCGCCCCGGCTCGCGCTTGCGTTCACGGCTGCGGCCCTCCTTCAGGATTTCCGCCAGCAGGAACGCCAGTTCCAGCGCCTGACTGGCGTTCAGGCGCGGGTCGCAATGGGTGTTGTAGCGGACGCCGAGGTTGGCTTCGGTGATCGCCTGCGCGCCGCCGACGCACTCGGTCACGTCCTGGCCGGTCATCTCGAAATGGACGCCGCCGGCGTAGGTGCCTTCGCTCTCGTGCACCGCGGAGAACAGGCGCACCTCGTCGAGGATCCGGTCGAAATGCCGCGTCTTGTAGCCGCTGGTGCTCTTGACCGTATTGGCGTGCATCGGGTCCGACACCCAGACCACCCTGCGTCCCTCACGGACGACGCGGCGGATCAGATCCGGCAGCACGTCGCCGATCTTCTCCGGGCCCATGCGGATGATCAGGGTCAGCCGGCCCGCCTCGTTGGCCGGGTTCAGCGCGTCGATCAGGCGAAGCAACTCGTCACCGCCGATGCTCGGGCCGAGCTTGACGGCCACCGGATTGCCGACGCCGCGCAGGAACTCGACGTGCGCGCCGTCCGGATCGCGGGTCCGCTCACCGATCCACAGCAGGTGCGCCGAGGTGTCGTACCATTCGCCGGTGGTGCTGTCGACGCGGGCCAGCGCCTCCTCGTAGTTCAGCAGCAGCGCCTCGTGCGAGGTGAAGAAGCTGGTCTCGCGGATCTGCGGCGTCGTGTCGGAGGTCAGGCCGCACGCCGCCATGAACGCCAAGGCCTCGTCGAGCCGGCCGGCGAGGTCCCGATAGCGGCCGCCTTGCGGGCTGTCGGCGACGAAGCTGAGGTTCCACAGGTGCACCTGATGCAGGTCGGCGTAGCCGCCTTGCGCGAAAGCGCGGATCAGGTTGAGCGTCGAGGCGGACTGGTTGTAGGCGCGGATCAGCCGGTCGGGCTGCGGAATGCGTGCCTCCGGCGAGAACTCCATGCCGTTGACCATGTCGCCGCGGTAGGCCGGCAAGGTCACGCCGTCGATCGTCTCGGTATCGGCGGAGCGCGGCTTGGCGAACTGGCCGGCGAGGCGGCCGACCTTGACCACCGGCACCGCCGCGCCGAACGTCAGCACCACCGCCATCTGCAGCAGCACCCGGAACATGTCGCGGATGTTGTTGGGATGGAACTCGGCGAAGCTCTCGGCGCAGTCGCCGCCCTGCAGCAGGAAGGCCTTGCCTTCGGCCACCTGCGCCAGCATCCGCTTCAGCCGGCGCGCTTCGCCGGCGAAGACCAGGGGCGGAAAATGTCGCAGCTCGCGCTCGGCGGCCGCCAGCGCGTCGGCATCGGGATAGGCGGGCACCTGCACGATCGGCCGGGTGCGCCACGTCTCGGGGGTCCAGGCGTCATTCATCGCCGTTCACGTATTCATCTTTTGTTGCCGGACACAGGCTATACGCAGGTCCATGGCGGTTTTCAATCCAGCTGGCGCGGAGCGGCGGTGCCGCCGGTCACGCCGGCCGCTTGTCGCGCATCGTGACGAACTCCTCGGCCGCCGTCGGGTGGATGCCGATGGTGGCGTCGAACTGCGCCTTGGTCGCCCCGCATTGCAGAGCGATCGCCAGGCCCTGGACGATCTCGGGTGCGTCCGCGCCCACCATGTGGCAGCCGAGCACGCGATCGGTCTCCGCGCTGACGACGAGCTTCATCAAGGTCGCTTCGTCGCGCCCGCTGATGGTGTGCTTCATCGGCCGGAAGCGGCTGGTGTAGACGTCGATCGGCCCCTGCAGCAGCGCTTGCGTCTCGGTCAGCCCGACGGTGCCGATCGGCGGCTGGCTGAACACCGCGGACGGAATGTTGGCGTAGTCGACGCGCGTCGGCGTGCCGTTGTACAGGGTCTCGGCGAAGGCGCGGCCCTCGGCGATGGCGACCGGCGTCAGGTTGACCCGGTCGGTACAGTCGCCGACGGCGTAGATGTTCTCGACCGAACTCCGGTTCCACTCGTCGACCACCACCGCACCGTTGAGCGCCAGCTTGACGCCTGCCTCCTCCAGGCCCAGGCCCCGCGTGTTCGGCGAGCGCCCGGTCGCGTACATCACCACGTCGGCCTCGACCACGCTGCCGTCGGTCAGCGTCACCGCCAGCCCGGCGTTGCCGCGGCGGATCGCGCGCACCGCCATCTCGCGAAGGATGCGGATGCCGCGTGCCGCCATCTGCCCGCCCAGGAACGCGCGGACGTCTTCGTCGAAGCCGCGCAGGATCTCGGCGCCGCGGATGATCGTCGTGACCTCCGAGCCGGCGGCGCGAAAGATGCCGGCGAATTCGACGGCGATGTAGCCGCCGCCGACGATGACGATGCGGGGCGGAAGCTCCGGCAGGTCGAGCGCCTCGTTCGAGGTGATGGCGCACTCGATGCCGGGGATGTTCGGCAGTGTCGGCCAGCCGCCGGTGGCGATCAGGATCGTCTCGGCGGTGAAGCTCTCGCCCGCGACCTCGATGGTGTGCGCGTCCGTCAGCACCGCCTTGCCTTCGATCAGCTTGACGTTGTTGCGCCGCAGGATGCCGCCGTAGACGCCCTCGAGCCGGTCGAGTTCACGGTTCTTGGCCTCCATCAGGGCCGGCCAGTCGAGTTGCGCGCCCTCGATGCTCCAGCCGTAGCCGCGCGCGTCCTCGATCTCATCGGCGTAGTGGACACCGTAGATCAGCAGCTTCTTCGGCACGCAGCCGCGCATCACGCAGGTGCCGCCGACCCGGCTCTTCTCGGCGACGGCGACGCGCGCGCCCCAGCCCCCGGCGAGCCGCGACGCCCGGACGCCGCCGGACCCGGCGCCGATGGTGATCAGGTCGAAGTCGTAACGTGCCATGGATTTGCGGTGGTCCGTCGAAGTTGCTGTTCAGCCCGGCTCATCCGCGGGGGCTGCTCTCACCCCGCCCGCCGGCCGAGGCAGAGCGGGCGGAGTTTATACCGCCGCCTCGGGATAGCAACAGTCCGAGGCGGCGAACCGCTCTGCGACAGCGTCCCCCGCTCCGGCGTCACACGACGACGCCGGCCAGCGTGACGCCCGTCTGCACCGCCCGTCTGTGCGGCGTCAGTTCTTGGACTTGTCGACCAGCCGGTTGGCGCCGATCCACGGCATCATCGCCCGCAGGCGCTCGCCCACGGCTTCGATCGGGTGCTCGGCGGCGCGGCGGCGCAGCGCCTTGAAGCTCGGCTGGCCGGCGGTGTTCTCCAGCATCCACTCCTTGGCGAAGCGGCCGGACTGGATGTCGTCCAGCACCTGCTTCATCCGCGCCTTGACGGAAGCGTCGATCACCCGCGGCCCGCTGGTGTAGTCGCCGTACTCGGCGGTGTTGGAGATCGAGTACCGCATGTTGGCGATGCCGCCCTCGTAGATCAGGTCGACGATCAGCTTCACCTCGTGCAGGCATTCGAAGTACGCCATCTCCGGCGCGTAGCCGGCCTCGATCAGCGTCTCGTAGCCGGCGAGGATCAGCGAGGTCAGGCCGCCGCATAGCACCGTCTGCTCGCCGAACAGGTCGGTCTCGCACTCTTCGCGGAACGTCGTCTCGATGATGCCCGAGCGGCCGGCGCCGAGGGCCGAGGCGTAGGACAGCGCCAACTCCAGCGCGTTGCCCGAAGCGTTCTGCGCCACCGCCACCAGCGAGGGAACGCCGGCGCCGCGCTGATACTCCGAGCGCACGGTGTGCCCCGGCCCCTTCGGCGCCACCATGAACACGTCGAGGTCCGGGCGCGGTTCGATCAGCCGGAAGTGAATGTTGAGCCCGTGGGCGAAGGCGAGTGCGGCGCCTTCGCGCAGGGTGCCGGCGAAGTGATCGCGATAGAGCGCCGCCTGCAGTTCGTCCGGCGTCAGGATCATCACCACGTCGGCCCAAGCGCCCGCCTCGGACGGGCCGACGACGGTGAGCCCGGCGCCTTCCGCCTTCTTGACGCTGGCGGAGCCCGGCCGCAGCGCCACCCGCACCTCGGCCACGCCGGAGTCGCGCAAGTTCAGCGCGTGCGCATGGCCCTGGCTGCCGTAGCCGACGACCGCCACCTTCTTGCCCTTGATCAGGCCGAGGTCCGCGTCGCGATCGTAGTAAACACGCATGTTCGTTCCTTCCCGTTTTGATTTGTCTTCCGCAGCATCCCTCACCCGCAGGCTGCGCTCGCACCCTCTCCCGCGAAGGGAGAGGGTTGGGTCGCGGCTAGAACGCCTCCGGGCCGCGGGCGATGGCGACGACTCCGGTGCGGGCGACGTCCACCAGCCCCAGCGGCTCCATCAGGCCGATGAACGCGCCCAGCTTCGTCGTCTTGCCGATGATCTCGAAGACGAACGACTCGTTGGTGGAGTCGACGACCCGCGCCCGGAAGATGTCGGCGATGCGCAGCGCCTCGACCCGCTTGTCGCCCTGGCCGCTGACTTTGACCAGCGCCATCTCGCGTTCGACGTGGGGGCCGGCGATCGTCAGGTCGCTGACCTTGCGCACCGGGACCAGGCGGCCGAGCTGGTTCTTGATCTGCTCGATCACCATCGGCGTGCCGGAGGTGACGATGGTGATCCGCGACAGCTTGCCCGCCGGATCGGTCTCGGCGACCGTCAGGCTCTCGATGTTGTAGCCACGGCCGGAGAACAGGCCGATGACGCGGGCGAGCACGCCCGGCTCGTTGTCGACCAGCACGCCGATCGTGTGAGTTTCCTGCCGAGCGGGCTCAGCCATCGCAATCATCCTTCGTGTTCGCTGGTTTCTTGCTTCGCCGGGCCGCGGCGAAGACCCCTGGGATTATCGGCCGGTGCCGGACGCCGCCGTGTGGCGGCGCCCGGAGTCCGGAGAGCGGATACCTTAGACGAGGACCATCCCTTCCTCGGAGATCGGCTTCTCGGCCTTGTCCTCGGGCCCGAGCAGCATTTCGTTGTGCGCGGCCCCTGAGGGGATCATCGGGAAGCAGTTTTCCGCCTTGTCGACCATGATGTCGGCGATCACCGGCCGATCGATGGCGATCATCTCCTTGATCACGTCGTCCAACTGATCGGCTTTCTCCGCCCGCAGGCCGACTCCGCCGAATGCGTCCGCCAGCTTCACGAAATCGGGGAGCGATTCCATATACGTCTGCGAATAGCGGCTGCCGTGCAGCAGTTCCTGCCACTGACGGACCATCCCCATATACTGGTTGTTGAGGATGAACACCTTCACCGGCAGGCGATATTGCGCGATCGTCGACATCTCCTGGATGTTCATCATGATCGACGCCTCGCCGGCGATGTCGACCACCAGCGCGCCTGGATGCGCAAGCTGCACACCCACCGCCGCCGGCAGGCCGTAGCCCATGGTGCCGAGGCCGCCCGAGGTCATCCAGTGGTTCGGCTTCTCGAAGCCGAAGTGCTGCGCCGCCCACATCTGATGCTGGCCGACCTCGGTGGTGATGAACACGTCGTCGCGGTGCTTCGTCAGCTCGTACAGCCGGCGGATGGCGTGCTGCGGCTTGATGATGTCGCCGGTCTGCCGGTATGCCAGCGAATTGCGCGTCCGCCACAGTTCGATCTGTTTCCACCAGGAGGCCAGCGCCTTCGCATCTGGCTTCGCGGCGGTTGCGTGCCAGACGTCGAGCATCTGCTCCAACACATCCGCCACGTCGCCGACGATGCCGATGTCGACCATCACGTTCTTGTTGATCGACGACGGATCGATATCGACGTGAATCTTGGTGGCATCCGGCGCGAACGCGTTGAGGCGCCCGGTCACCCGGTCGTCGAAGCGGCTGCCGATCGCAACCATGACGTCGCACCCGTGCATCGTCAGGTTGGCTTCGTAGGTGCCGTGCATCCCCACCATGCCGAGGAAGCTCGGGTGGGAGGCCGGCACCGCGCCCAGGCCCATCAGCGTCAACGTGACGGGAAAGCCGGTGACGTCGACCAGTTTCGTCAGCAGTTCCGAGGCGCGCGGCCCGGAATTGATGACGCCGCCGCCACAGTAGAGGATCGGCCGCTTGGCGCCGGCCATCGCCGCCACCGCCTTCTCGATTTGCGAGCGATCGCCGCGCGTCTTCGGCTGATAGGTCTTGTGGACGATGTCCTGCGGCGGGATGTATGGACCGGTATTCAGCGACACGTCCTTCGGCAGGTCGATCAGCACCGGGCCGGGCCGCCCGCTGCGGGCGACGTAGAACGCCTCGTGGATCGTGCGCGCCAGATCGGCGGTGTCCTTGACCAGATAGTTGTGCTTGGTGCACGGCCGGGTGATCCCCGTCGTGTCGCACTCCTGAAACGCGTCGTTACCGATCAGATGCGTCGGCACCTGCCCACAGAAGATCACCAGCGGCACGCTGTCCATCAGCGCGTCGGTGATCCCGGTGACCGCATTGGTAGCGCCTGGGCCGGAGGTGACGATCACGACGCCGACCTGCCCGGTCGAACGCGCGTAGCCCTCCGCGGCGTGCACGGCGCCGCCTTCCTGACGCACCAAAATGTGGCGGATCTGGTTCTGCTGGAACAGCTCGTCATAGACGGGAAGGATGGCGCCGCCCGGATAGCCGAATACATCGCGGACGCCCTGGTCGATGAGCGCCTGGATGAGGATCTTCGCGCCGGACATGTTTTCGTACGCCATCGTCAGCTCCTGCTCGTGTGGCCGCGGGCGCCACGATCGGGCGGCCACGGTGGTCGGCGACAGAGGCCCGGCAAGCTGGCCTCTGTCGCCGACGTGGCGGGAACCTAGTCGTTCAATTGTCCGGGGTCAATAGGCTGCGGCGAATAAATGACAAGATTTCATCTCGCAACCTTTCCGAATATTGCTCGCGGATGGTCAAAGCCGGTTGCATCTGATGGCGGAGCCACGTCGTCTGACGTTTGGCGAGCCGGCGCGTCGACTGCTGCGCCGCGGCGGTGGCACTCGCCAGCGTCCACTCGCCGGTCAGACAGCGCGCCAGTTCACGCACGCCCACGGACTTCATCGCCGGCAGGCCCGGATCGAGGCCCAGCGCCATGAGGTCTGCGACTTCGTCGAGCGCGCCTGCGGCGAGCATTCCCTCGAAGCGGCTGTCGAGCGCCGCGTAGAGGGTATCCCTCGGCGGCAGCAGAACGATGCAGAGGGTGCTTCGGCGGGGCGTCCCGTGCTTTGCCGGCTGGCGGCGATGCCAGTCCGCGAGCGGGTGGCCGGTGGCCTCGACCACTTCCCAGGCGCGGATCAGTCGCTGGCGGTCGCCATCGGGCAGGCGCTTCGCCGCGGCCGGATCACGGCCGGCCAACGCCTCGCGGAATCCCGCACCACCCAGCCGCATGTACAGGGCTTCGGCCTCCGCGCGAACGTCCGCCGGAATCGCCGGGATCGGCGACAGCCCTTCGGTCAGCGCCTTCAGGTAGAGCCCGGTGCCGCCGACGACGATGGGCACGCGGCCGGCGGCTTCGGCGGCGTCGATCTCGGCGTCGGCCATGTCGAGCCAGCGTGCGACGGAACATCGATCGGCGGCGGGCAGCACGCCGTAGAGCCGATGCGGGGTCGCCGCCTCGTCCTCGGGGGAAGGCCGCGCCGTGAGAATGCGCAGTTCGCGATAGACTTGCGCGCTGTCGGCGTTGACGACGACGCCACCCTCCGCGCGAGAGGCGGCCGAGGCGAGCGCCGATTTGCCGCTCCCGGTGGGGCCGCCGATCAGCACCAGCGGTCGCGGCCGGCCGGATGCACCGCCCATCAGGCCGTGCCACCCCGCCGTCCGCCGCGCGGCAGGCCCCGGCCTCTCGGGAGGGGGGTCAGTGAGAGACCGTCTCGCCGGCAGCCGCGAGGGTGCGCCACTCGGGGAAGTCGCGGCCGATCAACGGGACCAGCCGGGCAACCTTCTCTTGCATGATCGGGCGCAGATAGCGGATGGCGATCTCCTCCTGCTCGCGGGTCTCGCTCCGCTGCGTCGGCCGCTTGACCATCCGCATGAGAAAGGCCCGCAGCGCCTTGGGCTCGCGAAGGCCGGTGTGGGTCTTCAGCAGGTGATAGGCGTGGATCAGCATCTTGCCCGCGCCTCCGCGGGGGACCAGCATCTCTTCCGGGGTCTCGTGCACACGCGAGCCGAGCGACGGCGGCAGAAACGCCGCGTCCACGCCCAGCCATTCGCAAACCTGCCGGTACGTGGCACGCGGATCACGCTGCATGGCTTCCGTGGTCAGGAACAGGAATCTCGATCTGTCGAACACATTCATGAACGGCGCGAGCTGAAATGCGTAGTCGCTGGTTTCGATGTAATACGGATTCTCGGCGAGAGCCTGCAGGATGCCTTTCTTCTCCTCGCCCCTGCGGAACTCATGAAAGTAATGGCTGATGGTCCGATGAACAGGGTCGCGCA
>Ga0209573_1001637_pt1 | contig 33227 bp, 27 predicted proteins | sample TNRBio252014_DNA_FD_185870 | JGI IMG/M metagenome (GOLD analysis project Ga0209573, IMG submission 185870) | Wastewater treatment Type I Accumulibacter community from EBPR Bioreactor in Madison, WI, USA - TNR Reactor_6/25/2014_ DNA (SPAdes)... | ecosystem: Engineered > Bioreactor > EBPR >...
CCAGAGACAGAACTGCTCCGAGAAGTGACCAGCCGAGAAATCGCCAAGAGCCGGCCAATCGCCATCCTCGGCCCGATGCCAACAGGAACATGAGATGCAACGGCGCCAGCAGCAACCCCGCCGTGGGCTTGCTGATCGCGCAGGCCGTCACCGCTGCTCCGTAGGTCACGGGCAGAGCCGCCCTGGACCATCCCGTCTCGTCTTCAGGCAGGCGGTGGGCCCGAAGCAGGACCGCAGTAGCCAGCAAGGCGAACACCAGCACCGCCAGGTTGTACGAGGGAACGCGCAGCGTCGACAAATACGAGTAGTACGACAACGAAAAAGCCGCACCGGCCAACTGGAAGGGCCAACGAGTCGCCACCACGTCTCGGCTGCAGTATCCGAGCACCTCACCCGTCGCGTAGGCGGCCGACGCGACCAACACCACCCATCCCGCAATCCTGACGTAAGCGACGTCCCCACCCACGCCGCGCAACAACCATTCGAAATAGAGCCCGTAGAAACCGACAGCAGCCTCTGTCTTGCGCCAGTGCTGCAAGTGAAGCAGATAAAAGGCCTCGTCTGTGACCTCGAACCCACGGCGCGCCAGCCAGGCGAACGCAAGTAGAGAAGTCGCCAGCAGTACAGCTGTCGGCAGCCCTATGCCAAGAGCCTTGCGCATCTCACGCATGATCTAGGATTGCTCCGGGTCATGGCGATCGGCAGCCATGTCCGCGTTCGAGGCGCCCAGCAGTTGACCTTGCCGCACGCCCGGCCCCTCACCATCAGAGCACCGACAGCACCGTCTTGATGATCTCGGTCTGATGGTCCTCCATGCCCGCCCACAGCGGCAGGCGCAGCAGCCGGTCCGAGATGTCGTCGGTGACTGTCATCTCGCCATGCGGCCGCCCGTACTTCAGGCCGGCCGGCGCGCTGTGCAGAGGGATGTAGTGGAACACCGCCTGCACGCCGGCCTTCTTCAGCTGTTCGATGACGGCCGTGCGGCGCGCCAGGTCCGGCAGCAGCAGGTAGTACATGTGGGCGTTGTGCGCGCAGTGCCCGGGGCTCTGGGGACGGCGCAGCTTGCCGGCCTTGTCGGCGTCGGCAAACCACTGGTGGTAGGTGTTCCACATGGCCAGGCGGCGGCGCGTGATGGCGTCGGCCTCTTCCATCTGCGCCCACAGAAAGGCGGCGATGATCTCGCCGGGCAGGTAGGACGAGCCGACATCGACCCAGGTGTACTTGTCGACCTGGCCGCGATAGAACTGGCTGCGGTTGGTGCCCTTCTCGCGGATGATCTCGGCGCGCTCGGCAAAGCGCGGGTTGTTGACCAGCAGCGCGCCCCCCTCGCCCGAGATGACGTTCTTGGTCTCGTGGAACGAAACGGCCGCCAGGTCGCCGATGGAGCCCAGCGGCCGCCCGCGATAGCTGGCCATCACGCCCTGCGCCGCGTCCTCGACCACCAGCAGGCCACGGCGGCGCGCAATGGCCATGATCTCGTCCATCTCGCAGCCGACACCGGCGTAGTGCACTGGGCAGATGACCCGGGTGCGCTCCGTGATCGCCGCTTCGACCAGGCGTTCGTCCAGGTTGAGCGTGTCGGCCCTGACGTCGACGAACACCGGCACCGCGCCGCGCAGCACGAAGGCATTGGCGGTCGACACGAAGGTGAACGACGGCATGATGACCTCGTCGCCGGGCTGCACGTCGGCCAGCAGCGCCGCCATCTCCAGTGCCGCGGTACATGAATGGGTCAGCAGCGCATGCGGCGACCCGGTGCGCTGCTCTATCCAGCGGTTGCACAGCTTCGTGAAGCTGCCGTCGCCGGCGAGGTGGCCCTTGGCATGCGCCTGGGCGATGTTCCACAGCTCCTTGCCGGTCATGTACGGCTTGTTGAAGGGGATCAGGCTCATGGGAAGTGCTTTCGGAGGCAGGGAAGGTTGAGATCAAGAGCGTGCTATGACGACCAGGCCCGCCATCACGACGAGGGTGCCGATGACCCGGCCCGTACTGAAGCCCTCGCCAAGTACGAATCCGGTGAACAGCATTACGAGTACGAAGGACAGGCTGGTAAACGGGTAGGCGTAGGTCAGCGGCAGCCGCGTCATCGCTCCCATCCAGGCAAACGAGGCAAGAAAAGCAGCAAGAAAGCCACTGAGGATCCACGGCTTGAGAAGCAGCGCTGCCAGGAAGAACAGCCTGGCCAACGGGTCGGCAGGTGCGGTACCGGCAAGGCCGATCTGCCACTTGAGAACAAGTTGGCCATACACGGTCAGCAGAATGGTCGTCAGCACCAGCAAATGCCCGACAAGGTCGAAACTCGAGGGCAGGCCGGCCTTGTCCATGAGCGTCGGTCAAATGGTTCCGAGTTCTTGAGTTTGCAGGGACTGCGGGCCGCTCGGAGGCCGCTGAGCCACCAGCAGCAGGCTGCCGCCGAACGTGATCGACCTTCCGGCCTCGATGCTCGCGGCCTCCGACCGGAAAGCGAGATCAGCCGCTCGGTGCGCAAAGCCACCCGCCGCGGCGTGCGCCCTGGCCGTCGCCTTCGGACTCGGTTTTCGCCGAATTCCCAACAGCGAAGGCAGTGTGCGCAGCAACAGGATGGGCAGCGGCAGCCAGCGGAAGATGCAGCTCTGGTAGTCGATCGTCAGACCTGCCGAGTCGATCAGCCGTGTCAGGCTGGGGGGCGTGTAGCGCCGCTTGTGACCTGCCTGGAGGTCTTCGTCCGACCATAGCCAGCCGTAGGCCGGAACCGTCAAGTAGACGCGCCCGCCAGGCGCCAACACGGTCGCCACATGCCGCATGAATCCGTGATCGTCATCGATATGTTCGACGACATCGAAAAGCCCGATCGCGGGAATCGACGCCGGCTTGAACGCCGCGCTGTCCAAGCTTGCACAGACGACGGACGAAAGCCCACGCGATCGGCCCGCCCAAGCGCCCTGCAGACCGGGTTCAACCAGTACGACCTCGTGGCCCGCTGCGCGCAGCGCCAAGCTTACAAAGCCATTGCCGCCGCCGACATCAAAGATCGCCCCTCCAGGAGGAAAGCGGCCAACCGCCGCCGTGATGCAACGATTGCGGTGCTGGAACCAGAACGACCCATCCTCGACGGTCCGGCAGGACTGATTTCCCGACTCGGGGTAGGAGATGGCTTCCGTGCGCTCGCCGCGCCAGATGCCGTCGCTACCTTGCTGGAGGGTCGAGCTGTACTGGCTGAGGTCTAGGGTCAAGGTGTTTAGGGCCTTTGGCGGCAGTTGGCGCTTGTCACTCGGGGCCGGGATGCGCCCGTGGCACCTGCTGGTGGCAAAGGAGGATTTTCGCGACGACGTGGATCCGCTCGGGAAGCGAGTGAGCGTCGGGCATGCACAACTGCGCGATTAGTCCGGGGACGTGGCCGTCGGTGCGGCAGACGCCTTGGGCGCCACTGCCTCTGGGACCACCCAGGCGACCGTACCGACGAGCCAGTTCAGCACCAGCCCGGCCAAGCCGAAGACACTCACCATCAGGGCCTGTTCGGGTGCGACGCCGAAGGCGCCGTACACCACGATGTGGACCACTTCGCGCACGCCGAAGCCGCCGACGGACAAAGGCAAGGCCAGTGCAACCAGCAAGATGGGCGCAGCCAACAGCGTGACGCTCCAGTCCACTGCGACGCCCAGCGCCAGAAAGGAGCACTGGGCCTGCAGTGCCGAGAACATGACCGCGCACAGGGACAGCACCATCGCGCCTGCGATTGCGGCAACGGAGGGCCACCGCGGCGCAGCCGCTGCACGCCGCCCTTGCCCTGCAGGCTGCGAACTCTCTCCCGCAAGCCGTGTGAGCCATCTGTTCACCCAACCTGCAACGAAGCGCGGTGGTCGCTGCACTGCGATCAAGGCCGCCAGCAACAGTCCTGCCAGAACGCCCGTTCCCGGTGCCAGACTGGCCAGCAGGCTGGAGCCGCGCAGGCCCCAGCTGGCGACTCCTGCCAGGGCAATGCAGGCCGAGATGGAAAGCAGCTTTTCGAGCAGCAACCGGGTCAGCGAAGCCCGCACCCTCAGGCCCCAAGCGCTCAGGCGCATCGTTCGATAGGCATCGTGTCCCAGGGATCCCGGCATCAGCAGGCCGGCGGCCAAGCCTCGCCAATAGTCCGTCAGTGTGACCCGCGCCGGCGGCGCCCCGTCCCATCGGGACGCGACCAGCACGTACCAGCGCAGAGCGACCAGCAGCATTGCAGCCAGACTCGCGCAAAGACTTGCCAGAACCCATTCGATGCGTGCCGTGCCAGGAAGAGAGACGAGTCGCCCCAGGTCCACCCGCACCGCCACCAGCCCCAGCAGCAGCGGCGGCAACAGCCAGTACGACAGGCGGCGCAGGACCCGCCAGGCGGCGCCGGGGCTCACTGGAGTTCCTTCGCCCCCAAGGGGCTCCGGTATGAGCGCTTGGGGCGGCCCGGCGCGCACACTGGGGTACCGTCGCCCCCAAGGGGCTCCGGTATGAGCGCTTGGGGGCGGCCCGGCGCGCGCACTGGGGTACCTTCGCCCCCATGGGGCTCCGGTATGCGCGCTTGGGGGCGGCCCGGCGCGCTCATGCCGTCACGGCCGCAGCGTGCCCGCGCGTTCAGCGCCGGGCCAGCCGGGCGCGCGTGGCCAGGCCCTGGCGTGCCATGGCCAGCAGGCTGCGCCAGCCATAGCCGCTGTGGCCGTGGCGACGCGGGTGGTGCGTGACATCGACGTTGACCACCCGTGCGGCGGCCGTCGTGGCCAGCAGCACCACGCCCAGCGTGAAGGGCTGGCCTGGCGGCACGGCGGCCAGCAGCCGCTCGACCGCCGGCCGGCGCATCGCCTTGAAACTGGTGATGGCGATCCGGCGGGCGCGGCCGGCCTGCGACAGCATCCGGTAGGCATGGCTGGCCCAACGTCGCAGCCAGGGGTGGGCGGAACGGCCGAAGCGGGCGATCGCGACGTCCACGCCGGGGGTCAGCCCGGCCAGCAACAGCGGAATCGACTCCGGCGCCTGCTGCAGGTCGTCGTCCATGGTGACCAGGGTCGCCCCCTGTGCCAGGCGCAGGCCGTGCACCGTCGCGGCATGCTGGCCCCCGTTGACCGGCAGGCGTTCGTAGCGCAGCCAGGGGTGCTGCCGCAGCAGCCGCCCGGCGAGCGCGGCGGTCTCGTCGGGGCTGGCATCGTCGACCACGAAGACCTCGAACGTGAGGCGCAGCCCGTCGAGCACGCAGCCCAGGCGGGACAGCAGTTCCGGCAACGACGCCGCGCCGCAGTAGCTGGGCACGACGACCGACAGCTGGCAGCGCCCTTGCACCATCACTCGCGCCCCTGCTGCCGGATGACCTGCCCGCGCGCGCCACCCACCGTGACGCCAGGCGGCACGTCGCGCGTGACCAGCGCACCCGCGCCGATGACGCTGTGGCGCCCGATCCGGCAGCCGGTCATCACCGTGACCCCGGCACCCAGGAAGGCGCCTTCCTCGACATGCACATGGCTGCCCAGCACGCTGCCGGGGCCGATGAAGACAAAATCCTCGACCACGACGTCGTGGCTGATGACGGCGTGCAGGCGGGCCGCCAGGTGCTCGCCGATGCGGGTGCGCGAGCCGACCACGCAGCCTTCGGGCAGGATGGCGGCACGCCCCAGTTCCACGAAGTCGAGGTCGACGGCCGGGTGCACCAGGCTGACGAGCTCGCATCCCTTGGTGTCGACCAGTTGCGCGATCGCCCGCGCGTTGGCGGCCTTGCCGCTGACGTTGTTGAAGACCGCGGCGCCGCGGGCGGCCAGGCCGGCAAGGCAGTCGCGCCCCCCCAGCACCGGCAGCCCCATCACGGTCTGCGCGGCGGCCTCGGGCCGGTCGTCGATGAAGCCGAGCAGGCGCCAGCGCGGGGCCGTGCGGTTGATGGCCTTGACGAGCTTGACGACTTCCGGGAACTGGCTGCCGTAGATGGCGATGTCGCGCATGAGGATGGTGTCGGATCACGAGCTGAAAGGCCGGCCCCCGCGAGCGGGCAGGCCGGCGCGCTTCTCCCTGCGCGTCGTGGGGATGATGCGCGAGCCCGCACCCACCGGCGAGCCAATCCGCCACGGTGGTCACGCGCCTTGCATCCTGTTACGCGGCAAGCGGGCGCCGGCGTGAAACCGGTCACGGCATGGATGCGACGGCGGGCTCGGCCGCGGGAAACCAGCGCTCCAGGTTGCGGTGCATGATGTTGGCCACCCTGTGCTCGGCCAGCCCGGGTGTCAGCGCCCGGAAGCGCTCGAGGGCGGCCGCCGGCGAGTACTCCGGGAAGTCGGAGCCTATGGTCACCAGCTGGTCGGTGGTGTTGAACAGGAAGTTCATGTCGTCGTCGAGCCGGCGGCTGCCGCGGTAGCGCATGAGCGTGAACGACAGGTCCAGCAACAGGTGGTCGTTGCAGCGCACGATCTCGTAGAGCTCCATCATCGTCGGCCCGGTGCCGTGCAGCAGCAGCATCCGCGTGTCGGGGCAGGCAGCGACCAGCTGGTCGATCACGTCGGGCGCGTGCAGCGTGGCGCGCCCGCGGCGGCGGAACAGCGTGTCCAGCAGGACCACCAGGCCCTGCTCGCCGGCCGCCGCGATCGCGGCGATGCACTTGGCGTCCAGGGGGTCGTAGCCGTTGAGCCGCGGGTGCAGCTTGATGCCGGCGAAGCCCTCGCCCTTGACGGCCTTGACCACCGCCTCGACACGTCGGGTGGTCGCCAGGATGCCGGGGTCGACGCCGGCGATGGGCACGAATCGATCCGGCGCGGCGCGCGCGCAGTCCAGCGTGTAGCGGTTGTCGACGAAGCCGGCGATCGACACCAGCAGCGCACGATGGGCCCCGGCAGCCTGCATCTGCGCGTCCAGCGCGGCCAGCGAGGCATCGCAGTGGCGTTCGCCGAACCAGCTGCCGTCGGCGGTGACATGGGTCAGGGAGTCGAACAGCTTCATGCGTCACCTGTGGTCTCGGGGGGAAGCTCCAGCGGTCTCGACCCGGCGCCCAGGCATTCACAGGCGGCGCGGGCGCGCGCGATCGCGGTCTCGGTGTCGTCGGCCAGCGCAAGCACCCAGCCCGGGCGCTCGTCCTTGTGTCGCGGCGTCCCGCCGGCCACCGGCCCCGCGCCGGCCAGGTGGACGGCGGCCACGCCAGGCAGCCGGGCGGCGGCGGCGCGGCCGCCGCCAAGGTCGTGGCGGCCCGGCGGCAGCTGCAGGAACTCGATGCAGGCGCCACGCCGCTCGGCGGGCTGGACGGCCGGCCGCTGGCCCAGGGCCAGCGCGATGCTCGCCGCCATCAGGTCGACGCCGCTGACATGGGGGGCGGCGCGCTGGTAGATCGCCACGCCGCCGCCGCGCGCGGCGAAGTCGATCGGGACCACACGCTCGCCTTCGACGATGAATTCGGCGTGGAACGGCCCCTGCCGCAGGCCCAGCGCGCTCACCATGCGGTGCACCACCGGCGCCAGCCGCTGCTCGGCCCGGGCATGCCGGCCGCCGCTGAGGTAGGCGATCCGCGTGGCCACCGTGGGGTTGCGCGGATCGGCGAGCTTGGACGCGATGGCCAGCACGTGCGCGGCGCCGTCGACGACCAGGCCGTCGACGATGTGCTCGACGCCCGACACGCAGGACTCGACGATGACCAACCCGCAGCGCGACTGCGCACGGGCGTCGCCGATCGCCGCGCTGACTGCGGCCGCGTCCGGCACCACGCGGACGCCGCGCCCGGACTGGCTGTCGGCCGGCTTGACCACCCAGGGCGGGGCCAGCACCGGCAACAGCGTCTCGGCGCCTTGATGCGGCTGCAGCACGAGGCAGGCCGGGCTCGCGCAGCCGGCAGCGGCCGCGGCCTGGCGCATCAGGTCCTTGCGCGTGCAGCGCTCGGCCACCGCCGAGCCTATGCCCGGCAGGCCCAGGGTCTCGGCCACGCGCGCGGCGGTGGGCACGCAGACGTCGGAGGTGTCGGCCAGGATGCCGTCGACGCGGTGGCGCCGGGCCGCATCGAGCGTCGCGGCGACATCGAGCACGTCGACCGCCTCATGGGCATCGGCCAGCCGAAAGGCGGGGCGATCCGGCCCGGGGTCGGTCACCAGCACCCAGTGCCCGAGCGAACGGGCCTTCTCGACCGTCGGTGCCTGCCAGGGGCCGCCGCCCAGCACGTGCAGGCGCATCGCCGTGCCCTGCCCGACCCTCAGGCGGCGCCGGCGCGCCGCCGGTGCCGGCCCCAGATGTACTCCGGCGCATCGGGGCCGGTGTTGAACAGCAGGTCGAGGATCGACACACCATGTTCGAACGGCGGGAAGCGCTGCGGGTACTCGGGATAGCCGCTGTAGTCCTGCCAGCGAAGCTCGACGCCGATGTCGGCAAAGCGCCGCGGGTCGATGTAGTCGCGCGCCGCCGGGCCGGACAGGTAGCTCGTGGCGCCGGTCCTGGCGACCAGGTCCAGCAGGCGTTCGAGCCTCCGGCCCTGGGCGCCGTAGCGGGCTGCGTCGTCGAAGCTCGTCGCCAGGCCCAGGAAATCGTGCGCGATGTGCGTGATCAGCGACTGGTTCAGCCGCGACAGCGAGGTCCAGGTCTGCCCCAGGTACACATGCTGGAAGTAGTCGCGGTAGCGCCCGAAGTGCGCTGTCTTGCCGTAGGCCTGCTCGATGCTGCGCCAGTGCTTGGCCTGCCAGCGTGGGTCGTCGATCTCGACTTCGTCGATGCGCTGGTCATGCCGGCCGTGGTTGGGAATGGTGAGCCAGGTCGGACCGCCCGCGACCTTGATGCGGTTGCGGTTGCGCCAGTCGTGCAGCGTGTAGGCCACGTCGTCGTAGAAGACGAACAGGTCGACGCCATGGATGATGTCGAAGTAGCCCTTCCAGGGGATGTAGTTCGACTGCAGGATCGCGACACGGCGCGGCGGGCGCGGGTCGGCAGCTGGGGTGGGGTTCATCGGGGAGCACCCGGCAGGTACCAGCCGAGCTCGGTCAGGGACGAAAGCGGCGTCATGCGCGAGAGGCGGTCGGCCGGCAGCCAGCGGGCCGCACGGTGGGGGCTGAAGTCGTACAACGCGCCGGGCAGCCTGACCTGGAAGGCATGGGCGAAGCCGGCCTCCAGCGCGCCGAAGCTGTCACGGTACAGGTTGTCTCCGACCATGGCCAGCGCCGAAGGCTGGAGCGACAGCGCCCTGGCCACCGCCTCGAAGGCGACCGCGGCCGGCTTGCGCTGACCCAGCTCGGCGGTCAGCACGATGGCGTCGAACGAACCCGCCAGCTGCGCGACCTCGATCTTCTGCCGCTGTCCGCGGGCCGGGTTGTCGGTCAGCAGGCCCAGCCGGTAGCCGCGACGGCGCAGCTCGTCGAGCATGGCGGGCGCGTCGGGCGCCAGGCGGCAGCCCTCGGGTCGGGCCGCACGGTAGTCGTCGATCAGGCGCTGGCGCTCTTCTTCGCCCAGACCGGCCTGCGCCACATAGGCGTCGATCAGGTCGGCCAGGCGCCCTTCCTCGACCAGCCACAGCATCTGCCGCATGAAGTCGGTGCGCGGCGCAAGCACCGACTGCGCCGCCTGCCAGGTGAGCTCGAGCTTTCGCAGCACCCAGTCCCTGAGGTCCAGCAGCGTGTCGTCGAGGTCGAACACCACGCCCTTCACGGCCGTGGCGTCGACGGCCCGCACCGCATGCTCCTCGAAGGCCCTGAAGGTGGCGCGCGGCAGCGACTGCGGCGGTGGCGGCGGCAGGCCGAGAAGGAACGCCATCGGGTCGAACCCTGCGGCCAGCGACAAGGGCATGGACGTGCCAACGCGCGCGTTGAGGTCGCTGACCCAGCATTGCCCGTCGGACTCGAGGATCTGGAGGTTGAGCAGGCCGCAGGCACCGAGGGCCGGCAGCCGGGCGGCCAGCTCGCCGGCCAGCGACCATGCCGGACCCTGCCCGACCGGCTCGCCGAGGATGGCCAGCCCGCCCAGCGTGCGCACCCGTCGGCGCACGGCGGGCGGCGACACCGTGCCGTCGGGACGCACGGCCAGGTCCACCGAGTACTCGTCGAAGCGCTCGAGCCAGGGTTGCCAGGCCAGGCCGGCCCGCTCGGCAGGTTCGAGCGCCGCGCGCTCGGCCTCGGTGTGCAGCACCCGCAGCCCCTTGGACCCGAAACCGCGCCGGGGCTTGCCGATCAGGGGAAGCGCCAGCCCGTCGGGGTGCCCGGTGGTCGGCAAGGTCGGCAGGCCTTCGGCCTGCAGCCAGCGGGCGAGCGCGAGCTTGTCCTCGGCCAGCTGGCGCACCGCCGGCCCGCTGGCCAGCACGGTCGAGCCCCGGGCGTCGAGCGCCGGCTTCAGCGCGGCCAGGGCCGGCAATTCGTGGTCGGTGCTGGGCAGGACGAAGTCGACGCCTTGCTCGCGGCACAGGTCGGTCAGGAAGCTCGCGAAGGCCTCGCGGTCGGCCAGCGGGGGCGCGTGGCGGAACGTGGTGGCCAGGTGCCGGGTGACGTTGTGCTCGTGGATGTCGGCCAGCACGATGCGCAGCTGCGGCAACCGTCGCAGCGCCTTGACCAGGGCCAGCCCCTGGCAGCCACCGCCGGACAGCACCAGCACCGTGCGCATCACGCGGCTCGCGCTTCGAGGCAGATCGCGTTGGACAGTTCCGGGTAGTCGGCTGCGACGGCCTGCAGCGCCTGCCAGACCGGCGGCGTCAGCTCGAGCCGCGCCAGCTGCTGCGAGGTGAAGGGCTTGATCAGCATGCCTTGCACCGCACCGACCTGCCAGCCGCAGGCTTCGACCAGGGCGCGCAGCCGCGAAGTGTCGAAGTAGCGCCTGTGGCCCAGCGCCCGGTCGGCGTCGCTGAGCACATGCATGTCGGGCAGCAGCCCGGCGGCCTGGCCGATGCGCCTGTGCAGCGACGTGGCGTTGGGCACCGCCACATACAGCGTGCCTCCCGGGGCCAGGAATCGATGCATGCGCCGGAGCACGGCAGCGGGGTCGTCGACATGTTCCAGCACGAACCCGGCTTCGACGATGTCGAAGCGACCCTCGGTCTCGAAGGACTCGAACCAGCCCTCGAGCAGTTCGAGCCCCGCCGGCAGGGGCGAGAACTCGGCGCGGAACCTGGCCACCGCGTCGGCCGCCGCGTCGACCAGCACGTAGCGCTGCAGCGCCCCTTCACGCAGCACTTCGAGCATGGCCGCCGCCACCTCGCTGTGCCCGATGCCCAGGCTCAGCATCGAGCGCAGGCCCTGCTGCCGGATGCGCGCGGCGATGCGCCGGCCGTAGGCCTCGTGCACGACGCGGTTCTCCTCGAAGTGCGGAAAGGCGGGCGTGTAGGACGACAGGTGCGCGTCGAGCACAGGGGGCGAGGTCATCGGGCGTCCTTGCCGCGATGGATGTCGCGGATGATGTAGGTCGGGCGGTTCTGGACCTGGTTGAACACCTTGCCCAGGTAGATGCCGACCAGGCCCAGGCCGGTGGTCAGGATGCCCAGGCTCATGGCCATCATCGCCATCATCGACGTGAAGCCGAGCAGCGCGTCACCGAAGAACATCTTTCGGCTGACCAGATAGATCGCATAACCGAAGCTCAACGCGGTGATCACGACGCCGACGTTGAAGAGCCACACCAGCGGCCGCGACGAGAACGAACTGACGGCATTGACCATCAGCTGCAGCCGCTTGAGCAGCGTGTAGGTGCTCGGGCCTTCGCGCTGCTTCTTGCCGACGGACAGGCCGATCTGCTGGAAGCCGGTCCAGGTCATCATGCCGCCCAGGAACAGGTTGAAATCGCCCAGGCTCAGCAGCGCGTCGACGAAGCGCCGGGTCATGACCCGCTCGGTGACCAGGTTCTCCGGCACCTTGGTGTCGCTCAGCAGGTTGAACCCACGCCAGAAGGCACCACCGCTGATCTGTTCGAACCACTTGCCCTTGCGCACTTCCTGATAGCCGTAGACCAGGTCGGCACCACTGTCCTCGAGCTTGGCGGCCATGTCCACCAGCACGGACGGGGGGACCTCGAGGTCGCAGTCGACGAGGAAGACCTTTTCGCCGCGCGCCACCCGTAGCCCGGCCTGCATCGCATGGTGGTGGCCGAAGTTGCGCGACAAGTCGACCACCACCAGTTGCGGGATGTCCCGGCGGCGGGAAAGCGCATAAGCGAGTGAGTCGTCGGGTGACCCATCGTTGACGAGGACGATCTCGAAGTCGTCGCAACCCAAGCGCCGCAAAGCGTCGATGCACTCCGCGAGAAACGGCTCCAGGAACGCCAGGGAGCGGTACATCGTGGAGACGATGGACCACGCCGGCGGCTGCGGCGCGGTGTGCGATGAAAAGGCTTGCGGATCGGCCAGCGGGATCATGCGCGGCCCCCGGACCAGCACGCGTTCATCTTGACAAAGCCCTGATCGGGGACCCTGGCGCCATTGGCAATGGCCGCTGCCGCCCCAATGAAGCAGTGGTCACCGATCCGAGCATCACCACAGACGACAACTGCCGGCGACAGGAAAGCGTTCACGCCCACTGAGCTGTCGTGGTTGACGATCACCCCGGGCCACAGCACCACCGCCTCCCCGATGCGGGCCTGGCGGTCGACCACTGCGCGCGCCATCACGATCGCGCCCTCGCCGATGCGAGCCGTACGTGCCACATAGGCCTGCGGGTGCATCAGGGCTGGCGTCGGCCAGCCCAGACGGCGCAGGCGCAGCCATGCCTGCCAGCGCGCCGCCAGGTCGCTGTAGCCGATGCCGAGGGCCACGTTGGGCCGCTGTGCGCCGAAGCGCGACCGGGCCTCGCCCAGCGTCCCCACGCAGGCAATCTCTCCACCAACCGCGGTACCTGAATCATCGATCAGCCCCAAGACCTCACCGCCGAGGTCGACCACCAGGTCAGCCACCGTGTGCGCAAAGCTGCGCGCGCCGTAGATCAGCCAGCGCCCAGCGGCAGAGGATTGGGTCATCGCCAGCCTCAGAGCCGCCAGACTCTGTACCCTGCCCCTTCGAGCAGCTTCTGGTCGAAGCCGGCCTTGACGTCGATGAAGGCCCCGCCCTTGACCAGCTTGCGGCCGAGGTCCTCGACGCCCAGGCTGGCGAACTCCCGGTGCGCCACGGCGGCGACGATGGCGTCGGCGCGTGGCAGGTCGTCCCAGGCCATCAGGCGCACGCCGTACTCGTGCATGGCCTCCTCGGCCTCGGCCTGCGGGTCGGTGACGAAGACCTCGACGCCGTAGCTCCGCAGTTCGTTGATGATGTCGATCACCTTGCTGTTGCGAAGGTCGCCGCAGTTCTCCTTGAAGGTCAGCCCCAGCACGTTGACGCGGGCGCCCTTGATGTAGCTGCCGCTGGCGATCATGTGCTTGATGGTCTGCTCGGCGATGAACTTGCCCATGCTGTCGTTGATGCGCCGGCCGGCCAGGATGACCTGCGGGTGGTAGCCGATCATGTCGGCCTTGTGCGTCAGGTAGTAGGGGTCGACGCCGATGCAGTGGCCGCCCACCAGCCCGGGCTTGAACTTCAGGAAGTTCCATTTGGTGCCGGCGGCTTCGAGCACCTCGGTGGTGTCGATGCCGATCTTGTCGAAGATGATGGCCAGCTCGTTCATCAGCGCGATGTTGAGGTCGCGCTGCGTGTTCTCGATCACCTTGGCCGCCTCGGCGGCCTTGATGCTGCTGGCCCGGTGCACGCCGGGCACGATGATCTTCTCGTACAGCCGGGCCACCTTGTCCAGCGTCTCGGGGCCGTCGCCGGAGACGATCTTGAGGATCCTGGTAAGGGTGTGTTCCTTGTCGCCGGGGTTGATGCGCTCGGGGCTGTAGCCGACGAAGAAGTCCTGCTTCCACTTCAGGCCCGAGGCCTTCTCGAGCACCGGGATGCAGACCTCCTCGGTGGCGCCCGGGTAGACGGTGGACTCGTAGATCACCGTCACGCCCTTCTTCATGTGCCGGCCGACGCTGGCACCGACCAGCGGCTTGAAGTCGGGGATGTGCGCCTCGTCGACCGGCGTCGGCACGGCGACGATGATCATCTCGGCTTCGGCCAGCAGCGCCGGGTCGTCGGTGTAGACGGCATGCGTGGCCTCGGCCATCTGCGCGTCCTCGAGCTCGCGGCTGGGGTCGGTGCCGCGGCGACAGGCCTCGACCTTGTTCGTCGCGATGTCGAAGCCGATGGTGCGCATGTGCTTGCCGAACTCGACGACCAGGGGCAGGCCGACGTAGCCGAGGCCGATGACAGCGATGGTGTTCATGGCGGATGTGCAGGTCAGGATGTGGAGGATCAATCAGGGGTTCAGCGGTGGTTCAGCGCTGGTTCAGCGGCGTTCGCGCGTGGCGCGCAGCTGCTCGATCAGGGCGCCCAGGTGGCTGGCCACGAAGGCCTGCAGCGCGGCGTCGGACGCCGCAGGCGAGCTTGCCGCCGCCGCGATGTGGACGAGCGCCGCATCGTCGCCCTGGCCGCCGAGGCGGCCGCGGGCGCCGAAGAGCTTGGCGCGCACGTCCGAAGGGGTCAGTTCGTCGTCGACCCAGTAGAACTGCCAGACGGTGACCACCGGTCCGCCATCGCGGGCGGTGGCGGCAATTCGTGAGGCACGCACCGCCAGCGGCGAGCCGTCGGCCCGCCGGGCTTCGCGCAGCCGGCTCTCGAGCACGTGCCAGGTCTTCTCCTCGGTCGGCGCCAGCATGTGCTGCGAGCTGACCAGCTTGCTGCCATAACCTTGCGCGCGGAAGTAGGCGACGTCCAGCAGCACCGCCTGGCCGTCGACCAGGAAGTGCCGCTGCTCGCGCGCAGCCGGGTTCTCGACACGGGGCAGCCAGTCGGCCAGCGGTGCCGTAAGGGCCGGCAGCGCCACGGGGCGGGGCAGGCTGAGCGCCACGGGCGCGGAGGCACGCTGCCGGTCCAGCGCCTCGATGACCGCGACCGGCACCAGCGCCAATGCCGCGGCGGCGGCCGCCAGCCCCCAGCGCCGCGCCAGGCTCGCTCCCGACGATGGGCCCGGGACCCCCTGCACGGGCATCTGCCGCTCGAGCCCGTCGGGCTCGGACCAGCGCGCGCCGATCGAGAACATGATGAAGATGACGATGCCGAAGAACACCCAGCCGTAGACCAGGTGGTCGGCCCCGGTGGCCAGCTCGTTGCCCGACAGGTGGCCCACCAGCACGATCAGGTAGGCCCGTACCCAGTTGGCGACGATGGGCACCAGCACCGAGAAGCCGACGAAGGCCCAGCGACGCCAGGGCGTGCGGTAGTTGAGGTACGCGAACAGCGAGCCCACCATCACCGAGGCGATCAGGTAGCGCAGACCGGAGCAGGCCTCGACCACCGACCAGCGCCCGCTGGGGATCACGAAGTGCAGGCCTTCCCGGTACACCGGAATGCCCGACAGGCGCAGCGCGGCGATCGTGAAGTCGGCCGTCTGCTCCATCAGCATGGGCTGCAGCGCCTCGCCGACGGGCACGCAGAAGAACAGGAACAGCAGCGGGAATCGCAGCACCCGGCTGGCCGGCCCGCCGATCAGCAGCGCAATGCCCGAGACCGCTGCCAGCACCAGCGCGAACTGCGTCACCGCGTTGGCGGCCACCAGTTCGCCGGCCAGCCACAGCGCGGCCGCCGCGGCCAAAGGAAGCAGCCACAGTGGCGCCAGTCCGGGCGCGACGCCTGCCAGGCGGAAGCGCAGCCGCCAGCTCAGCCACAGGGAGATCGGCACCACCAGCATCGCATGCGCGAAGGTCTCGGAGCGCCACCAGATCAGGGCCATCGCGACCGCGGTGTCGCGCCAGGCCAGCAGCAGCATCGCGAGCGCCAGCGCCAGGCTGGCCAGCGGCACGGCCCAGCGTGCCCGCACCGGCGCGGCCGAGGGGGGGCTTGTGCTCAGGCCGGCGGGGTTCATGCCGGCAGCTCCACGACCTGCCCGGTGGCGGTCGCGGCCGGGGTCGACGGCGCAGCCGCCAGGTGACGGTCGAAGGCCGACAGGTGGGCCTGCCAGCTGTAGGCGCGCAGGACCTGTTCGCGTGCGGCACGGCCGAGTGCGCCGCAGGCCTGGGCGTCGCCCAGGCAACGGTCGACTTCGGCCACCCACTGCGCCGCACCGTCGGCGCAGACCAGCTCGACGCCGTCGCGCGCGGCGATGGCCTGCGCGCAGGACGGCGTGGTGACGACCGCACGGCCCATCGCCATGGCCTCCAGCACCTTGTTCTGGATGCCGCGCGCCAGCCGCAGCGGTGCCACGACCACTGCCGCATGCTGCAGGTAGGGCCGCACGTCGGCCACCGTGCCGGTGACGTTGACCGCCGGGCCGGCGAGTGCGCGCACGGCCGGCGTGGGGTTGCGCCCGACGATGTGGAAGCGCACCCGGGGGTGGCGGCGCCGCAGCTCGGGCAGCATGTCGGCGACGAACCAGGAGACCGCATCGACGTTCGGCCAGTAGTCCATGGCGCCGGTGAAGACCAGCGGCAGCTCGCCCGGCTCGAACGGCGACACCCGCTGCGGATCAGGCGCGAAGAAGCCGGCGTCGACCCCGTTGCACATGGGCTCAAGGCGCGGCCCGCACTCGGGCGCCAGGCGGCGGAACAGCTCGGTCTCGTTGGCGGTGACGAAGAACGAGCGTGCCGAGGCGGCAGCCACCTTGCGCTCGTAGGCCAGCAGCAGCCGGCCTTCGCGCCGATACAGCCAGGACAGCGGCCAGGGGTGGCGTTCGGCATATTCGGTCCACTTGGCCGAATCGACGTCGACGAAGTCGACCAGCGCGGCCAGGCCGGCGTGGCCGACCGCGTACTGCGCCATCGACGACGAGAAGACGATGGCGGCGTCGATGGGCTGCGTGGCCAGGGTGTGCGCGACCCAGCGCGCCAGGCCGGCGTCGCGGTAGTAGCGCAGCGTCAGCGCCTGGCCGCTGGCCAGGCCGGCCAGGCTGGCCAGGCGGGCGCGGCGCGGCTGCAGCCGCGCCACGTGCAGGTCGGCGCACATCGCGCGCAGGGTCGGCACATGGGCCTCGTCGGCCGGGTCGTCGATGAACGTGCCCAGGTGGACCTGATGGCGCTCGAGCAGATGCTTGAGCACATGGTAGGACCTGACCTTGTCACCCTTGTCGGGCGGGAAGGGAATGCGGTGCACCAGGTAGAGCAGGCGGGCCATCGTCACCCCAGGCTGCGCACCACGAACGGCCCCAGCCAGTTGGCCATCGCGATGGGCATGCGGCGCCAGGTCTCGATCAGCAGCCTGTACCTGGCGTTGCTGGGGTTGTTCTGGGGCACCGCATCGCGCTTGTAGAGGCAGTACTCGTAATGCAGCGGCGTCGGCTCGAAGCCCCAGTTCTTCTTGAACGAGAACGAGCCCGTGCCCTGCTTGCTGCGCCCGTAGTCGAACACCTTGACGCCGCGTGCGCAGGCGCGGCGCATCAGCTCCCAGTACTTGAAGTCGTTGCCGGCCAGGTCGCGCGCGGCCTCGTCGTCGCCGGCGTAGTAGGGCAGCACCTCGTCGCGGAAGTAGAAGCTCATGACGCTGCTCAGCGGCCGGCCGTCGGGGCCGCTGATCGTGAGCACCTCGCAGTCGGCGCCGAACTCCCGGCGCAGCGCCTCGAACCAGCGGCGCGGCATGGCCGGCGTGCCGTGGCGGTGCACGTTGTCGGCATAGAGCGCGAAGAAGCGCTCGACGCCGTCGTCGAGCGCGCTCGTGAGGCCGTTCTTGATGCCCTTGCGCACCATGGCGCGCTGCTTGCGCGGGATGGCCAGCATGTTGGCTTCCTCGTCGGGCAGGATGGGCTTGCGGAAGGTCACGTACAGGCCCTGGCAGGGCCAGTCGGCATGGCGCGGCGCGAGGTTGCGGAATTCCAGGTGCTGCACGCCGAGCTGCTGCGCCAGCGCCTGGGCGCGCGCCTCGAGCGCCGCCGCGGCCTCTTCGTCGTCGGCCACCACGCCGCCATAGACGGCAAACGGCAGGCTGGCCAGCGAGCTGCCGAACAGCAGGCTACGGACATGCGCCAGCGGCAGCACGCCGACGATGCGCCCGCCGCGCACCGCACGCAGGAAGTGCGTGCCGTGCCGGAACACGTCCTGCAGCACACGCTGCCAGCCGGCGCGGTGGAAGAAGGTGGCCTGCGGCGCAGCCAGGACATAGGCGTCCCAGGCCGCCACCGCGGCCGCGTCATCGGGGGAGAGGATTTCGACGGTCAGCACAACGCGCGATGACACCGCAATCAGGCGGTGCTGGCGAGTGCAACTTGCGCAGTTGGCGCGTTCCTGTCGAGAAATATGTCGTCCATGCGGCCCCAACGGAAGTCGGCCAGCAGCCGGGCGAGCTTGTCCTCGTTGCGCTCGAGGTTGACGTAGTGCCGGAAGCGCGTGCGCGCGTCTATGCCTTCGATCCGCGGCTGGCCGGGGTCGATCTCCCAGGGGTGGAAGTAGAAGACCGCCGGCTCGCGCTCGAGCTGGTTGACCCGGCGCAGCATCCAGCGCGTGACGCCATAGGGCAGCAGCCTGAAGTAGCCACCGCCGCTGGAAGGCAGGTTGCGCTCGAACAGGCGCAGCGTGGTCACCGGCACCTCCAGCAGGCCTTCGGGCGTGCGGTAGGCGAAGCGCGGCGCGTCGGGCATGCCGTAGTGGTCATGCGCGATCGGGTAGATGCTGGAGCTGTAGCGGTGGCCGGCCTCGCGCAGCACCTCGAGCGCCCACAGGTTGCCGCGGCCGATCGAGAAGCTCGGCGCCCGGTAGCCCTTGACCGCGACGCCACCGGTGTCCTCCAGCAGCGCCTTGGCGCGCGCGATGTCGTCGCGGAAGGCCGCGCGGTCGAGGTCGCTGGCACGTTCGTGCCCATAGCCGTGGCTGGCCAGTTCGTGGCCGCCGGCAACGATGTCGCGCACCAGTGCCGGGTAGCGCTCGGCCACCCAGCCCAGCGTGAAGAAAGTGGCCTGCGTGCCGCGTTCGGCCAGCAGGGCCAGGATGCGCTGCACGTTGCGCTCGACGCGGCACTCCCGCCGGTCCCACTCGTCGCGCCGGATGTAGGGCGCGAAGGCCGAGACCTGGAAGTAGTCCTCGACGTCTATGGTCAGCGCGTTGGTGATCGCCGGGGCCAGCATGGGCTCAGCCTGACTGCGCCGACAGCCAGCGGTGCAGGTCGGCCGCGATGCGGCCGGCCGCCTGGCCGTCCCAGTATTCAGGCACGCGGCCGCGCTTGCCACGGCCGGCGAGGATGTCCTCGACCCCTTGCAGGATGGCCTGCCGGTCGCGCCCGACCATGGTGTTGGTGCCCTGCTCGACGGTGATCGGCCGCTCGGTGTTCTCGCGCATCGTCAGGCAGGGCACGCCGAGCGCGGTGGTTTCTTCCTGCAGGCCGCCCGAGTCGGTCAGCACCAGCTGTGCGCCGGCCATCAGGCCGACCATCTCCAGGTAGCCCTGCGGCGGCAGCAGCAGCATGCAGGCCGGGTCGACCAGGCCGGCCAGCCCGAAGCGGTCGATGTTGGCGCGCGTGCGCGGGTGCAGCGCGAAGACCAGCGGCAGCCGCGCCGACACCTCGCGCAGCGTGGCGAGCAGCGAGGCGAGCACGGCCGCGTCGTCGACGTTGGACGGCCGGTGCAGCGTCACCACGCCGTAGCCCTGGCCGCCGGCGATCACCGAGGGGTCCAGCCCATGCACGCGCAGCGTGTCGGCTGCCGGCCGAGCACGGTTGCGGCTGGCCAGCAACGAGTCGATCATCACGTTGCCGGTGAAGCACACGCGTTCCTCGGCGATGCCCTCGCGCAGCAGGTTGGCCAGCGCGCTGCGCTCGGTGGTGTAGAGGCGGTCGGAGATCTGGTCGGTGAGCAGCCGGTTGATCTCCTCGGGCATGCGGCGGTCATGGCTGCGCAGTCCGGCCTCGACATGCACCACGGGCACCGCCTTCTTGACCGCGACCAGCGCGCAGGCGAGCGTGGAGTTGACGTCGCCGACCACCAGCACGCAGGACGGGCGGTGCTCGTCGAGCAGCGGCTCGAAGCGCTTCATGACCTCGGCCGTCTGCACCGCATGGCTGCCCGAGCCGACTTCGAGGTTGATGTCCGGGTGCGGCAGCTCGAGGTCCTCGAACAGCCGGTCGCTCATGCTGCGGTCGTAGTGCTGGCCGGTGTGCACCAGCAGCGCCGGCAAGGCCGGCCCGTGGGCCGCCAGCGCCCGCAGGATGGGCGCCATCTTCATGAAATTGGGGCGTGCGCCGACGACGCACAGGACGGGACGGATCATGACGAGCCCTGGTTGCGCTTGACCGCATGGACCAGCTTCTGCATCAGCGCCAGGGTCTGCACGTTGATGCGCTCGAGCCGCAGCAGGCTGCGCTCGAGGCGCTGCAGCTGGTCGGCGCGCTGGTCGGCCGTCAAGGTGCCGATCTGCTTGGAGATCGCCTCGGCCTCGCTCATCTCGAGCTTGAGCTTGGAGAGGTCGACGTCGAGCTCGACCGCGGTCGCCGTGCCGCCCTCGGCGGCCGGCGCCGGCGGGGCGACGACGGTCTTGACGGGCGGCGCGGTCTCGGCCTCGAACTCGCGCGCGACCTCGGTGATGTCGTCCACCGTCAGGTGCGTGCGGTTGCTCAGGAAGCCCAGCAGCAGCAGGCGGTCGCAGACCGAGTTGATGCGCCGGGGAATGCCGCCGCTGGTCTTGTAGACGACCTCGAACACGCCGTCGTCGAAGGTCGGCTTGTCCTTGCCGCCGGCGCACTTGAGCCGGTGCTCGACATAGGCGCGCGTCTCGTCCTGGTCCAGCGGGCCGATGTGGCAGGTGGCCGCGACCCGCTGCCGGAACTGCTCCATCTCGGGGCGCTGCAGGATCTCGCGGAACTCGGGCTGGCCGATCAGGAAGCTCTGCAGCAGCGCCTGGTTGCCGAACTGGAAGTTCGACAGCATGCGCAGTTCCTCGACCGCCTTGGGGCTCAGGTTCTGCGCCTCGTCGACGATCAGCAGGCAGCGCTTGCCCTTGCTGGTCTGGCTGATCAGGAAGGCCTCCAGCGTGATCAGCAGCTCCGACTTGGGCACGTCCTTGACGCGGAAGCCGAAGGCGGCACCGACCATGCGCAGCGTGTCCTCGGCGCCGAGCTGGGTCGTCACCAGGTGGCCGGCGATGACGTTGCTGCCGTGCAGGCCGTCGATCAGCGAGCGCAGCACCGTGGTCTTGCCGGCGCCGATCTCGCCGGTGATGACGATGAAGCCTTCGTTGCGCGAGACGCCGTACTCCAGGTAGGCCTTGGCGCGGCGGTGCTGCTTGCTGCCGAAGAAGAAGTTCGGGTCGGGGTTGAGCTGGAAGGGCTTGCTCGCCAGCCCGTAGAACGCTTCGTACATGGCTCAGAACCTCATCGACAGCGTTCCGTAGAGCGAGGTCTCGTGCGTGGGCTCGGCCTCGGACTGGAACTCGGCCCAGCGCAGGCCCAGGCTGAGCGTGCTGCGCGGGCCCAGCGTACCCTGCCAGCCGGCGGTGATGTTGCGCGTCTCGGTGCCGCCCTGGCGGGCGCCCCCGCTGCTGCGCTGCAGCGAGCCGGCCAGGTTCATCGCCGCGGTCGGCGTCAGGCGATACGAGGCGGCGACCGTGAGGCCGGTCTGCCGGACCTCGTCGGTCTGGTCGAGGTCGCCACCGGCGCCGCCGGCCGTGCCGACGCGCGCCGACTGGCTGCGCGACAGGCCCAGCGTGACGGTGCTGCGCAGGCCCGACCAGCCCAGCGACAGCAACTGGCTGCGCGTCACGGTGGCCGCCGAGGTGACGAAGCCGCCGCTGATGACGGTGCTCGGGTCTATGCCCAGGCTGCGCAGGTAGTTGCGCACGAACAGGTCGCGCTGCAGGGGGTCGGGCACCTGCGAGGCGAACTGGGCGAAGAACAGGTCGTAGGCGGAGAAGCGCGCACCGCCGACCGCACCGCCCGCATTGAGGCTGCGCGTGTCGCTGTAGGAGACTGAAGAACGGGCCAGCCGGTGCTGCACGCTGAGGGTGTGTGAATGGCCGAAGTAGCGCTTGTCGGCCTCCAGTGCGACCGTGGTGCGCGGCGATGGCACCCAGGTGGCGCCGCCGCCGAAGGTTGTCGAGGCGTCGCTGGCGGCGCTGCGCAGGTTGTCGGTCTCGCGGCCTGCGCGCAGCGTGAGGTTCCAGTCCGGCACCGGCGACCAGCCGGCGCGGGCGACGGCGCGGCTGCTGTACAGGCGCCGGGCCTGCTGCCCCTCGTTCATCGAGCGCGAGAGGTCCAACCCCCAGCCGATGCGGCCGAGGGCGCCGGAGAAGGCGACCGAGGCCAGCAGGCCTTCGACGTCGCCCGCCGCGGTGGCATCGCTGCGCGTCACGGTGTAGCCCAGCCGGGCCTGCACGTCGACCTGGCCGAGCAGCCGTCCGCTCAGTCGCGGGGCGATGCTGTACGAGGACACCTCGGTGCGGTTGCTGCGGTCGGCCTGCGGCGTCGAGGTCGAGGCCCCGAAGGCCGAGATGGCCTGCTGGCCGACAGAGGCCTGGGCGTCTACAGCCAGGTAGCGCTCGAGCAGTTGCGCCGAGCCCGTGGCCGCCAGCTGGTGCTGCACCGTGCTGGCGTCGGACTGGCGCGCAAAGACGAGCGCGTTGGCGGCGTAGCTGAGGCTCCCGGTGACGCGCCCCGAGCGGCTGGACAGCGACAGGCCGGGGGAGATCTGCGTGATCGACTCGGCCTGCCGCGCCCCGCCCGCGGACGACGAGGTCCCGGCGCCGAAGCGGGCGTTGTCGGTGAAGGTCTGGGTGATGTTCAGCGTCGGGGTCAGGCTGGTTGCGGCCGCTGTGCCGCCGTCCTGCGCCTGCGCCGGCGCGCCGGCCTGCGTGGCCAGAAGTGCCAGCGCGGTCAGGGCGAACGGGCGCGCCGGGAGCGCGGATGGCCTGGGGCGAAGACCGTGCGTCGTGCCGGGCGGGTGGGGCGGAGGCAGCATGGACCCTGGCGTCTGGACTCAGCCCTTGGCGGCCTTGCCTTCCTTGGCGGGCTTGCCGGCGGACTTGCCGGCGGGTTTGTCGGCAGGCTTGGGGACGGCCACGTCGGCCTTGCCGCGCCGGCCCAGCCCCCAGAGCCTGCCCTTGGCCGGCTTGGCGTCGGGCTCCTGCGGCGGCGGCCGTGACTCGCCGCCTTCGCCCCCTTCGCCATAACCGTATCCGTAGCCATAGCCGTACTGCCCACCGCCATAGCCGTAGCCATAGGCCCCGGTGCCGGCCGCCTGCGCCTTGTTCAGCAGCATCATGCGCACCGGGCAGGAATCGATGGTCGACAGGGCCTGCTGGACCTCGGCCTGCAGCGTGCGGCCGGCATGCACCACGATCACCACCTGGCCCATGTGGGTGGCCAGCACACGCGACTCGGTGGTCAGCAGCAGGGGTGGCGAATCGAAGATGACGATGCGGTCCGGGTAACGCGTGGCCAGCTCGTTGAGCAGCCGCGCCATCGCGTCGCTGGCCAGCAGCTCGGTGGCCTTGGGGTGCGGCGTGCCGCTGGGCAGCAGGGTCAGCTTGTCGACGTTAGTGCGCAGCAGCGTGCTGGCCACGTCGGCCTTGCCTTCGAGGATCTCGAGCAGGCCCGGCGCGGGGTCGAGGCCCAGCACCTTGAGCACCGAGGGCCGGGCCACGTCGGCGTCGACCAGCATCACCGTGTGGTCGAGCTCGGCGGCAATGCTCATGGCCAGGTTGATCGAGGTGAAGCTCTTGCCTTCACCCGACAGCGCGCTGGTCACCATGATGAGGTTGCCCTTGTCGACCCTGGGCGTCGCGCCCTTGCCGAAGGCATTGGTGATCAGCGGCCGCTTGATCACTCGGTACTGGTCGGCCATGAACGAGCGTGGCGCATTGGGCACCACGATGCCCTTGGCCGACAGGGCCTCGAGGTCGATGGTGATCGCACGTGAAGTCACCGCCGGCGCAGACGGCGGCGCGGCGACCGGCGCCTGCGTGGGGGCGGCCACCGAAGGCGGCTGCGCCACGCCATGGGCGCTTGCGAAGGCGCTGCCGGGCGAGTGCACCTGGCCGGCGGCGGCGCCCTGGCGGTCGGCGTCGATCTCCGGGATCTGCACGCCGGCCTGTCGCAACTGCTCCAGGCGGCGCGCGGCTTGTTCGATCAGGCTGCTGTCCATCGCGCGTCACCCACCTTGCCGGGCCAGGATCACCATGGCCACCAGGCCGATCACGAACACGCCGACCAGGCCGGCCGATGCCCCCATGAAGCGGATGTGGCTCATGCGCAGGCTGCGCCGGTCGCCGTCGTTCAGCGACAGCGTGACCACCCCGAGCAGCGGCAGGCCCGTCTTGTTGCGCAGCTCGTGGGCGTCGCTGAACACCGGCCGCAGCTGGCTGCCCAGGAAGGCCAGCACCAGGCCGGCGCCGATGGCGGCCACCAGGGCCATGGGCAGCAGGATCAGCCGGTTCGGCGACACCGGCTTGGGCGTCACGCGCGGCGGATCGATGAGCCGGAAGTCGGCCACGCCCGACGCGACGTCGAGTTCGCCCGACATCACGGCGGACTGCCGGCGCGACACCAGGTCCTCGTAGTTCTTCTTGATCACGCCGTAGTCACGGTTGAGCTGGGCCGACTCGGCTTCGATCTGCGGCGAGGTCTTGAGCGACGCCTTGGCCTGCGCCATGCGGTTGGAGTACTCCGCCACGCGCGCCTTCAGCGACGCCACCTGGACCTCGGCGCTGGCCATCATGCGGTTGAGCTCCTGGGCCGCCAGGCTGGACGGCGCCGGGCCCGCCGAGCCCGGCGTCGCATTGGCCAGGGCGGCCTTGCGCAGCTCGGCGACCTCCTTGCGCTTCTGCTCTTCCAGGTCCTTGATCAGGCGCTTGACGGTGATCACGTCGGGGTGCTGGTCGGTGTAGCGCTGCATCAGCGAGTCGAGGTTGCGCTTCTGCTCGGCGATGCGCGAGTCGATCTCCGGCGTGGCGACCGAGATCGCCGACTCCTGCAGCAGGCTTTGCGTGGCCAGGCTGCCGCCACTGCCCTTTTCCTGCGCCAGCTGGGCCTTGGCGGCATCGCGCGCGTTCTCGGCTTCGCGCAGCTCGAGCTTGGCCTGCTCGAGCTGGCGGTTGATCTCGGCCATGCGGGCGGGGGCGTCCTTGCCGTCGGCGGCCTGCATGTCGAGGTTGCGCAGGCGGAACTCCTTCAGCCGTGTCTCGGCCTCCTCGAGCTTGGCCTCGTACTGCTTGATCTGCTCGTTCAGGAAGGTCTTGGCGGAGTCGGTGTCCTTGCGGCTGGCGCCGAGGCTGGACTCCACGAAGATCGAGACCAGCGACTGGATCACGCGCTTGGCCTTTTCCTGGTCGGAATCGCGAAAGGCCAGCGAGTACAGGTTGTCGCGGCCGGTGTTGCGGATCTGGATCTCCTTGGTCAGCCGGTCGACCAGCGCTTCCTGCTCGATCTTGTTGCTGGTCTTGAGGTCCAGGTCGGCCATGCGGATGAGCTTCTCCACATTGGGCCGGCTGATCAGCGTGCGGCTGAGCATGGAGATCTGCATCTCGACATTGGGCTGCACGGTCAGGCCGGCCATCAGGGGCTTGAGGATGGACTGCGTGTCGACGTAGATGCGCGCCGAGGCCTCGTACTGGTCGGGGATGCGGAAGACGATGACGACGCCGATGACGGCCACGATCCAGGAAGTGATCAGCGCCGGCCAGCGGAACTTCCACATCCCGCGCACGATCGAGAGCAGCTGTCGGACGACTTCTTCCATGGTGCACGGGCCTCCGGGCCGGGGAAGCGCCTGCAGCAAGGCTGCCGGCGCAAGGCAGGGCAGGGTTCAGGTCAGAACAGGCTTTGCGGGATCACCAGCACGTCGCCCGGGCGCATCTCGACGTTGGCCGACAGGTCGCCGCGCTTGAGCAGGTCCTGGATGCGCACCGAATAGAGCTTGTTGCCCTCGGCCGTGCGCTGGATGGTCGCCTTGTTGCCGGCCGCGAAGTCGGTCAGGCCGCCGACGCTGATCATCACGTCAAGCAGCGTCATCTTGACCTTGTAAGGCAGGAACTGCGGCCGCGCGGCCTCGCCCACGACGCGGATCTGCTCGCTGTAGGGGCCCTGGAAGCCGGTGACCAGCACGGTGACGATGGGGTCGCGCACATACTTGCCGAGCACCTTCTCGACCTCGCGCGCGATCTGCGCGGTGGTCTTGCCCTCGACGGACAGTTCCTCGACCAGGGGCGCGCTGACCTTGCCGTCCGGCCGCACCGGCACGCTCATGGTCAGCTCGGGGTTGCGCCAGACGATGATGTTGAGGCTGTCGCCAGGGCCGACGACGTAGGTGTAGTCCGTGCTCGCCGGCAGCGTGGCCGGTGCCGGCGGGTGGCTGGGCGCTGTCGAGCAGCCCGCCAGCAGGGCCAGCCCGGCCAGGAACGGAGCCAGGCCCAGTCGCGCCAGCCAAGTACCGAGGATGGGTTTCAAGTCGGACCTCTCGAAGCTTTGGTTGTACCGATCCGGGCAGATCGAGGCGGAGATCTCCCGTGCCGCAGCCAGCGGCGTGCCACCGCCGGTCCCAACAGGAAGGGGATGATGGCACAGGGGCCCGCGGCCGAAGGCCCGAACATCGGCGGGAAACCGGCCGGAACGGGCGGCAGGGCGCAATATTCACGCCCGCAAGGCTGCTGGCGCGACGCAATGCGCGCCGCCCCCGTCCCCGGCCCGTGGTTTCGCGCGCGCGTGCCTGGGGGCGGCGGCATACTCTGCGCCGATGGCACAGCCGCCCGCCACGACCGCCACGACCGCCACGCCGCAGCCTGCCCGCGCGACCGGGTTCGACTACGCGCGTGCCTTCGACCGCAACATCGGCTGGGTGACGGCCGCCGAGCAGGGTGCACTGCGCGGCAAGCGGGTGGCCATCGCCGGCATGGGCGGCGTCGGCGGCGTGCACCTGCTGACCCTGGCGCGGCTGGGTATTGGCCGCTTCCATGTCGCCGACTTCGACCGTTTCGACCTCCCGAACTTCAACCGCCAGGCGGGCGCCACGATGAGCGCGCTGGGCCGGCCCAAGGCCGAGGTGCTGCACGAGATGTGCCTCGACATCGACCCCGAGGCCGAGGTCAGGGTGTTCGCCCAGGGCATCTCGGCCGCCAACGTCGGCGAGTTCCTGGCCGGCGTGGACCTGTACATCGACGGCCTCGACTTCTTCGCCTTCGACGCCCGCCGGCAGGTGTTCGCGCACTGCCACGCTCGCGGCATCCCGGCGGTGACGGTGGCGCCACTGGGCATGGGCGCCGCGCTCATGGTCTTCCTGCCCGGGCAGATGAGCTTCGAGGACTACTTCGGCTGGGCCGACGCCGACGACTACGAGAAAGCCCTGCGCATGGCCGTCGGCATCGCCCCGGCGCGGTTGCACATGGGCTACCTGGTCGATCCGAGCCGCGTCAGCCTGGCCGCAAGGCGCGCGCCGTCGACCATCATGGCCTGCCAGATCTGCGCCGGCGTGGCCGGCACCGAAGCGCTGAAGATCCTGCTCGGGCGCGGGACGGTGCGCGGCGCGCCGCATGGCATGCAGTTCGACGCCTTCACGCACCGCCTGTCGCGCACCTGGCGGCCCGGCGGGCACCGCAATCCCCTGCAGCAGCTGGCGCTCGCGGTCGGGCGGCGCATGCTGGCCCGGCAGCCCGCGGCGACCGAAGCGCCGCGGCTCGGCGCATCGAGCACCACGGCGGGCGCGGAGGCGGGGTCGGCGGTGGCGGCAAGCTGGCGGCCGGAGGTCGCGCGCGTGATGGACCGCGCCCGCTGGGCGCCGAGCGGCGACAACGCCCAGCCCTGGCGCTTCGAGGCGGCCGGGCCCGAGCGGGTCGTGGTCCACGGTTTCGACACACGCAGCCACTGCGTGTACGACCTCGAGGGCCATGCCAGCCAGCTTGCACTGGGGGCGCTGCTGGAGAACGTGCAGATCGCGGCCGCGGCGCAGGGTCTCGCGGTGGGCGTCGTGCGCCGCCACGGCCTGCCCGACGAGACGCCGACTTTCGAGCTGCAGTTCTCACCGTGCAGCACAGACCCGGGGCATGCACTCTCCGACTGCATAGAGCGGCGCGCCGTGCAGCGGCGACCTCTGTCGACACGACGCCTGAGCGCCGCGGAGAAGGCCAGGGTCGAGGCCTCGGTCGGTCCCGGCTACAGCGTCAGTTGGCTGGAGACCCTTGGCCAGCGGGCGCGGGTTGCGAAGCTGGTGTTCACCAACGCCAAGGTCCGGCTGACCATGCCGGAGGCCTTCGAGGTGCACCGCTCGATCATCGACTGGGGTGCGCGGTTCAGCGAAGACCGGCTGCCCGAACAAGCCCTGGGCGCGAACCCGATGACCACCGCGATCATGCGGCGCGCGCTGGCCAGCTGGGAACGCGTGCAGTTCGCCAACCGCTACCTGGCCGGCACCTGGGGCCCTCGCATCGAGATGGACCTGCTGCCCGCGCTGGCCTGCGGGGCCCACATGGTCATCCGCGCGACCCGTGCACCTGAGACCGTCGACGACTTCGTCGCTGCCGGCCGCGCCGTGCAGCGGGCCTGGCTGACGCTGACCGCGCTCGGGCTGTGGCAGCAACCGGAGATGACGCCCCTGATCTTCGGCCGCTACGTCCGCCGCGGTGTGGCATTCACCGGCGATGCCGCGGTGGCCCGCCTGGCCGCCAAGGTGGCCAGCCGGCTGCCGTGGGCGCTGGAGGGCGATGCCGAGCCGGTGGTGTGGCTGGGCCGCGTCGGTGCCGGGCCCGAGCCGGTGGCTCGCTCGATCCGCAAGCCGCTTGGCGCGCTGATGTTGCTGCCCGGCAACGAACCCTCCAGGCCCTGAGGCGCAGACACGATCCTGAGGGGCCCCAGGGGTGTCGAAAAATCTTACAAAGCCGGACCCGGCGGCAAGGAGGCCCTGCCAATGGATGAAAAACTCCTTTCAAATCAATAGCCTGCAAACTTGGCACAACGTTTGCTGATCACTTGGCAAGCGCGAAGAGCGCGACGCCCCCCGAACCTCTCACCAGGAAGATCACCATGAACGGATTCCGCAAACTGAAGGCCGTCGCCGCTGCTGCAGGTGCTTGCGCTGCGCTGATGGCAGCCCCGTCGGCCCAGGCCTATGTGTATGGCATGTCGCATCTGAACGTCGACAACCTGACGATCGTCATCAACAACGACGCCAACACGAACATCAACAGCTTCGTGTTCGGCCTGTCGAACAGCGCCACGATGCCCGGCAGCGGCCCCGTCAGCTCGTCGGCCAGCTGCGGCAGCATCGGCACCGCCTGCGGCGCGTCTCCCGTCCTGGACGCCACGGCTGTGAACGGCACCGGTTCGACGCTGACCCGGACCGAGAACGACTTCAGCTTCCTGGGCACCAGCGGTGTCCATTCGTACTCCGGCGCCGACTCCATCATCAAGACGGCCACCCTGGTCAACGGCACGCCGACCAGCACCGAGCAGATCGCCGAAGCGCTGCTGAACACCAACGGCATCGCGCAAGCCAACACCAACATCCAGTCGACGACGACGATCACCCTGACGCTGGTGGTGGAGAACGACGGCGCCGAGATCCTCCTCGGCTTCCGGGCCGACCCCGACCAGCATTCCGAGATCAACGGCCTGCCGGGCATCTACTCCGCACAGACGGGCATGGGCGTGTCGTTCAGCCTGTCGCGCAACGGCGGTGGCGGTTCGACCAGCTGGGCACCTGACGGCACGAACACCAACAACTGCACGGGCACCATCAGTGGCGGTGCGAACGGCAACTCGAACTGCTTCGAAGTGACCGACCAGGAAAACCTGAACACCAACACCGGCGCATCGACGAACCCGGGCTCGGATTCGTACAGCTACGACGCCGGCGTGCAGTTCAGCAACTTCGGCATCCTGCTGACCAACGTGCGCGGCGGCACCTACACCCTGACGCTGCGCGCCGACACCTCGGTGATCATCGCCCGCGAAGTGCCGGAACCGACCTCGCTGGCCCTGATCGGCCTGGCACTGGCCGGCCTGGGCTTCAGCGCCAAGCGCCGCCGCCAGTCGGTCTGAACGAGCGCCGGCTCACCGGCAACAAGACGACGGGCCCGCGAGGGCCCGTTTTTTCTGGACGACGGGCCCGAATGGGCCCGTTCTTCATCGCCTGGCGCTGGCCATCGCGAAGGCGGCGCTACGCGGTGGGCGCGACTGCGCATTCCGCAACGCCGCATGCCGGCCGCCCAAGCGCAGAATCGGGTCCCCCCCCTTGAGCGACCCGCGGCGTCAGGGAAGCCGCTCGTCGCAGCCCCAAGATGAAGACATTGCCCCCACTGGCAGGCCGGACAGTGCTGCTGCCCCTCGTCGTCCTGACCCTGGCCCTGGCGGCATGCTCGCCACCCACGGCCGAGAAGCTGCTTGCCGATGCGAAGGAGAGCCTGGCCAAGGGCAGCGTCTCGACGGCCGTGACACAGCTCAAGTCCAGCCTGGCCACCGCGCCCAACGTGGCAGAAACGCGCCTGCTGCTGGGGCAGATCCTGCTCGAAAGCGGCGACGAGCCCGCGGCGCTGGTGGAACTGCGAAAGGCGCAGGAACTTCAGGTCGACCCCGAACGGGTCGCGCCGTTGATTGCCAGGGCCCTGCTGGCCACCCGGCAGTTCCAGCAGCTCAGCGACGAGTTCGGGGACACCGAGCTCAAGTCACCCCAGGCGGCGGCGGACCTGTTCGGGCATGTCGCCGAGGCGCACCTGTCGCTGGGGCGGCAGGCCAAGGCGGCAGAGTCCATCCGGCTCGGCATGGCCACCGACCCGACCCGCTTGCCGGTCATCTCCGCCGGCGCCCGGCTGCTGGTGGCGGAAGGCAAACCGGCGGAAGCCCTCGCGCTGCTCGACAAGGGGCTGCAGGCTGACGGGAAGAACGTGCGCCTGCTCAATCAGCGGGCCAACGTGCAGTTCCAGCAACTGGGCGACGTGGCAGGCGCCATTGCCACGCTCGAGCGCGTGGTCGCCGCCGAGCCCAGGGATGTCGAGGCACGCTCGAACCTCTTCGTGCTGCAGATGGGCAAGGGCAATCAGGCGGCCGCAAAGGCCCAGCTCGAGTTCTTCACCCGGCACATGCCCAAGGATCCCCAGACCCTGTTCTTCACGGCCGTGCTGGCGCATGCCGAAAAGGACCACAAACGGGCGATGGAGACCGTGCAGACAGTGCTCAAGCTGATTCCCGACAACCCGCAAGCCTTGCTGTTTGCGGGGGTCATCCATCTGGAGAGCGACAGTCTGCTGAACGCCGAGCGCTTCCTGTCCAAGGCACTGGCGATCAACCCGCGGCTGACACTCGCCCGGCAACATCTGGCCGAGGCGCACCTCAAGCTCGGCGACCCGCAGAAGGCACTGTCGACGCTGGACCCCTTGATCGGCGCCGGGGGCGGAGGCGCCCGCACCCATGTCCTGGCCGGCGAGGCCCATGTCAAGGCGGGCAACGTGGACCGCTCCATCGCGTCCTTCCTGAACGCCCAGCGGCTGGACCCGGGCAATCCGACCCTTGCCACCCAGCTGGCACTCGCCCGCGCGCGAACCGAACCGCTTGAAAAGACCGTCGAGGCGTTGCGCAAGATCAGCGCCGGTGACAAGAGCACCACGGCGGACCTCGCCCTCGTGAGCCTCCTGATGCGCAACAAGGAGCATGCCAAGGCACTTGCGGCGGTCGACGTGCTCGACGCCAAGCTGCCCAGGAGCCCGGTGCCCGAGCACCTGCGGGGCTTCCTGCAAGTCCAGCAGCGGCAGCTCGTCGACGCCCGCAAGAGCTTCGAGCGGTCCCTGCAGCGGCTGCCTTCGTACTTTCCAGCGACCACCAGCCTGGCGGCCATCGACCTAGCAGAGAAGCGCCCGCAGGATGCGCAGGCCCGCTATCGCGCCCTGCTGAAGGCCGACACCAAGCACGTGGGTGCGACGCTGGAGCTTGCCAAGCTGCTGGTCGACGACCCGGCCGGCAAGGACGAGGCGATCAAGCTCGTCAAGGGCGTGATCGCGCTCGACGGATCCCGGCCCGAAGCCCACCTGCTGCTGATCCGCCACCTGCTGGCCACCAAGGACTACCGCGCGTCGCTGGACGCGGCTCAGGCGGCGCGCGCCGCCTTGCCCGAGAACCCCGAGATCCTCGACGTCGTCGGGCGCACGCAGATTGCCGCCGGCGACCTGCAGCAGGCGATCTCGACCTTCAGCAAGCTGGTGGCCCTGGACTCGAGCTCTGCGAATGCCCATGTCCGGCTGGCCGGTGCACACCTGGCCGCCAACAACAAGGCGGCTGCCGAACAGAGCCTGAAGAAGGCCCTCTCGGTGGCGCCCGATTTCGTGCCGGCGCAACAGGCGCTGATCAGCCTGGCGCAAGCGGACGGGCGACACGACGAGGCCATCAAGATCGGGCGCGGGGTCATCAAGCAGCGCCCCAAGGACCCGGTCGGCTACCTTCTCACGGGCACCATCGAGTCCAACCGGAACAACCACGCTGCGGCTGCCGCGGTCTACCGCGAGGGCCTCGCCGCATCGCCGGACACGCGCCTTGCCGCCAAGCTGCATGCCACGCTGGCGGGCGCTGGATCGGGCGCCGAAGCGGACGCCTTCGCCAGATCCTGGCAGGCCCAGCACCCCAAGGACCTGCAGTTCATCGCCTTTCTGGGTGACTCAGCGCTGGCGAGGCAGCAGTTCGCGGCCGCGGAAGGCCACTTCCGTGCCATCGTGGCCGCCGACGCCAAGAACGTGGCCGCGCTCAACAACCTGGCCTGGGCGCTGTCCAAGCAAGGCAAGCCCGGGGCGGCTGCGCTGGCGCGAAAGGCAGTCGAACTGCGGCCGGACACCCCCGGGCTGCTCGACACGCTGGCCGCCGCGCTCGCCTCCGAGGGTGACTTGCCGCAGGCCATCGAGGTGCAGAAGAAGGCCTTGGCCCTTGCCCCCGGTGACGAAGGCCTGCGCTTCCACCTGGCCCAGCACTACGTCAAGGCGGGCAAGACAGCCGATGCACGCAGGGAACTGGAGACGCTGGGCAAGCTGGGCGACAAGCTGCCGGTGCATGCCGAAGTCAAGCGCATGCTGGCGGCCCTGAAGTAGGCGGCGCGCGCAGCCACCTAGCCGCGGCGGGTCATTCGGCGGCCGAGGGCGTGCTGGGGACCCCGCCGACCTGCACCCACTTGCGTGCGGGATTGCCGCGCCAGACCTCGCCGGCCGGGATGCTGGTGCCCGGCATCACCACGGCGCCATTCATGACGCCGGCGCCCTTGCCGATGCGCACGCCCGGGAACACGATGACATGCGCGCCCAGGGTCACATCGTCCTCGATGACCACGCTGCCGGTGGTCAGCTTGCCGCCCCACAGGTAGTTGGCCGACACCAGCGAGTGATGGCCCAGGATGACGCGGTCACCCACCTGCACCGCGTAAGGGTCGTCT
>Ga0209573_1001638_pt1 | contig 33185 bp, 23 predicted proteins | sample TNRBio252014_DNA_FD_185870 | JGI IMG/M metagenome (GOLD analysis project Ga0209573, IMG submission 185870) | Wastewater treatment Type I Accumulibacter community from EBPR Bioreactor in Madison, WI, USA - TNR Reactor_6/25/2014_ DNA (SPAdes)... | ecosystem: Engineered > Bioreactor > EBPR >...
TGCAATTCACTCACTTCAATTTTGGGACTCTTTGGCGTCGGCATCGCTTTTTTTCTTCGCAAGATACTAAACTTAAGCATCAATTGAATTTCGAACCACTAGGTCTATCAACAGTTGTCGGTCGCTCTGAAAAGCTTTTACGGTCTTGACGAAGTGCAATAAATACCATATTTCAAAGGCAATGGCTGAAAAAGCTATGTTGAACCCTTCGTGTACAGCCATTTCATAAGCCTTGCGCCGATTCGCATGATTATCGTGGTCAAATACTACCCAAACTTGTTCGTAAGCATTACCCTCTTCATTGGCCTTTTGGGCGCGATTAATAGCCTCTTTTACTACATGCTCAGGAGCGGGGTGTTTAGCTGAAATTATTTGTGGGTCTATTGCTGTAAGAAATTGTTTGTAATCCTCATCCTCTTTAATAGCCTGAAAATAATTTTTCTCGGTCTGCCCCTCGCACATAATAAGAACCCGCGACCTGAGTTTTCGCTGCCGCCCTTTATTTCTTTTCATTAGCAGCGTATTTCAGTTCAAAATCCAGACTTTTCACAGCGGGCACCCCCCCTAATCGCCCTGATAAATACCATTTCTCGTATGGCGCTCCTTTAAGCACACCTGTGAGGTCAGCCAATGAAAATAATTCTGAAGCGCCTGTTTTTCCTTTTTCTACTATCCATATTTGATCGCGACGGTATTCGATACTACTCAATAAATTAGAATCGTGAGAAGCTATGATCAGTTGTGCGCCGCGTGTATTGATCTTTGAATCGTGAAACAATTGAATCAGATAGCTGCTGATCAGCGGGTGCAGGCTTCGTTCAAATTCGTCTATCATGATCACGCGGCCGTTCATCAATGCCCGTAAAATCAGGCCGCCCAGCACAAACAGCTTTTGGGTACCCATCGATTCTTCTTCGATGGGATTAAAGTCCGAGCCGGCCGGCTGACCGGCATCGTTAAAGTGGGCATGCTGAGTAGTAATTTTATACTTCTCATTAAAAAATATAGGCGCTTTGGTTTCTTCAATATTAAAATCTAGAATACCCGTATCAAAACTCTGGAGCAGCCTTTTGAAGTTGTTGATATACAATTCATTTGACTTCGTATTGATGAGCTCCTGGGCAATCCTGTCCACATAATAACTATCAGTCCAACTATCCAGAAAAGGTATGGCCATAAAGTCTTTGGAAAAAAACCGATAGACTTCTTCTAATTGGGTGATATTATTGCGGGCAGCCTTGGAAAGAAACAACTGATTTTGCCCGGTCAGTTTCGACACCACTACCTTTTGCCCCTTGAGGTAGTCCCCAAATTCAAATTGCATGCCCTTTCGCACAAACAACTTGGACTCGCGGCCTTCCGGATAAAACAGCAGCTTTTCTTCTACTACCTGATTTTTAACTATGCTTATGTGATAATTGTAGCGCACCGCTTCGATAAGAAAATCTAATTCGAACACCGTGGGCGCAGATGCTGTGCGGCTGTTAAACTGGAAAGGCACGTATTCTTCAAAGGCTTTATCCGGTTCGAGATTAGCAGAATTCAGGACTAAGTTGCGCAGCGCCTGCAAGGCTTTCATGAAATTGCTCTTCCCCGACGCATTAGCCCCGTAGACTATCGCCGATTTGAGTATCCGGTATTTGTCGGTAACTTCGAGGGTGTTGGCTTCGAATTCCTGTTTGCCTTCATCGGGTATCATGGAAAAGACCTGTTGCTCCCTGAAGGAGCGATAGTTTTCTACGCGAAATTCGAGTAGCATGCCGATTTGATTAAGTTATTTGGAAATTTTCACCAAATATACGAATTAAATCGGAGTTTTGCAACTATTTGAGCTGGGAACTGGCGGGGTAGGTGACGGCAGGGAACTGACCTGGGTGGTGACGACAGGGGAGTGTCTTTGGAGGTGACGGCCGGGAACTGGCGGGGTTGGTGACGGCCGGGGAGCGCCTATGGAGGTGACGGCGGGGAACTGGCCTGGGTGGTGACGGCAAGGGAGCGCATAAGTAGGTAACGTGCACCGTACCGGCTGTCTTTAGCTGCCGGAAAACCGGTACTAATTATTGTTCTAACAATTGCCTGATCAAAATATCGACATCAGTCCAGGTGGAGTCAGCCAATGAAAAAAACACCATCCAGATCTGATCGCGACGGTGATACTTCTTAATAAATTAGAATCGGGAAAAGCTATAATCAGTTGTGCGCTGCTGCGGGATATTTTACCGCGCACCGTCAGGTTTGGGTCGTAATTTAAACATAATAAAAGAAGCTACAAAAGCCTCAAATAAACTCAATGGAATGGCGATCCACAACAACTTGTCGGGCAGAACGCCCATATTTCCGATGACGACCCACATCAACACAAAACCAGTAAACCACGACAATAGCGTAGTTTCTATCAATGAAAATCTTTTGGATATTACAAAAATAGAAATTGCAAAAAGCAGCGACCATAATCCCCAAATAGCGCCGTTTATTGGTTCGGATGGAAACACTAATCCCAGTTTTTCATAATGTGCCACCCAATAAGATTTAATCAAATATTCATTTCTGACAAATTCGGAAAGGCTGATCCAGATAGTGCCAAATAAAACGGGTATACAGGTGTATTTAAAATGATTCATGACTGCTTTAATTTATTGAAAACTAATTGGTTTTATTTACCACAATTTGCGATAGCGCTTTTATATACCTTCGCCCCGTCTTGAAATCAGACGGCGTGATTATCATAATCCGCTCTGCCATGTCTTTTAATTTCACTCCGTCTTTTTCAACAACAATAAAAATATTTTGTCCTGTTGGTGAATTAAATATTTCATTCCAGGAATAGACGGCTTTATAGCCATCGGATGCAATAAATGTCAAATAGTATGGGCGCAAACCAAATTGTCGCATAAAACCTCCACAAATCTTGACCTTGATTATGGGAATCCAATAAGCAAGGGACTTTTATGACATTAGTGTTTCTCAAATACGACAATTTGGTTTGCGCCCAATAGTATTCACTCAATATTTTAGGATTATCGGCATCAAACTCGACATCCTTCAAAATATCGAGTATTTTTACGCCTCTCATTTTTTTTATCACCCCTCTTTTTTCGCCAAGATGATTGGTAACAACAAGGCTTTTTATTTTTTGAGCTGGGAGTTCTGCAATATCTGATAAGCGAACGATTTTTTCCTTTTTTATAGTTCCGGTTATTTTAAATTCCTCGGTAGAAGCAATGTTTTTTTGTCCGATTGCATAAAATGTTGTAGTAATAAAAATAAGCAAAAGCAACTTCTTCATGGAAGTTCGATTTTTATTAGCGCATGCTAAAACGCATCGCAAATATCGGGTTTTATTCTGAGAAAGAAAAGATGAATTATAGGAGGTGACCCAGCCGCTCCCTCCACTGCCCCCTAAACCACGCCTCAAACTCCGCATCCCGCCGCCAATTCCGCATGGCTTTCAGCCCGGGGGTATGGCGGTAGCGCCACACCAGCGCCAGCAACAAGACCAGGTCTTCATAGCCGGCCAGTTTTTTGCGCTGGTAGATGTCGTGCAGGAATCGCGCGCAGAGGCCCTGTATGAGCTGCCGCACTTCATCGGAGCGGTAGTGTACGTATATATTTAACACGGCGATCAAGAACCGCACCTCCCGGTATGCCGCCCGGTCGTACCCCTCACAAGCATACAGATGCCGGCGTATGACCTCCGGCGCATACTGCATGTCGGTGTTGGCAAAGATGTCGTAAGCGTCGCGGTGGTTGAGCATGTAAATTCTGTATTTAACTGTGTCCCTTAATTGGAAATAGGTTCTGTTTACTAACAGAAGGAATTACGATTTAAATTTACTTTTTATAAATTCTAATACTTTTATGAAATTATCACATGTACCTTGTGACAAGTTTAATGTTATATTATTCATACTTAATTCTTGAATACTTCTGTTAAGTAATTTTTTTGAAATAACGCTGTTATCTGGATAATATTCTTTTAGAATTTTTTCTTGATCTTCTTTGGCGATTAGTTTTTCTGTTTCAATTTTAGTCCAATTTGGGTCGATATCTTGATAAGTAAAAATATTTTTCTCTAAAGCTATCCCATATTCCTCAATATATCTTTTCTTCTGATTTATTCCTTCATTGTCGGAATCTAATAATGCGAAAAAATCTCTTCCCCAGCCAATAAATAAGCTCAGTAAATTTTCCATGTTACTTGAGCTTGTACATGGTATAAAATTAATGTTATAATTATTTTCTCCGAGCAATGAAATCATGTAATTATATGTATAGTAATCATTTTTGCCTTCACATATAACGGAATTAGGTATGTAATCTAAGTTCGAGGGCTTATAATCTAGTAAATCAAGAATTGGTTGAAAATAACTTGTTTCACTGGGGAACATAGATGCAAATTCTCTATATTTATATATTTTAATATTTGTTTTTTTGGGGTCATATAATTCTTCTTTTTCATAATCTATTGCTTCGTTTTTTATTACAAATGTACTCTCAAGCCCTTTTGGGTTAATTAAATAGTGGCTATGTGTGCTATATAATACCCTCGGAAGCTTGTAAAAGCTTTTTAGCAACTCTGATTGGGCAGAAGGATGTAAATTAAACGCTGGCTCATCAAAAAGAAAAAGCACATTGTCTTTATCTTTTCGAAACGTCCTAAATTGAGTTAGCAAAATGTACGCAAAAAACCATCTAAATCCTAATGAGCGTTCTATTATACGATAAGTATTGATATCATCTTTAATATTAAATTCAATATAAGGTCCCTTTTGATCTTTGTCTACATGCAGTTTTACTTCTGTATTTGTTATCTTCTTGTTTAATATTTGATTCCATGAAGAAAATATAATATGGGTTAATTTGCTTTCCATTTTACCAATTAAACTAAGTAAATTCCTCCTTTCGTTATCTTCGTTAGCTTGAATTCTATCTATAATATGGGTTTGAATATTAGTGTCATTGTCTAATGAATCTAAAATATCTTGAATGATTTTTTGATAAAAAATGTGTTTGGCTTCTTTTGAATTAGAATTTAAATATATTTTATCGGGAAATTCAAATAAAAAATTAGGAAAATACAAAATACTGGGAATTCTTGTTTTTATTATTTTGTTAGCAATTGAAGCCTGCTCGTGTTCTAATTTTTTTTCTTTTCTTTGTTTTCCCGTTTTTCCATGAAATTCATATTCCCAAAATAATTTATTTTCTTTAGGTATGTGTTTTGAATTTTCAAAATAATATTTTTGTGTGTATTTTACATGGTGGGAATAATTAGTTAATTCAATGTCAATCTCTTCTTTTAAGGCCTTTTTAATCGCTATAATATCTGATTCGTCTAATTCAATTCCCGCTTCAATAACAATGTGGCCATTGAAATTATCTCTTTTGTCTATAGGTATTAAATCATGTATGTCCCCTATTCTATAATTATATAGATCTAATGCGTCTAAGGATTCCGGATTGTATTTAAAGTAATTAATTGCTTCCAAAATGGTTGTTTTTCCACTTTCATTTAGTCCAACCAAAGTAAATACTTTAGAGTTAGGGTTCTTAGAAAAATCCAATATTTGTGATTTGATTCCTTTGAAATTTTCAAACCGAAAGTAATTATACTTCATATACAAGAATTTGATGTGGATGATATTTTTGAAGACAAACAGTGTAAAACAAACACAATATACACACCTATTTTCAAAAATCAAAATGCTGTGCGATTGCCTACAAATTGGTAAAGGGAATGAAATTCTACGAATATGATTTTTATCGTAAGCCTATTTTTCATCCACTACCCCAATCTCCTCCTCCGTCAACCCATATAACCCATACACAATCTCGTCTATCTGCCGCTCCAGCCCGCTCGTGTCAGCTTGCGGGTTTTGGCGTTTTTGGGAGAGGATTTGGGTGACGAGAGAGGCGATGTTTTCGTTATCTATTATAGTTTCCAAAAATGGAATAGAAAGCACATAAGGACTTTGCATGGCAAAAGCACCACCTTGTAATTTGGACGCAATTTTATCCAAATAAAACCAGACGAGTTTCGAATTTAAAAAGCCGAGTAAAGAAAAAGATCCGGCTGGGATAAAAAATATTTTGTTGTTACAATAAAGACTTTTTTCATCATAAGTAAATGCTTGAAATGTCGCTATTTCCTGGTATAGAATTTTCGGTTTTTCAAACTCCTCATAATAATCCACAGCATCCTGAATTTCGTACCATTGATAAGTGCCGGGTTTTCTTCCTGGCCAGTTCTTGCCTTCCCAATCCTTTGGCTGGGGCATCAGCCTTTCTTTATATTGCTCCAAATATTTGTAAATCGCCGGGTATTTTTCAATCTCAATACCGCGCCTTGTAAAAATAAGAAACTTATCCGACCTCGGCGGCACGTACCTTTTCACATCCCTGCCCGCCAAAAACGGCTTGATCACTTCCGCACTTTTGGAGTCTTCGGCTATCAGGCGGTTTTTGGTGGCCTCGTCGATGACAAATGCTTCATTTAAACCTGTTTTAATACCATAATAAATTTGCCCTTTTACGTATTCGCCCAGCGGGATGCCCGTCTTTTTGAGCTTTTCGAGCAATTGCTGTACGGCCGTATCCGACAAATTCCAGCCTTCGGCGCTGAGGGCGGATTGGGAGGAGAAAAAGCGCAGCGATTGCACGTAATTGCCAAAATCGGCCGTATCCAATTCCGCAATATTGGCGGCGAAAAAGCCGTCGGCGGGGGCCGATTTATGCAATTGCAGGGTGCAGGGGTAAGTGGTGGCTTCTTCAAATACCGGCAGGTCGCCGAAGTCGAGGATTTCCAGTATGCGGTATTGCCCGAGCCACTCCCGCAGCGGTTTGCCGAAATTGGCGCGCATGAATTTATTCGAAATAATAAAATTAAACACACCGCCCCGGCGCAGCAGGTTCATGCCCAATTCGATAAAATACACCAGCAGGTCGGCGGTGCCGGCGTAGGTTTGGTAGTTCGATTGCAGGTAGGGTTTGAGCGCCGAAAATTCCTCCTGCCGGATATACGGCGGATTCCCGATAACCACATCAAACCCCACAAAATTGCCTTCGTCGTCGAGGGCGCCGGGGAATTCAAAGCGCCATTCGAAAGCGTTGAGGTAGATTTTGTTGTTTTCGATGTCAGCCATTTTAAGCTTAATGGCTTCGATTTGAGTATCTAATTTTTTATGTTCCGCTGCGCTTTTTTTGGAGAGTTCTTCGGCTTGGTCTCCGTAGGTTTCTTCGGGTTCAAACAAAAAATTTCCCGTAAATTTATGAAGGCGAAGGCTTTCCAGTTTTTCCAATTGCTTGCGCAGGGGGTCGTTGCGGCCTATTTCGGTTTTAAAATTGGTTTTGATCTGATTGAGCAGGCGTTCCAGTTCGCGTTTTTCGTCTTTACCGGTAGCGCGGTGGTATTGGTGCACGGCGATGCGATACACCTCGATGCCCAGGTTACTTTTTTTGAGGGCTTGTTTCAGGTCGGCGTCGAGCGCAAAGCGGCTGATGAGCGAATTGCCGGTTTTGATATTGATATCGATATTGGGCAGCGTTTCGAGTCCGCTGCTTGCTGTGCCGCCCAGGTAGTAGGTATTTTTGAGCAATTCGATCCACAGGCGCAGCCGGCAGATTTTCACCGAATTGGGATTGATATCCACGCCGAAGAGGCAGTTTTCGATAATCGCCTGTTTTTCGTGGAAAAGCGTTTCCTGCACGCGCTGTGTGTCGCGGTCGGCGGCGCCGTTGCGCAGGCGGTATTCGAAGAGGTCCTGGCCGTCGTTGCAGGTCACGATAAGCTCGTCGTTTTCCACGCGGGTTTCGTAGCCGCGCAGCACCACGCCTTCGCGGTCGGCCAGGATGCCCAGCTCCGATTTGACGGCGATGAGCTCGTTTAGCGCCGATACCAGGAAGTGGCCGCTGCCCACGGCGGGGTCGCAGATGCGCAGGCTGTTGACGATTTTGTTGTGCTCGAGGATGTCGGTTTTGTTGCGGCGCTGGGCGAGGTGGTTGGCCAGGTCGCCGAGGTCTTCGCATCCAAAGCTATAAGCCGCGTTAAATTTTTGCACCACGGCCCGCCGCACGGTTTCGCGGCTCATATACATCGTGACAAAGCCGGGCGTAAAAAACGAGCCGTCGCGGTATCCGTTTATTTTTTCAAAAATGAGCCCCAGCACGCTGGCGTTGATGAGCGTTTTGTTTTCCTCCTGGATCTCCTCCGAGCCTTCCGACGAGAAGTCGTAGGCGTCGAGGAAGGCGAACAGGTATTGCAGCGTATCGAGGCGACCTGTGCGGGGCTTGCCCTTGTCGTCTTTGAGCACGGTGCGGGGGTGCAGGGGCATGGTCAGCTCGTCTTCGAGGCTGTTGATGCGAATGGCGGCGCTTTCTTTTTCGGTTATTTCAAATAGCGAGCTGTTGAGGTAGGGCACCTTGCCGAATACCGCGCGTACGGCCTCGGAGCGCCGGTCGGGTTTTTCGGCCAGCACCTGAAAGAACAGCTTGTTGAGGCCGTCGTAGTCGTGGATGAGCTTTGAAGTGAGGAAGCGGTAGCCCGGTTCGTCCTGGTGGTATTTCACCAATTGCGATTCGAGCAGTTTGAGGAAGAGGATGCGGTTTACCCAGGTGATGCACAATTCGAGGGCTACGTCGAAGGCGTCGCCGTTGTGCACGTGGCGCATGCGGTCTTCGTAGGCGATAATATTGAGGGCGTTTTCCAGCATCGAGCCGGGTTGGCGCCGTTCGGGGGCGCATCGCCTGATGATCTTTTTGCCGCCTTCCTTTTCTTCTTCGAGTCCGATGAGGTAGAGCAATTCGTTGTAAAAGCCTTTGTCGAGCGAGTTGCTGTCGTTGGCGAAGGGCAGTTTGAGCAGGTGTTGGGGCGAGAAGACCTTGTACAGCGGGATAAGCCGCTTGTCGTCTTTTTCGTCGTCGTTGAGCAGGGCGACTTCGTAGTCTTTGATATTGAAATACGCGGCGCTCAGTTCGCCTTGTATCTGATCGAGGAAAGGCCGGGCGATATCTTTGTAGAAAAAGTCGGTGGTAGACTGAATTTTGCGGCCGTTTTTCCAGTCTTCGTAGTCGCGCACCAGCGTTTTATTTTGAAAAAAAAGTCGGTCGAAAGCCGCCGCGTCGAATATATACCACTCGTAAATATTGGTAATGACGAGGTATTTGATGTCGGTATTATTCGCTTCGATGCGTTCGCGCAGGTAATACAGCGCCATTTCCTGCATCGCTTTGGCGTTGGCGTTAGCCGGGCCGATCATATCGGCGTTGTTTTTTGGGCGTTTTACTTCGAATAGTACGGCGGCCTGGCTCTGATGGCTGCTTTCGTTGTGGATCACCAGGTCGGTGCGGCCTTTGGTATTGAGCAGGTGGAGGTTGTTGTAGTAGGTATCGTTGAGAAAATCGCGCAGGTGGTTTTTCACGTTTTCTTCGCTTTCTTCGTGGTCGATGCGTTGCAGCAGGCGCTGCAGGTTGGCCTTAAACCGGTTGATATCGCTTCGGTTGGGCTTTACCTTCTGGTACGCTTTGTTGAGCGTCTTTTTGAACGGGATGGTATTTAGCTTCATGGGTTCGCGGCGCGTAGGTTCGAGGTGGCAAGATAGGGAAAATTTTTGGAAAGTGACGGCTGGGAACTGGCCTGGGTGGTGACGGCAGGGGAGCGCCTTTGGAGGTGACGGCTGGGAACTGGCCTGGGTGGTGACGGCAGGGGATCGCCGTTGGTGGTGACGGCGGGGAACTGACCTGGGTGGTGACGGCAGGGGAGTGTCTTGGGGGGTGACGGCTGGGAACTGGCGGGGTTGACTTTGAAGAGAAAAAAAGCGATCTTTGCACTATTACAAAACAAATACCAGAAATGATAGACTACGAAAAAAAGATAGCGATCAATCCTAAAATTATGTTAGGTAAGCCCGTCATTGCGGGCACCAGGATTACGGTTGAACTCATACTGGAAGAATTATCAGCAGGGAAAAGTGTGGAGGATTTGCTGGGGGCCCACCCCAGGTTGGACAGGGAAGGCATATACGCTGCGTTGGCTTTTGCCGCTGACGCGCTTAAAGGGGAAAAAGTATACCGCATCGCGATATGAATTTTTTTGCTGATGAAGGCGTGGATGGTCAGATTGTGGCCCGGTTAAGGGAGGATGGCCATGATGTATTATATGCTGCTGAGGATTTTTCAGGAGTTGAGGACGAAGAAATTTTGAGACTTTCCAATGAAAATGAAAGAATCCTCATCACTAGAGATAAAGACTTTGGAGAATTGGCATACCGCGATAAAAGTATTCATTCAGGTATTATTTTGAGTAGATTATACGAACTTCCTTCAGAAAAGAAAGCAGTCATAGTTAGTAATGTCATTCAACAGTTTAAAGAGCAACTCATAGGGTCGTTTACGGTAATTCAGCCAGGTCGGGTAAGGATAAAAAAGATGCAGATTCCCCCCCGGAGATAACAAAAAAATCCGACCCCCGACCGCCGACTGCCGACCGCTAAGAGCTAAGAGATAACCGCTGCCTATTAATCTTCCCCGTATCCGATTTGGGCAAAGCATCGATAAATACAAATACCTTGGGAATCTTGTATTTGGCCAGTTGCTGGGTGCAATACCGGCGGATGTCTTCTTCCGAACAAGCCGTGCCGGGTTTGAGCACCATGAAGGCTTTGCCGGCTTCGCCCCATTTTTCATCGGGCACGCCGATGACGGCGGCTTCGGAGACGGCGGGGTGTTGCACCAATACTCGCTCTACTTCTGCGGGATACACGTTTTCGCCACCGGAGATGAACATGTTTTTTACGCGGTCGACCACAAACAGGTAGTTTTCTTCGTCTTGTATCACCATATCGCCGGTACAAAACCAGTCGCCGCGGAAGGCGGCGCGGGTGGCTTCGGGATTGCGCCAGTAGCCGGGTGTCACCATGGGGCCGCGCAGCAGTAATTCGCCGGCTTGGCCGGGGGCGGCGTCTTTGCCGGTTTCGTCGATGATGCGGGTTTCTACGTAAAAGTTGGGCCGGCCGATGCTGCCTTTGCGGCGCACGGCGTCGCGCTGGTGCAGACTGGTGAGGTTGGGGCCCACTTCGGTCATGCCGTAGCCCTGACGCACATAAACGCCTTTGGCGTGCCATTTTTCGATGAGCGGCACGGGCATGGGCTCGCCGCCCACGATCAGGTATAGCAGACTGGACAAATCAGCCTGCTCGAAACCGGGGTGGTCGGCCAGCATTTTGAGCATGGTGGGCACGCCCATGAAGATGGTGCATTGTTCTGTCTCCAGCAAGCCCATGACGATGCCCGGGTCGAATTTTTTTATCAAGCAGCTATACGCGCCGTGGTGCAGAAAGGGCGTGGTAAGCACGTTCCAGCCGCCGGTGTGAAAGGGCGGCATGACATTGACGGTGCGGCTGCTTTCGTTGATGATGAGCGACATGGCGGTGTTGATGCTGTTCCAAAACAACATGCCATGGGTGTACAAGGCGCCTTTGGGGAACCCCGTGGTGCCCGAGGTGTAGAGGATGAAGATGGGGTCGTCGGCTTCCAGCTTGGCAAGCGGGAAGGGGGCGTCCAGCGATTCTTCTGCCGGGATGGCACACAGGGCCGCCAGAGCTTCGAGGGTGCAGCAATGCGACATGGCCTTGTAGGCCGGCGAGTCGCTGACCAACTCGCGGAATTTGTCTTCCACGATCACCAGCGCCGGTTCGGCATTGGCGAGCAGGTAGTCGAGTTCGGCAGGGGCCAGGCGGTAGTTGAGGGGGGTGAGGATGAACCCTGCTTTCTGGGCGGCAGCAAAAAGGTAGATGTATTCGAGGCAGTTTTCGGCCAGCACGGCCACCCGGTCGCCTTTGTGTATGTCGTAGGTTTGTGTAAAATAATTCGCCAGGCGATTGCCCAGCCGGTTGAGGCGCTCGTAGGTTACCGTCCGCCCCGTCTCGTATTCTTTGACGGCAATTTTATCGGGAGAATACAAGGCCCATTTGGAGGCCCAGTCTTGTTGGTGTAAGGCCATGGTTGTGACTTTTCGACTGTACGACTGTACGACTGTACGACTGTATGACTGTACGACTGTATGACTGTATGACTGTACGACTGTACGACTGTACGACTGTACGACTGTATGACTGTACGACTGTACGACTGTACGACTGTACGACTGTACGACTGTACGACTGTACGACTGTACGACTGTACGACTGTACGACTGTACGACTGTACGACTGTACGACTGTACGACTGTATGACTGTATGACTGTACGACTCGTATGACTGTAGGACTCGACTATACAACCAAGTTCGTAAAGTCGTAAAGTCGTAAAGTCTCAAAGTCTCAAAGTCGAAAAACGGCTGCCGCAAACGCCAGTCCGCCGCCCGAACCGATAAACATACACAATTGGCCGGGTTTTACCAAGCCGCGTTCCCAGGCTTCGTTGAAGGCCATCGGGATACAGGCGCTGCCGGTATAGCCGTAGTGGTGCATAATCGTGGTAGCTTTTTCGCGGGGTACGCCGAGCCGGTCCAGGGTTTCCCAAATGCTGTTGATATTGATTTGGGTAATAAAAAAATGGTCGATATCGCCGGGTGTGATGCCGGTGCGCGCGCAGATTTGCAGGGTCATATCGGTCCACACGTCGGGGTTGAGCTCTTTGGGGAATTTGCGCACAAATTGCAGCAGGTGGCTGCGTTTGTCGAGCGTGTCGGCAGTCGTAGGTTCGTGGGTGGCGCCGGCGTAGATGCCCATCCAGTCGTGGTATTCGCCGAAGGTGCGCAGCTCGCTACCCAGGAAACCTTCGCCCTCTATAACTTCCGACGCCTTCAATACCACCGCCCCGGCGCCGTCGGCAAAAAGCGTGACGGTTTTTTTGTCTTGCATGTTCAGGAACTTGCTCATGGCATACGCGCCGATCACAAGTATGTGGCGGTAGCGCTCGTCGGAGCGGATGTATTTGGCGCCTACATCGAGGGCCGTGACGAAACCCGCGCAAGCCGAGTTGAGGTCGAAGGTGCCGGCTTTGTGGGCGCCCAGGCGGTGTTGTACTACCGCAGCGGTAGAAGGCGAAATATACTCCGGCGTATCGGTAGCCAGGATGATCAGATCGAGGTCGGCGGCGCTAAGGCCGGCCCGCTCCAGGGCCTGCCGGGCAGCTCGCTCTGCGAGGTCGGCAGCGCTTTCATCGGGCGCGCACCAGTGCCGCTCGTATATCTGTACGTTTGTCCGCAACCAGGTGTCTACATCTTCTTGTAGTAATTCGTCGAAATAGCTGTTTGGGACAATTCGCTCCGGGGCGTAAGCGCCGCAGGAGAGGATGGTTGCATTGCGCATGATGTGGTTGAAGGTTTAGCGATAGGGTTTAGCGATTGGGTTTAGCGGTAGGGTTTAGCGATTGGGTTTAGCGGTATGTTTAGCGGTATGTTTAGAAATCTAAACCCTAACGCTAAACTGCGAATGCACTAAACCCTATCGCTAAACCTATCAAAGGCACTAAACCCTATCGCTAAACCTAAATCCAGCCTATTTCTTTCCAATCGCCGGCAGATTCACTTTGAGTTCAAGCGAATACAGGCGGCCGATAGCGGGGGAGGCTACAAATTCGCGGACTTCGGCGTCAAACACGTTCACTACTTGCGCCGAGAGGGTGTAGCGCTCTTTGAACGTATAACCCACGCCGAGGTCGACGTTGAAGAAGCCGCCCAGCGGACCGTTGTTGAACGAGCGGCCTACGCGCTGGTTTTCTACCACGGGGCTGCCCGAGTAGATCAGGTCGGGGTTGGTTTTTGCCGCTACGTTGATACCCGAGAAGAAGTCGTATTCCGATACCCAGCGGCCCCAGGCGGTGGCGAAGAAACCTTTGCGCGAGTAGCTGAGTCCCAGGCCTACTTTGTGGTCGGGGGTGTTGATGGGCAAGTCGTTTTCGTCGACTTTGCCGTTGCGGTTGCCGTCGTTTTTCAGGTCGTCGGTGTTCAGGTCGTAGCCGAACCAGGAGTAGTTGAGCGTACTGGTGAGTCCTTCCATCAGGCTTACGTTGAGGCCCATGTCGAAGCCGTAGGTATTTACCTGGCCGAAGTTGATATAGGTCAGCACCAGGTCGGCGCCGGTGCTGCCGTCGGGTAGCGCAGTCGCTGCTGCAATCTCAGAGATGGGTTGGTCGCCGCGATGTGTGGCATAACCCCGGATACGCGGGATCATCGCCGTTGCGGGGTTGTTGTCGTGGTCGTACAGGTCGCGGTCGGTGGCCACGTTGATCGAGGGGCTCAGGAAGTTCTCCGACTGGTTGTAGTAGGCGTTGGCATCCAGGTAGACGCGTTTGCCGATTTGTGCTTTGTAGCCCAATTCGATGGTCCTGATCTTTTCTACCTGTAGTTTTTCTATTTCAAAGGTACCTACTACCTGCTGGGTGCTAACGTCGACTTCTTTTACGGTAAAGCCTTCGCCGTTGCCGAGTAGCAAGCCGCCGAAGATGTTGGCCGACAGGTTGAGGATGGTAGGCGCGGCAATGCCTTCACCGTAGGTGAGGCGTAGCGCGCTGTTGTCCAACGCGTATACAAGCGCAGCTTTTGGAATAAAGTTAAATCCGTAAAGGTCGTGGTTGTCGGCGCGGGCGGCCAGCACGGCGCGCAGGCGGCCGAATTTGCGTTCGAGTTGCAGGTAACCGCCCAACTGGCCGATTTCGATGGGGCCTTCTTTGTCGAGCAGGTAGGTCTGCTTGCTATCCGCCTTGTCGCGCTGGTATTGCACACCTACGATGAAGTCGAAAATTTTAGGCAGCTGGTAGTTGTACTGTACTTCGGCGTTGAGGCGCTGCGAATAATCCTGGAAAATGGCGCCGCGCGGCAGGGCCAGGCCGGTGGTATCAGAAAGGCGGAACCACTGCGTGGTGATCGAATTGGGGCGCGCTACGCTTTCCGGAAAACCGGCGGCGGTATAGGTGAAGTGGTTCACCGTGCGCTGGTTCATAGCGATGGTGCTGTCGGTAGAACTCCAGGAGTTGTACACGTTCACAAAAAGGCGGGGCGACACATAACGGGCCTGCAGCCAGGATACGCGCCAATCGCGGATCTGGTTGCGGCCCGCATTGGTGTTGCCGATGTTGTTGCTATTGCTTGCGCCATAGCCGACAATGATATCAGACGTACTATTCACACTATAATAAGCCTGCGCTTCGCCGCGCAGCGAGTTGAATTCGCGGTCGATGAGGTATTCCGGCAGGGCAATGGCGCCGCCGGGAGCTGCGGCCGAAAGAATGTACACCGTGTCGATGAAATCGAATTCTTCGCCCTGGGTGTATTCGCCGCTGATTTTGAAGGCAAACTTGTCGCTCAGCTTCATAGCGTGGCGCAAACGCCCCGTAAACACACCCTGGTTGCCCATACCCAGGGCTACCGTGGTACCCTGCGAAGTGCGCGGGTCTTTGGTGATCGTGTTGATCAGGCCGTTGTGGGCGTTGGGGCCGTAAAGCGCCGACGAGGGGCCGAGGATGACCTCGATGCGCTCTACGTCTTCTTTTACCGTGGTGCTCAGGGCGCCCAGGGGCAAACCCGTAGCGATGAGCGAAGACAAGCGGTTGTCGTTGATCTGCAGGTTTTTCGGGTTGAAGGCGCTGTTGAAGCCCCTGGCGTTTATCCCGATACCCAGCACGCCCGACCTCACGTAGTCGACGCCTTTTTGCCGACCCCAAAGCTCGGCTACGTTAAAAGACGGCAATTCGGCAATGGCCTTCGAGCCGATTACCGAAATGGTAGCCGGCGCATTGGTGCGCTTTTCGGCCCGGCGCGAAGCAGACACAACTACTTCGCTTCCCTGTATGCCCGTGGTAGGCAACTGCACGTCGATAGTCGTGGTTTTGCCGCCTTCTACGCTGGCGGTTACGGATTGAGTTTCGTAACCCACATAAGAGATCAGCAACACGTAATTGCCGGGAGCTAAAGAAAGCTCGTAGGCCCCGTCGGCATCGGTAAAAGCCCCGTTGCTGGTGCCTTCTACCACCACCGAAGCGCCGGTCAACGCTTCTCCACTGCCCTGATCGCTCACTTTGCCGGCGATGGAGCCGCGCTGCGCAACCGCATACAGGCTGCACAATAAACAGATGAGTGTAAATGTCTTTTTCATAAGAGTCCCATGTAATTAGTAATTAAACATCTTATTTATTGATATGGCAATCCCCGCCCGCTTAGTAGCAGGTATTCAAAATATTCCAAAACCAATATTTAAAAATTGCCAACCAATATTTCGATGTGAAAGTAGATTACTTGTGAAAAATACTGAAATCGCTTTTTCTTTTTTATTGCCCTGACTTAATGGGGTTATTGATTTGTTAGTTGTTTTTAAAAAATTGAAAATCAGATATTTAGATGTAGCGTAATTGTGGGTGGACTATTCCAATAGAGAAGTCTTTATTTGCCCAAAAAACGAATAATCGCCTCGTTTACAAAGGCATCTCCTTCCCACTGCACGAAGTGGCCGCTGGCCGGCGCCAATTCCATTTTGCTGCTGGCGATGCGCTCCCGGGCAAGTTCGGCCACTTGTTTGGTGGTCAACGCCGGGTGTAAAATGCGGTTGGGGATCAGCAGGTCGTTTTCGCCGTAAATGACCAGCGTGGGGAGTTTTACTTGTCCCAGCCGTTCAAATACGGGTTCGTCGAGCATACCGGCCACGCATTTGGGTATCATGCGGCAATAGTCGGCATAGGCAGGCGTCTGGCGCAAGGCCAGGCGGTCGTCGATCATAAATTCGGCGTCGGCGGGGAATTTGACGAAGTTTATTTCAAAGTTCTTGCGGATCTGCGCCTCGGGGATGTTCATCAGTATTTCGGGCGTGTATACGTTTTTGAGCATCATTTTTTCCTTGTCGGTAAAGGTTTCTATGCCTGCCGGCGCCAGCAGGACGAGTTTTTTGATATGCTTGCTATTGCGCAACACTTCGGTAAGGGCGATTTGCCCGCCCATAGAATGCCCCACCAGTACAACCTTGCGCAGTTTGAGTTTTTTAATAACAGCCCTAACCGCATCGGCAAAAAACGACATGTTGTATGCGTAATCGCCGCCGGTCGAATGGCCGTAGCCCGGCAGGTCGATGGCTATGCAGCGGTAGTGATTGCTCAGCGTGGCTATATTTTTGTCCCACGATTTGAGGTTGCTGCCCAGTCCGTGGATGAATAACAGGGTGTAATCCCCTTTACCACGGTCGAGATAGGCCACCTTTTTGCCATCGGGCAATTCGGTATAGCTGAGATCGGAGGATTGGGCGCCGGCGGCGGTAGAAAACAACAAGAAGGCCATAGTTGCAGCGACTTGGGTGGTTTTTATTTTTTTTAAAAATACGACGATAAGCCCTATCGCAACCGCCGACAAGATGGCCAATGCCGCCGCCACGGCGGGATTGCGCACTTCGCCCGAGGTGTACGGCGTAAGTGCGCCATAGTACACGCTAAAGTGCACTGCGATAGCCGTCACAGACGCCGCGATAGGCGCAGCTTTGGGCACGTTTTTGCCATAAATACCAAACAAGACCGGCACAAAAGCTGCTGAAAAATAAGCGTATACGCCGTTTTGCGCCAGGATGCCCACGCTCAGGTTGGGATGCAGCAACTGGTTGTAACTCCACCCCACGGCTATTACCGCCATTACTATGATGACGATTTTGTTGATCCATGCCAGCCGGGACGGCGCCACTTCGGCGCCGCCCGACACCAGCTTTGACAGGGGAACTACTAAGTCATTAGTGAAAGTTATGGACAGCGACTGAATCAAGCCCTCCAGCGTCGATAAGCCGGCGGAAAGCAAACCCAGCACTACCAGCATGCCCATATACACCGGAAAAGCTTTCACGACATACGCCGGAATAATGCCATCCATCTTCAGCGCCGCGCCGCCGGCGGTCAAATCCGGGAATTCGAGCCGGGCGTAAAATCCGGTAAACAAAACGGCGAAAAATATAATTTGGGCTACAATGCCCACCAACAGGTATTTATTTACGTCTTTTTCGTTGCGCAGCATCAGCGAGCGCGTCACGATATGCGGCTGGCATACGATGGCCACCCCGACGATAAAATTGCAAAACCCTACCTCAAACCAGTCTCTGAACAATGGACTTTTGGGGTTGGTGGCCTGTGTGAGCATAGGGTCGATAGCTGCGAGCCGGGCTAAAAAGCCGTCCAGTCCTTCTTTGAAATATTCCGCGCCCGAAGTCAGCATAATCGCCGCCACCACCAGCATCAAGCCGGCCTGGATGGCATTGGTGTACACCATCGAATTGGCGCCGCCAAACATCATATACCCAAATACAACAACCACGAGGCCTATCAGCACCCACAACTCATCGGCGCCCAGGGCACTTGATAACACTTTGGTGAGCCCCACGCAGATCAGCACAATAAACGTGAGCAGCAATAGCGACAACACTGCAAACCAATGCGCCAGGGCGGGGCTGTCGTAGCGCTTCCCCATCCACTGTGACAGCGACAAGGCTTTTACCGAAGCGCCATAACGCCGGAAGCTCCGGGTGAGTATGACCAGCGAAATGATTAGTCCCAATGGCAAAATCAGCGACATGGCCATAAAAGCGCTCCACCCAAACATGGCCACAAACCCGGGATTGATGATAAACGTGGCCGCACTCGTTACGCTTGCTGCCAGCGAAAGGCCCACCACTACAGGCGAAAAGCCCTGACTGCCCAAAGCGTAATCGCTTAGCGACCTGGTGCGTCGCGCCGCTCTTATCACAAAAAATATCAGGAGGGCTGCATAAGCCGCCAATAATAATGCCGTAGCTATTTTCCAATCGCCGTTTGCCATAGGTCAGTCTTTAATGGATGGTCATCTCCGCTAAGGTAAGAAGCCCCATCGCCGCATATTGCTCGTTTTTTATCTTTTTCAGGATGGACTTATCGGGGCAAGTTACCGTACCAGGTATCGAATTAGTTTATGTTTTTGGAATTAAATTTTTGAAAATCAATTTTTTGCAATAGATATTTTCATTTTTTAAAACTAAAAACTTATCGCAAAATAGGCCCTTGACCGAAAAAACGACAAGTTGCTGAAAAACAGTGCCAAAAGCTGTGGGCTGCCTAATTTAGCCCCCATGAAACGACTCACTAACAAAACAGCCGTCGTCACCGGCGGCGCCAGCGGCATCGGCAAAGCCACCGCGCTGCGATTTTTGGAAGAAGGCGCCCGGGTAGCTATCTGGGATATCCAGGAAGAAAGAGGCAAAGCCCTCGTCGAAGCCTGCAGGCAGCAGGGCTTGCAAGCCGAGTATTATCACGTCGACACTACCAGTCTGGAAGCCGTCGTGCAGGCGGCGGCGCAGGTAAAAGACCGTTTCGGCAGCATCGACATACTGATTAACAATGCCGGCATCACCCGCGATGCCTCTTTGAAAAAGATGACCCCCGAGCAGTGGGACCAGGTCATCGCCGTCAATCTCACGGGGGTGTTCAACTGCACCAAGGCAGTCTATCCCTATATGGAGGCGCAAGGCTGGGGGCGCATAATTTCTGCGGCTTCGGTGGTGGGACTTTACGGCAATTTCGGGCAGACAAACTACGTGGCCACCAAAGCCGGCGTAATCGGCATGACCAAGGTATGGGCCAGGGAATTCGGCCGCAAGGGTATCACTGCCAACGCCGTAGCTCCCGGGTTTATTCATACCGAAATGATGGATACGATACCCGAGCAGGTGTTGCAGGGTATGAAAGACAAAGCCCCCGTGGGCCGGCTCGGTACCCCCGAAGAGGTGGCCGCCGCTTATGCCTTCCTCGCTTCTGATGAAGCCGCGTTTATCAACGGCGCCACCATCAGCGTAGACGGCGGACTGACTTTGTGAGGGAGAGAGTGTGGGAGGGAGAGAGGGAGAGATCGTCACCCTGTTACCTTGTCACCTTGTCACCTTGTCACCTCAAACACCCCCATGCATAATTCGGGAAAAATATGCATATTGTTGCCGTATGCGCAACAAACTGCAGAAATTTACCGAATTCACCGAATTGCTGCTGCCGCACGAAACGACCTGGCTGCTGGCCAACCAGCAATTTGACGATAAGACAAAAGTGGCCATCCTTGAGCGGGTGGACTACAACTGCCGCCGCCAACACGGCGAAGAACACCTTGCCTACAACGAAAATCTGGATAAACGCAAATACTCCAACCTCAAACTCTGGATCGCCGATCGCCTGCGCAACCTCGATGTAGACATGCACCTCGAGTGGATGCTCGATACAGAGCGCAAGATCCTTACCGATGCCATAGAACCTGCTACCGAAGAACGGCTGCTGCACGAAATAAAAACCAGTACACCCACCCGCTTTTATTTTACCCGTTTTTACGAGTTGGCCCAGTCGTACCGCCATTTTCTGCTCATCCGCATGCGCTATACCGACCACGAGCTCGTGGAGACCTTCCTGTCCAACCACCGCGACGCCTGGCTTCGCTCAAAAGAAACCGGCGAGGAGCTACACCGCGCCACCCTTGATATCGTGGAGCAATACGCCGGTAACGCTACGCCTTCGATACATTGGGAACAACGCCTCACCGACATTTTCTACGACGAAACCCTCGACGGCTGGAATCGCTATATGGCGCTGGTGCGACTTACTTTTATCTACTATAATTACCGCCGCTTCGAGCCCCTGCTCGAAAAATACGAATACCTCGAGCAGCAGCTCAACAAGGGGCTTTTTTACTCCAAGCGTATTCTGCTCAATTACTACGGCAACCGGCTCATGTTGCACGTCAAATTTCGCGAATTCGACAAAGCAGAATACTACGGCTACCTGTCGGTGCGGGTAAAAAATATCGATTACATCCACTACGTCAATAATCTCTGCGCGGTTTTGCTGCGCGAAAAGAAATACCGCGAGGCCATGGCACTACTCAAAGACGCCCTGCCGGAAAGCAAGACTACCCACAGTTTTCACAATAAAATCGGCTTTGTGAGTCATTATGTCAAATGCCAAATCCACCTGGAGCAATACCTGGCCGCCGAAAACTACGCCGAGACTTACCTGCGGGCGTATCCCCGGGAGATTTTTGAAAACCGCTGGTTCCTCTTTTTTACTTCTTACCTCGAATGCCTGCTGCACCAGCGCAAGTATGCCAAGCTACTCAAAGTGTGCACCAAGTACAAACTGCTGGAGCGCGATAAAGCCGCTGTAAACAAGTCTTTCTACCTGCCCACTATTCGATGGTATTATGCCGTCGCCGCCCTGCTCACCGACCGCGATACGCTCGAAAAACAACAAAAGGCGCTGGCCTCGTTTATGCCGCAAATCCAAACCGATCCCGCAAAACGCCAACAACTCGCCGAGCTAATCCAACTTATCAAGGAACACCACGCCCCACTGGCCGCCTACCTGACCCAGTTGGCACGAGATTGAATGACGAATGACGAATGACGAATGACGAATGACGAATGACGAATGGCGAATGACGAATGACGAATGACGAATGACGAATGACGAATGACGAATGACGAATGACGAATGACGAATGACGAATGACGAATGACGAATGACGAATGACGAATTTTTTATTTATTAACTAATTGATAATTAGATAATTGAAAATCATTCGTAATTACGTAATTCGTAATTCGTAATTCCCCAAGGCCAATTCCCCGAGTAGCTTGGGGGCTTTGAAGCGTGGGCCGTAGCGTTGTTCAAATAATTTGCAGCGCTCCAGAAAGCGAATAGCGCCGTAATCGGCGATAAACTGGATAACCCCGCCGCTCGTAGCTGGGAAGCCCCAGCCGTAGATGCTGCCCAGGTTGGCGCCTGGGATAGAATAAATCACGTGCTCCTGCATACACCAAACGGCTTCTATCACCTGGGCGAAAAGAAACCGCTCCAAGAGTTCTTCGTTATTCGAACTTGGCTGATGAGCAGGGAAATGGGTGCTAAGTTCTTCCCACAACTTGCGGGCGCCGTTTTCCTCGTATTCATAAAAGCCGGCTTTTTTGGCCCTGCCGGGGCGTTGGAGATCGTTGAGCATCATCTCGAGGGCGGATACGGCGGGATGTTGAATATACCGGGCGCCGTAGTGTTCGGCGGCCTGGCGTTCGTAGTGCAACACGAGAGCCAGGCCGAGGTCGTCGGCCAGGGCAAGGGCGCCTTTGGGCATGCCGGCCTGCCTGCCCAGGTGTTCGATGAGCGCCGGCGGATACCCTTCTTTGAGCATCGTGACACCCTCTAGCAGATACGTGTTTTGCACGCGGGCCACATAAAAACCCCAGTCGTCCTTTACTACGATCGGAATTTTGCCGATGGAGGTCACAAAGTCGAAAGCGCGGGCTACGGTTTCATCCGACGTTTTGGCGCCGCGCACGATTTCTACCAGAGGGACGTCTTCCGCAGGATGAAAAAAGTGCAACCCGATATAATGCGCGGGCCTGACGGAAGCGGCGGCCAATTTGGAGATGGGTATAGAAATAGTATTGGTGCCGAAGATCGAATATTCATCCATGTGAATTTCGGCTTCTTTGGTCACCTTCTGCTTTACCATTTGGTTTTCAAAAACGGCCTCGATAACCAGATCGCAGGTAGAAAAATCGTGGGGGTCGTCGGTGGTTTTTACGCGTTGCAGCATGGTGTCGCGTTCAGCGGGGGAGAATATGCCTTGCGCCACCTGCTGGTTGAGATAGTTGCGCACATAATCGCGCCCGCGTTCGGCAACGAGTCGCGAGATGTCTTTGATGACCACCTCCAGCCCGTTGGTGAGGCAGGCCAGCGCGATTCCCGAGCCCATTTGCCCAGCGCCGATGACCCCCACCTTTCGCGGACGAAACCGCCCAAAGCCTTTCGGTCTGTTGATGCCCGATCGGATACTGTTGTAGTCAAACCAAAAAGCCTTGATCATGTTTTTGCAGGAGCGGCTGCGCAGCAAACCGGTATAATAACGGCTTTCAATACGGCAAGCCGTGTCGAAATCTACTTTTGAGCCTTCGTACAATACACTCAGGATAGCTTGTTTGGCGGGGTTGTATGGGCCGGCAGCGGCTTGTTCGGCGCTGTGCTGCCTGAACCAGGCGGCCACATGCGGGTCGCGGGCCGATCCTCCGGGAATGGTATGGCCCTCGCGGTCCCAAGGGCGCCGACCTTCGTGGGTTTTCATCAGCCAGGCTTTGGCCTTTTCGAGCATGTCTTTGCGGCTGGTAGCCAGCTCGTCAATGATGCCGGCGCGCAACGCCTCCTGCGGATTGTAGCGCAAGCCCCCCGACAGCACGGGATAGGCTTTTTCGATACCCAGCAGCCACATAAGCCGGATACTGCCACCCGCACCCGGCATCAACCCGATCTGTACTTCGGGCAAGCCCACGCTGACACCCGGATTATCAATGATAATGCGATGATGGCAGGCCAGCGCTACTTCGAAGCCCGCGCCAAGTGCATCGCCATTGAGGGCGGCCACTACGGGTACGCCGGGACTTTCGAGGTCGCGCAGAAATTTTTTCATTTTTTCGCAAAAGCGAAATATTTCTTCCGCCTCTTCCGCCCGGTACAAGTATTCGAGATCGCCGCCGGCGAGGAACGATTTTTTTGCCGAGGTGAGAATGACGCCCCGCAATGCCCCGCGCGACTTTTCGTGTTTGAGATGCGCAATGACCGGCACAAATACGTCGCCGATCTCGTGGTTGATTACATTGGCGCCGCGCTCGCTCATATCCATGATGAGCGTGACGATATTATCGGTATCTTTTTGGTACCTGATCATGGTACGAAGTTAGGGCTTTTGCGTAGCAATACGCTCAATTCGTATACGTCGCGATAGGAATTATACAATGGCGTGGGCGCCAGGCGTATTACGTTGGGCTCGCGCCAGTCGCATATCACGCCGTTATGCGAAAGGTAATTGAACAATTCGCGACCGTGTGGCCCGGTTAGTATCGATAACTGGCAACCTCTTTCTGCGGGTTCGGCGGGGGTGATTATTTTAAACTCATGTCCTTCAGCGTTGAGTTGTTGAATCAGATACTCCAAATAGCCGGTGAGGCTTATGCTTTTGGCGCGCAGGGCAGGCATGGTAGCTTCGGCAAAGATATCGAGGCTCACCTTGTGGGCGGCAAAGCTGAATATCTGGGCGTTGCTGAGTTGCCAGCCTGCGGCGCCTGCCATGGGGTGAAATCCCTTTTCCATCAGAAAGCGGCGCGCCTCGTCGTGGCCCCACCAGCCGGCAAAACGCGGCAATTGGGGGTTGGCGCCGTGGCGTTCGTGTACAAAAACACCGCTGGGACCGCCCGGCCCCGAATTGAGGTATTTGTAGCTACACCATACCGCAAAATCTGCATTCCAGTCGTGTAGTTGCAAGGGCACATTGCCGGCAGCATGCGCCAGGTCGAAACCCACCATGGCGCCGGCGCGGTGGCCGGCCTCGGTAATTGCGGCCATATCATACCACTGGCCGGTATAGTAATTCACGCCGCCAAACATCACCAGGACTGTCTGCGGGCCGTGAGTGGCTATGGCTGCTAATATGTCTTCGGTGCGCAAGGTATCTTCGCCGGGGCGCGGCGCTATTTCTACGATAGCCTCTTCGGGTGCAAAGCCGTGCCAGCGCACCTGACTTTCTACTGCGTATTGATCTGAAGGGAAGGCCCCCGCTTCCATGATGATCTTAAAACGGTCGCGGTTGGGGCGGTAAAAACTCACCATCATGAGGTGCAGGTTGGTGGTGAGGGTGTTCATCACTACTACCTCTTGTTCCTGTGCGCCGGCGATATGGGCGGTTTGGGGCAGGAGAAATCTGTGGTAGTCCATCCAGGGCATTTCTCCCCTGAAATGCCCCTCTACGCCATGTTCGCGCCAGTGTTGCACTTCGCGGGTAAGCGCGGCCATTACACCTTCGGGCTGCAATCCCAGCGAGTTGCCACAAAAATACAGGACGTCTTTCCCTTCATGGCGCGGGAAGTAAAAGCGCTGCCGGAAGCGGCTTAGCTCGTCGGCTTCGTCCATGGCCAAAGCAAAGGCCAATGTGGGTTCGTAGTGCATACGTATTAAGATTTGCGGAGGCAAAGGTAACAGACTAATGTCGTCAACTTAAGTAAAAACTCAAGCGATATTTTTTTTACCACAGAGTTAAACGGAGTTTCACAGAGTCCCACAGAGTAAAATAAAAAACTCTGTGTCACTCCGTTTTACTCCGTTTAACTCTGTGGTGAAATAATCGGCTTAAGTTGACGACATTAGTCTGATAGTCTCAAAAAAAATGCCCCATTTCCCCCTGCAATTGGAGCGGATAACCTATTTTTCCTGCTGAAGCAATGAAACCTAAAAACTCCCAATATGCTAGTGAAAACGTTTGCCAGTGCGGTACACGGAGTGGATGCCCGCACTATTGCCGTAGAGGTACATGCCGGCGGCACGCCCATACTTACCGGGCAGTTTTATTTTCTGGTGGGCCTGCCCGATAACGCCATGAAAGAAGGCTTTCAGCGGGTAGAAGCGGCGCTGAAGTCGTCGGGTTACCACATGTACCGGCTCAAGACGGTAGTCAACCTGGCGCCTGCCGACCTGCGCAAAGAAGGCGCCTCCTACGACCTGCCCATTGCGCTGGCCTATATCAGCGCCACCAACCAGGTCGATTTACCCGAACTGGACCGCTACGTCGTCCTCGGGGAACTGTCGCTCGACGGCAGCCTGCGACCCATCAAAGGCGCCTTGCCCATCGCTATCCAGGCCCGCAAAGAAAATTTCAAAGGACTCATCCTGCCCCGGCAAAATGCCCGCGAAGCGGCTATCGTAAGCAACCTGGAAGTCTACGGCGTCGACAACCTGAAAGAAGCCGTGAAATTCCTGAGCGGCGCCGTTAAACTGGAGCCGGTTTTTGTGGATGCGCGCGAGGAATTTTTAAACAACCAAAACAGTTATGACGTCGATTTTTCTGATGTGAAAGGACAGGAAAATATCAAGCGGGCGCTGGAGATCGCCGCTGCCGGCGGACACAACGTAATACTGATCGGCCCCCCCGGCGCCGGCAAAACGATGCTGGCGCGTCGCCTGCCCACCATCCTGCCGCCGCTTTCACTACACGAAGCCCTCGAAACCACTAAAATCCATTCGGTTGCGGGTATACTGCCCGCCAATACTTCCCTGATCACGACAAGGCCTTTCCGGGCGCCACACCACACGATCAGCGATGTAGCGCTGGTAGGCGGCGGCACCAATCCCCATCCCGGCGAAATATCCCTGTCGCACAACGGGGTCTTATTCCTCGACGAGCTGCCCGAATTTAAACGCGGCGCCCTAGAAGTGCTGCGACAGCCCATGGAAGAACGCCGCGTGACGATCTCCAGGGCAAAAACCACGGTGGACTACCCGGCGGGCTTCACCCTGATCGCCTCGATGAATCCCTGTCCCTGCGGCTACTACAACCATCCCGAAAAAGATTGCGTATGCGGCGCCGGGGTGGTAAAAAAATATCTGAGCAAAATATCCGGCCCCTTGCTCGACCGCATCGACTTGCACGTAGAAGTCACCCCCGTGAGCTATGACGAATTGTCGAGTTTTAGCCGTCCTTCAGAGTCGAGCCGGGATATCGCTGAGCGGGTGGTCAGGGCTCGCCAATTGCAGGCAGCGCGCTTTGAAGCGCATCCCAGCCTGCATTGCAATGCGCAGATGCCCGGGCAGATGGTGCGCGAGGTATGCCAGGTAAATCCGACGGGACTCATGCTGGTCAAAAAGGCGATGGAGAAATTGCAATTATCGGCCCGCGCTTTCGACCGCATCCTCAAGGTTTCCCGCACGATTGCCGACCTGGCCGACAGCCCCGATATCCAGATCGAACACCTGGCCGAGGCGATTCATTTTCGCAGCCTGGACCGGGAGGGGTGGGCGGGGTGAAGAGGGAGAGAGGGTGAGAGGGAGCGACTGAAAGCGAACGAAGTGAGTCCCGACAAAAAGTCGGGGGAGTCCCGTACCGACAACGGAGGTCGGGAAGAGGGAGGGATTGTAGAGACGCGATTTATCGCGTGTACGGTGCCACCCATGACGATTAATAGCAGGTTTATTCTAATTCACCTAGCCCCTTCCCGCACCGCCTTCATAGGAATACCAATACATTTTTTCTCCATATAAGTCAGCATGCGTTCCATGAGTTCGCGGGCGGAGGAGTCCAGCGTTTCTATTTCTTTGCGGAAGACTTCGTGGAGGGCTTTGTCTTTTACGGCTTTAATTTCGGCGGGAATGCTTTGCATGGCCAGCTCCATTTGCCGTTGCCGCCATAGCACAGGGAAGGCGGAAATGTGTTCTGAAAGCAGAATACGGGCTTTGTGGAGCTCGCGTTTGCGGAAAGCCAGGTTGTCGTGTGCCAGGTGGCGCAGGCCTTCTATTTCGATGTAGTGCATGGGGAAAGCCGAGCTCACCCCGGGTGTGACATTGTGGGGTATAGCCAGATCGATGACTATCTTGGGGTCGGTTTCGCCCTGAAGCAAGGAGGCGTAAAGCGATTCGGTGATTATCGGCTCGGCGGCGCCGGTGCATACGATTATGCAATCGAAACCTTCAGTGTAAGAAGAGAGCGCGTGGAAGGGTAGTGCGCGGCCACTGAGCATATCGGCGATAACCTGCGCTTTATCTATGCTGCGGTTGAAAACCGTGACATTATTAAAGTGGTGTTTGTGCAAAAATTTGGCCACCAGCATATTGGTCTGCCCGGCGCCGATCATCAGTATGCGGGCATCGGTGGGCAACCCCGATTTCAGAAGCTGTTGGATAGCCAGCGAAGCTACCGACACGGGTTTGTCGCCGATACGGGTTTGGGCATATACGGCTTTGGCCGCTACCACGGTGTGTTGTATAACCAACCTGATACCGTCGCCGGTAAGTCCCCAGGCCTTGCACTGGTCGTAAGCATCGCGCAGTTGGCCCAATATCTGCCTTTCGCCCACTACGAGCGAATCCATCGAGGCGGCCACTTCGTAGAGATGTTCTACGGCTTTTTGTCCTTCGAGTACCTGGGCTACTTCGGGTAGATGCGCCAGCACATCGGCAGGCAGCTCGCTGTTGACTTCCTGAAAAAAGGCGCTCACAAAAGTATCATCGAGGGTTTGCGGAGTGACCATGAGGTACATCACGCGGTTGCAGGTGGCCAGGTAGAGCAACTCGGGCAGGTCGAAACGCAACTTCAAAGCCTCCAGCCGTTCTTTGAGCACGGCGCCGTCGGCGGCCTTGATCACATACTCCCCAATGTGTTTGAGGTTGGTATGTTTGTGCGTGATGGTAATAATCTTGACCTGACCAGGCATATTCATCATTTAGGTGAATGGTAGGGCAAAAATAAAACGCCCATTTTGCCTGAGTGTCACGATTCTGTAAAGATCGGTTCTCTGTTCTCTGTTCTCTGTTCTCTGTTCTCTGTTCTCTGTTCTCTGTTCTCTGTTCTCTGTTCTCTGTTCTCTGTTCTCTGTTCTCTGTTCTCTGTTAAGTATAACTGGCAAAGATAATGAACCGATAACGGACAACGGAGAACGGACAACCTCACCTCCCCAGTAAAAACAACAACGGAATATCCAGCCTCTTTTTCCAGGCCGTTTCGCTGTGGTCTTCTCCCGGGAATTCTCGGGTGATCCAGTTGATGGCGGTAAAACCTTTTGCGGGCATTACTTCGTCGACCTTTTTTTGCAGTGGAGGATACATGGCATCCAGCGTGGCGGTGCCGTAGTCGAAATAGATCTTATGTGTTTTGGGATTGGGCAAATGCGCTTTCAAATAGGCTACGAAAGCATCTGGAATCGGATTGTTTTCTGCGGCAAAAATGCCGGGCCAATGCGTAGACAAACAGGCGGCCCCGCCGAATTTTTTGGGGTACTCGCAGATGGCATACATGGAGATTAACCCACCCATACTACTCCCCGCGATGAAGGTATGAGCCCGGCCTTTGTGGGTAGAATATTTTTTATCAATATAAGGTTTTAGCTCGTGTACAATAAATTTTAAATAATTGTCAGAATTTACTTTTTCTTCAAAAAATATAGGCGCGCCGTTAGCTCGAAAAGCCTTAAAAATAGAATCCCTTTGCGCAACGGTCAGCGATTCAAAAGGCTTTTGCGGGAAATAATCGCTATGCCTGGTGTTGCCGCCATTCCAGATACCCACGACAATGAGGTCTTTTATTTTGTTTTCGGATACCAATTTACTTACCACGTCATCCACATCCCAGGCTTGTTTGTTCCATGTGGCGGCAGCGTCAAAAAGCATCTGGCCATCGTGCATGTATAGCACGGTGTACTTTTTTTTCGGATGATAGCCGTCGGGTAGCCAGACATCCACATGCCGGACGGTGACGTATTTGGATTGGAAATTTTCCAGCCGGTTAATTGTGCCGGAAACCACAGCCGGCGGCTGTGCGAACAGACGTAAAGTAATCGGGAGAATGGCTAACAGCAAGAGAAAGGCCTTTGAACTCATGTTTATATCGTTTGTTAGCAAAGGTACTAAATTGGCTACATCGCACCAAAACAGGCGCGGATTACGACCAATAGAAAATAGTAAGAAATTGTAACTATTTAGGTCACCTCCTGGCTCGGCATTTTAGCCCTTTGTTTGCCCCAGCCCTGAAGGGAGCAAAGGCCTAAAATGCCTGGGTTCCCTTTAGGGTTAGGGCAAAACCAGGCATTTTAGGGCTCCAATGAAGGCGACCTAAATAGTTACAATAAATTTCGTATATTTGATAACTAAGCACAAATCCATGCGCATGAACATACGCATATTATTGATCGGCCTCGGCGTAATGTCGGGCATATTCTCCTCCTGCGGCCAGACTTCAGAAATGGATAGTCTATACAACGACGGCCCTTACATTTTCTTCGAAAACGGCCGTACGGTGGCCAGGTGGATAGAGGATAGCCAGGTGAAAGCCGATACGCTGGAAAACGGAGAACCCCTGAAAATCAACGCCAATGTTTCGTCATCTTTTGATCCCGCCTATTTAAAAACAGATTACTCTTTCCTGCCAGAGCGGCAAGACGCTTTTACGGGAGTAACCCACTTTGTGGCTGTCAGCGATATACATGGCCAATACGGTATGCTGAAAAAGCTACTCCAGGCGCATCGCGTTATTGACGAAGGAGGCAACTGGATTTACGGTACGGGGCACCTGGTTATTGTGGGCGATGTAGTAGATAGAGGCGACGAAGTGACGGAAATCCTTTGGATGATTCACAAACTGGAACAGCAAGCGGAAAAGGTAAAAGGAAAAGTACATTACCTGCTGGGTAATCACGAGGTTATGGTGATGATGGGCGACCTGCGGTATATTCACAAAAAATATCGATATACCAGCGCAGGGTTTAAAATGTCCTACCAGGATATTTTCGGCGTCAACAGTTATTTGGGTAGATGGCTGCGCTCCAAGCCGGTGGCTATTTCTATCAATAAAACCATTTTTGCACACGCAGGTTTTTCAGAGCAATACCTTCAATTGGGCCTTACAAACAAGGAATTAAATAAAACCTTCCGCGAGGAGATTTTTGATGAGCCCGAAGATTCAGTTTTGGCAAATCCTAAGCTGAATATTTTGTACAATGACCTGGGCCCGGTGTGGTACCGGGGCTATTTCGCGGAGGATTTTACTGAAGACCGGGCCAGGGCTATTTTACAAAAACTCGGCAAAAAAAATATCGTCGTAGGGCATACCTCCTTTGCCGGGGTAGTTACCCGGTATAGGCATAAAATAATCGGCGTCGATTCGAGTATTAAATTTGGTAAAACCGGCGAACTTTTATTATACGAAAAAAAGCGCTTTTACCGAGGGTTGCTGAGCGGCGAAAAACAACTTTTGGAATAATACGCTAAACCCAAATACAATGAGAAAATTCCAAATCCTGGTCGTGTTTTTTTATAGCATGACCCTTTCTTTATTTGTCAGCGGCCAAAATGTCGAAGCCCCCACCGATAGCAACCACTCCATTTTTGAATTATTAACGCACGAACACGATTCTATCGCGGAAGTGAAACTGGAGACAGATTGGGCGGGGTTGATCCAGCAAAAAATGAAGGAAGAATACCAGGAAGGAGTACTTAGCTTCCGACAGACTGACGGCAGTATGCTGCGATTGGATGTTAAGCTGCGAGCCCGGGGCAATGTGCGCAAACAGGTGTGTTTGTACCCCCCCATCAAAATTAAAATCCCAAAGAATCAACTGACACATTTAGGCCTACGGGATACTTTTAACGACCTCAAACTTATTTTGAGCTGCAGAGAAGGTAAGCAATACGAGGACTGCCTGTTGAAAGAAGCCCTGGCATACAAGCTTTATGAGCTTATCAGTCCCGTTTATTTTAAAACGAAAGTAATCAAAATGGCCGGCTGGGATGGCGACAAGGAAAGATTCGCTTTTTATGCCATGCTCATTGAAGATGACCCCGAATTTTCATCCCGCCTGAATGCAAAAAAAATCAATACGGAGACCGTTAAGACACATACTCTTGATCGCGAAACCTATCTGAAAATGACTTTTTTCCAATATATGATCGCTAATGTAGATTGGGCCATCCATAATAAACATAACGTAAGTATGTTTTTTATCCCGGGTTTTCAAAAACCCGTGTCTGTGGCGTACGATTTTGATTATTCCGGCTTTGTCTCTACTAATTATGCCGTGCCACACGAATCTGTGCCGATCACTTCCGTTACACAGCGCTATTTTATGGGGCAATTCGTAACGCTGGAAGAAGCTATGAAAACAGCAGCATTCTTCCAGTCAAAAAAAGAAGATATTTTACGGACATGTGCATCGTACTATTTGCTGGATGATAAAAACAGACAGTCGTTGGAGAGATATCTGCTGAAATTTTTTGAAGTGCTTGATAGAAAAAAGAAAATAAAAAGGGAGTTTGTGAGCAAACGATAAACTATTTTTTGTGCGATTCCATGTTGATTAAAGGATTGGCGTAAATGCCCAATAAATACCTACGCCCTTCCTCTTTCCAGGCAGCAGGAAATTTCGACATTTTGATGTCAAAAAAATGGTTAAAAGCTACAAACTCCTCAGGGGAATAATGATTTGCATATTCGGAACTGTGTGATAATAAATCATGTGCCACATAATTTACAGCATGGAGCTGATAATTTAAATGAATAGCTTTGTCAACTATTCCGGCCAGTAATTCCAATTGTTTTTTGTTGTTCTGCACCGTGTCGAACACGTCCAATTCATCCTGTAGCGGTTTATTAAAATGAAAATGCACATGGCCTTTCCGGCCTTTTAATCCCAGCAAAATATATTCGATATCCTCGCCAAATGATTTTTTATACTGTGGATCAGCTTGCTTTTTCAAATGCTCTTCGGTTTTCAGCAGATCGCAGGGGTCGAATTCGTATGAAATAGCAACGGGTACGACGTGTAATTGCCGGAAGTGGGTTTTTAGATCGGATTGACTACTCAGCCCCAACATTTTGAGGAGGGCTACCTGTGTCCAGTCGTTGCCGTCTTTGGATCGACCTCCGCGTTGGGCTATCCACACAGAATCTGTTTTGGTCTGTACAAGACGGTGAATATAATTCGATAGTGTGACGGAATAGTGATAAAGTTCTACCGGCGTTCCGCTTCTTTTTACCACAAAACTTTTATTGATTCTGAAAATCAATTCCGAAATCCGGTGTTTCATCAGGTTATCGCCTATGGCAATCTGACTGGTGGTGAAGCCATTGTCAAATAATACCATGTTCAAAAAAGCCGAATCGAGTACGATATCTTTGTGGTTAGAAATAAACAAATAGCGCTCGTCGGGGTTTAGGTTTTCCAGGCCGCTTGCCGAGAGCCGGGAGATGCTGTTTTTTTCAATCCATTTGAGGACGGGCGAAATAATGTTTCGTTGAAAATCATGTATGCTTTTTATCCCGTTTTTTTCCTCCAGAATCAATTTGCCGAGGTCTCCCGGCAAAAAGGAACTCATACCATCAAGCAGGCTTTGGTAGCTGAACAATTCCTGGATGGCTTGTGCCACGTCTTCGTCGCGGTATATCCCCGGCTGGTTATCCAAATCCTGCATATGTCGCTTTACTTTTTTATTTTGCGACTGCAAAGATAGCAGAAACCTGACTAGCTTATGACTTTAAAATTAAACGCTCGATTTTGTGAACTGTGAACAGACTAGTGGTGCAAAATATAAATTTCGCATAAGTTGTTAATTAGAAAGGGGCTTACCATTGTAAGTCCAGTTAAAAGGTTTAGCCATCGTCCGGTTAAAATAGTCGATAAACCGGAGAATTTGTTC
>Ga0209573_1001639_pt1 | contig 33162 bp, 27 predicted proteins | sample TNRBio252014_DNA_FD_185870 | JGI IMG/M metagenome (GOLD analysis project Ga0209573, IMG submission 185870) | Wastewater treatment Type I Accumulibacter community from EBPR Bioreactor in Madison, WI, USA - TNR Reactor_6/25/2014_ DNA (SPAdes)... | ecosystem: Engineered > Bioreactor > EBPR >...
AATAGATATGAAGGCAAGTCAGTATATGCGAACAAAAAAAATTAATCAACCATCTGAGTTTACCGCAAAAACAGCAGTGGCAAATGAAATAAATGCGCTTTTAGGCTACAGAGGCGTAAATACAATAATAGATTTAATTAATTCAAAACGCGAAAAACAAGCCAAATGCCCAAAAAGAACCAAAATAGCATGTTAAAACTTTGGACTCTCGAGGTAAGGCACCTTTAATTTAAATATAGTGGTGCTAATTGGGAAAGCCACAACTTTTGTTTTCTTATTGAAAACTATCAGGTTGAACATGGGATTGAGGACGGGAAGAACTTAATGGGAAAAGCATAACTTTCATCAAAGTGATTGTTATTATAAATTAGCGAAAATCGACAAAAAACTCTATTTTAAAGGAAATCTGTCTTATATTAGAAAATATTTTACTGTTACATATATAATGTTAAGAAAAATTATTTTTATTAGTTCAATTTAAGCAAATCGATTTTTTTCGCTAATATTGAAGATTAATTGATTCACCTATTTGAATGTAAGGCGAGTGGAAAAATAACTTTACACTTTTGGAGAACAAGATCGAACAATCGTGACAGGGCACGATCTAGCTCTTTTTCTATTTTTAGCCTTCTCTACCAGACAGGGGTGGTGCGACAAATCGCGGGTCTGGTTACGCAGTAATTCCCTAACCAAGTGCCAATTTGGGGCACCTCATGTAGAATTAATAGAATATTGGGTAAATTATTATTTCTATTAGCCTTACATATACAATGTTAAGGAAAATTACTTTTACTAGAGCAAATAATTTAAAATCAATATTTTAAGCTAATATTAATTAATAGAATCGCCAAATAATGTCAATGGACATAGTTTACATCGTTTACATCGTAGACTGAGTGGCCATAGTAGGGATTATTTGGGGTGAAATTTGGTTAATGGTCTTTCTCATTGAGACGGTTGGCTTTTCGCATGTGCTAGAGGCGCGTTAGGTAAAACCGCTTCTTCATGTGAAATTGCCAAAACAATTTATGGTTTGTCTGCAATGTATCTACCTGGGGCGAGTACGCCATTGGGGTCTAGGGAGTTTTTAATGGTTTGTAAAAAAGAGCCTTTGTCTTTTCGGGTAGCATTTGTAAAAGGCATGGAATGATTTCCGGCGCGATAGAGAATGTAGCCATTCGCCATTAAAGTTTTTACAATATGATCGTGACAGGCCTTTGCTTTGGCACATTCTACATCATTTTTTTTATCGAAACTGATAGTTAAAACGGCACTTAAAGCTCTTTGTGTAGTCATACTCAAAGTTTGTTGCATATCAAAACCATACTCATGAAAAATAGGCTCTATTAATTGGTTCAGTTCTAAAACGGAATTTCCAGTCATGGGAATCACTGGAGAAATCCAATAAAATCCTGCATTATAATCTCGTGGGTCGCTAGTTTTAACATCTTTTGCGACTATAGTTTTAGTTCTCCATAGACCTCCTTGCACGCAGGTTTCAGGGCTGTTGCCTTTTAATAATTCAAATGCCAAACGCACTTTTTTACCAAGTTGAATGAAAGATTTACCTTTGCCGAAGCGTGCTAAAAATTGTAAAATCTTTTCTGCCAGAGCAATTCTTTTTTCATCTAGAACAACTACTTTAACACCTTTGAGACCTTTTAAAGCTCGTTTAAACTTGTTAATATCGGCATTTACTTGAGCCGTATCACCATAAAACCCCGCGGTGCCTGACCAAAAACCAATGCCATGTTTTGTTCGAAGTCTTTTTCTATGATTCTGATCTAAGGAATCTAAGTTTTTTACTTCATCAAAAGGATAGGATTGAGACATGCTAACAACGCGCAAATCATTACCAATATGAATAACAGATTTAAGGGTTCCATCCATGCGTAGAGGGCGTAATCGATCTACAAAGCTTTGAATTTGATGTTCTTCTTCCAGCATAAATAAAGCGATTTTAAAGTGGGTAGGTTTTGGCAGAAGCCATAGAGTCATTTGTGTAACAATACCTAAATTAGATTGCGTAAAAAGACCATCAATGGAAGGTCCAACACCCCATTTATATACATTATTGACTTTCGAATTTTCAAAATCTGCAAAACCAGAGTAGGTTAAATCGCCGTTTGGCAAAACTACAGTGTAGCTACAGCTATTAGCAAAACGATCTCCTAAAGGGCTATGGCCAAATCCTCTTTCCATTGTGTTGCCAACGATACTGGTATCAGGCCCTGCACCTGTGGCATCCATCCAAAATGGAATATTGTTGTTTTGCAAATATTGGTACAACTGTCCTTGTGTAACCCCAGGTTCGATAACGGCATAACCCAACTCAGAATTTACTTCGATAATCTGATTCATTTTGCTTAAATCAAGAATTAGCATGCCTTCATATAAACCACAGGCATCAGAGTACCCCCAGTTTTTGCCAGTGCTGATAGGTTGCACTTGTAATTTAAATTGATTGGCACAAACCATAATCTTTTGTATTTCTTTGGTGTGTTTAGGGTAAACGATCAAACTTGGTAAGGTATCATTGGATAAAGTTGAGCGGCTATAATGCAAGCGGGAATCCATATCAACACAAATTTGTTCACTTTTCAAAAAGGAATTTAATTCATGGATTGCTTTTTGAAAGGTAGATTCTTGAGTTTGCTTAAGTGGCTCTGATTTGTATTTGAGTAGGGTTGCATTCATGAAATTCTCCTAAAGTTATTCTAAGTTTACAAAATGGCAGAAGAATACGATTTCGAATGTGCCAAATCATCTAATTGGGTTTGCGAAAAGCCAAAATACAGTTTTTCTTCTAGCGTGATTGGAGCTGCATTTTTAATTAAATAGTATGCAACAAGTTTTTCTTGTTCAGGGTTTAGAAAGTGTTGGTACAGAGAACGGACTTTTTTATCAGTTTCCTTTGTTTTGCTGTAGTAAATGACTTCTTCATAATAGGCACATAGAGGAATACCTAATAAAATCGCTGGGGCATTTTGAACGATAGGGCAGAATTTTTCGCCACCAACTTCTTTAAAGTTTAATAGTTTTCTATAATAATCTTTATGACGCGGGTTGACTTGCATTATAACGGTATCAAAATGTTTAACATGGTAGCAATAGATAAACATGTAATTAAAAAGTAATACAAGAATATCTTTGGTGTTTCTGAAATCAGGGTTGATCACCAAACGCGATACTTCCACAATTTTTGAACCTGATGTTTTTATTTGTCTAATTTCGCTTTCATAAATTTTTTCGGTAGGTAACACAGAAGTATCGTTGAAGACTAAAGTTGCTGAGGCAATTACAACACCTGAAGAATTTTTTACAATGAATATTGCAGTGCTTGGATTTTGATCGTAGTCGTTTACCAACCATTCTTGGTTGTTTTTTTTGACATATTCTTTATCTAAATAAACCCGATACGCTAGACGAAAAACAGCCTCTCTTTCTTCTAAAGTATTGGCTATTTTAATCGTAAATGGTTCTGACTTTTGGTTTTCGAGTATAGGGTAATTGTTTTGATAGGAAGTCATCGAATGTTTTATGGCTTGTGACAATTGACTCATTCTCTGGTTCATTGCTATTCCTTTTCACTGGTTTTTATCTGTATTAACCAATGGAAGTGCGGAATTCTTCAAGTTTTAATTTTTTTTAGATTATTTTTTGAATAATAATTTGTTAATATAAGCCAAAAGCTTAGCAAATTATTTGTTGAGAGAGGCTTAAAATATTTGGAAAGTTAGGGTCTTTCATTAATTCAAAACAAAATTTATTTTGTTAAAACAATTGCGGATGTGTTAATATTCCAATCTAACTGTGTTCGTCGCGGGTATTTTTGAAAAGTTTCGATGGCTTCTAGCAATTCTTTTGGTGGGGTTTTTATAGTTTGACAAGTAATTTTTTGATAAGCAAAATTGATTGTGAACAAACCAAATTTAGCGTTTGTCAAATGATCGGGGTATTTATCGCACCGTACCATTACACCGTTGGTGAAAGCACAAATATAATTTTTGTAGCAGTAAATCACTTGTTTAACTGTTTTGTTTAATTTTAAAGTATAAAAAGTAGGGGCTATATGTTCCTCGTGACCAATTAAAACATCCCCTTTTAACCAACAAGCGGATGCAAATAAATCTACTGGACCAATGGGTTTTTCTGGCTGGTTGGGAAGAATGACGCATTCTATCATAAAAAGTCTGTCGTTAGTGATAGGGGGCAATTCAACGATTACTCCTTGATCCATTGGAGTAGCCATACTTTTTAAAGTTTCAGACCATTCCCAACTTCCCATGCTTAATTTTAGATTTCTATCTTCTTTATTTTTTAGATCCCAAGTTTTGTAGATTTCATTTTGCTCAACCACAGCAATTGTTTGTTTAGAATGATGATTGTTATAGATAAAAATTGCACCAAATGATAGAGTTAAAACACTCAAAATGGAGGCTATGAATTTAAATGTAAAAAAGGTTGGTTTTACAGCCAACATACGAGACGAATGAGAAGCTGCATTTAGGGGTTTCGTGCCAATAGCCTGGTAAAGAGATTTAGATTCAATGATTTGTTTTGCCGTAACTGGTGCCATTTCTTTTGCGCTTTGAGTCATAAGAGTTGCGATGACATCGACGCTCAAGACGGAACCAAATGAGCCTAGAATTTCTTTTAATCTCTCTAAACCTCGTGAAACTTGCGTTCTAACTGTTTTTTCAGGCAAAGATAAAACGGTTGCGACTTCTGGGTAACTAAAGCCTTCATAAAGGACAAGCCAAATGGGGGAACGATACTTTTCAGGTAGAGTATCCATCATGGTTTTTATTTTTGTTTTCAGTGCTTCGGCATCATTGGCTTTTTCAACAGAGTTTTCTTGCGCGGAATATTTTGAAAATTTTTGAGATGCGACGCTTTGTTGGCGATTGCTTCTATTTTTTTCCTCGCGTATTTTTTTTAGACTGGCGTTGACAATCATTTTCATTAACCAAGGTTTAATGGAACTTGCATCTTCATGAAACAAATGAAGATTATTTAAAAATTGTATAAAAGCTGTTTGCAAAACATCTTCAGCATCCGATGAATTACGCATGTAACGCATGGCCGTGCGAAAGCCAACATCCAAATACCTTGAAAAAAGAATATTTAAGGAAGACGGATTTTTATCAAGCTGGTACTGCCTGAGTAGTTCAGCATCAGTCATCTCGTGATTATCTTGCATTAGCTCTTTCTCGTTTCTTCTAAATCTAATAACCGTAGCTTAGGCAAAATTCTTCAAAATAACAAATAGTTTTAAAATTTACAGATAGAAAATAAAGGGAGCTACTAATTGTCGTTGAGAGTAATTCTAATTGTCGCTAATCAATTCAGAGCATTTTCAAAACCATTTTATTGTTGTGACAGTATAGCCTGCTAGTTGGGTGTGCAATTTATGGTTTACTAGAATAGTGATTGGCACAATGGCATTTTTCATAATAAAGCACTAGTGGTGAAAAAGTTGAGCTTTCAGAAAGAAAAGAATTAAAAATGAAGTTACAGTTTGATGGATGCCTGTCAATGCTGAATTGATTTCTAGAGAAAAGACTACTAGTACAGCAACCAGTAAACCCCGTCTGTTTTTGGTCTTCTCTGGGGCACCCACAAGGCGGATTTTATTTAGTAGTCTTTGTTTGACATTAGTCTTGCAATACGATCTTCAAGTTTCGGATGAGTTCTAAAAAGATCGAGAAATGCATTTTTATGATTTGAAATTTTTAAAGTGCTTAGACCGTCTTCTCTGTCATCTTCTGCGGTGATAGGGTTAGGGTTCATAAGGGCTTTAAGTGCATCAATCATATTTTGTTTGCCGGCATATTTTGCTCCGCCTGCGTCTGCACGGTATTCTCGATATCTCGAAAACCAGCGAACAACAATTGAGCCTAAAACCATGAAAGCCATTTCTAAGGCAAAGCGCAATAAATGTTCCATAAAAAAATTGTTGTTATGATTGCGATCATCAGATTTCCCAGAACGCATAATTAATGCAGCTATTATGCGAGCTAAAAACATTGCAAAGGCGTTAACGACACCTTGCAATAAGGTCATTGTAACCATATCTCCATTGGCAATGTGAGCTATTTCATGACCTAAAACACCTTCTACTTCCTTTTGATTCATGCGGTTTAGTAACCCCGTTGAAACAGCAACTAAAGCGTTGTTTTTTGAAGGGCCTGTGGCAAATGCATTGATAGTATCTGATTGATAGATTGCGACTTCAGGCATAACTTTAAGTTCTGCCTTCATACAAAGTTTTGAAACCATATTGATTAGTTGTTTTTCATGAGGGTTAGTTGTATTTGGGTCAATGATTTCTAGCCCCATCATCATCTTTGCCATAAATTTAGAAAGCATTAATGAAATAAAAGCACCCAGCATACCCCAGCCTAAACAAAAAGCTAACATCAAAGAATAGTTTATATTTTGGTTTTGTAAAACAGGCTCTAAATTAAGAGCTTTTATGATAAAAGAGATTGTTAGCATTACTGCAAAATTAACTAACAAGAATAAGCTCATGCTTTTAAAAAACTGCATGGTATTACTTTCGCAAAATAGGTGAGAGCCAGTACAAGAAACTTCTAAACTAAATTATAAATTCATACAATGAAAATCAAGAGTTTCTCGCAATTACGGAATATGAAAACTTATACGAAATAAATCAACAAATATTAGATAAATTTAACTGTATGTTTATAGGGCTATTTACCATGATTAAATAAAGATTTTTATTATTGAATTTCTGGCTGAGTAGCGTGCAAAATTAGCCAGTAAACAAGAAAAGAAACAATAATGAATGAAAATTCGTAATGGAATACGATCTCAATTGAATAATTATCAAGACAAGAATTCTTAAAACCGTACTTTTGGAAGCAGGTCATCAGGAAATGTAATGCAATGTGAATAATAAGTTGTGAATTTGCAAACTTTTATTGATTAGTAAAATGTTCCTATGGCTATCAACTCTATTTCGTTTAATGTCTTGTAGTATTTTGATAAAGATTGCTTATGATACTCCAATTTTACATTAAACAGGAAAGGTTAAAAAATGAAGAAATTTTTAGGAATTTTATGTTTTAGTTTTTTGGCGCTCCAAGGCCAAGAAGTTGTAGTTCCGAATAAAGAGCCAGGCGAAAAAGCAAAGGAAAAAACGGAAGTTGAGCCGGTTTCCAAACTGGAGGTAGCTAAAAAACTTACCGATAAGCAACTTTTAGGTTTGTTTGGTCAAGCTGTTGCTCAAATGCCTGATAGCCCTTTTAGCAAATTAAACATGACGGAAGAAGAATTGAATGAGTTTATAGCTGGTTTTAAAAAGGGCTTAACGGCCAATCAGGAAGAATTTTCAAAAATTCAACTCCATTTTAATGATATTCAGGGTTTGATAGAAAAGCGCACAGCAGAACATGCTTTAAAAAACCCTGTGTTATTTCCATTGGACACAAAAATCAAAGATTCTGACGGTAAAGAAACCAGTATTAAAGAGTTGTTGAAAGATAACAAGGCAGTATTGCTTGATTTTTATGCTAGCTGGTGTGGGCCCTGTATGAACTTGATGCCTAACTTAAAAGAAAAAGCTGTAAAATTTAAAGAAAAAGGTGTATTGGTAGCTGGTATCAATACGGTTGACGCAGACGATGCAAAAATGGTAAAATCAAAATTTGAAATCAATTTTACTTGGTTAGTAGAACCAGAAGACAGACCTTTTAGTAAATTATTACAAATTAATTCCATACCGCGAATGATTTTAGTCGATAAAAATGGTGCGGTTTTGTTTAATGGTCATCCTGAAGACAGTAGTTTGGCTGATAAAATAAACAAACTGTAATAGCAAAGGTTATCTGCGTTTCCTAATCTTCTAACTAGAGTAGAAGGCTTGTCTCATAGGATAAGCCTTCTCATTTGGTAAATAGCAATAAAAATAATTATAGATAATGTAAATAACAAGGGTAACAAAATGAGCAAGGTTTTGATTTTAGCTTTCATTGCTTCTGCGATTGTTTTAGTATTTTTTACTTTTGACTATAGTAAACAGAAAGAAATAGCTGTTATTACAGGTCAAAACGCTTCAGGTTATGATGGTTGGGGAATAGATTTTGAAAAGGCCTTAGAAAATGCTAAATTAACGAAAAAGTATATTTTGTTGCTATTTACAGGGTCAGATTGGTGTCAGCCTTGCAAGGAGTTTAAAAAAAATGTTTTTAATAAAGATATGTTTAAAGAATTTGCAAAAGCTAATTTTGAGCTGGTAGTAATTGATTTCCCTGAAAATGTTATATTGCCAGAAACCCAAAAAATTCAAAATAATAAATTAGCAGAAAAATTTGATATTGAAGGTTATCCAACGGTTGTTTTTCTTACATCGGAAGGGAAAGAAATTAAAAGAGGAAATTATATTGCAGAATCCCCTCAAGATTTTATTGCCTATTTTGAAAAATTCATTAAAAATTCTGTAGCTCCCTAATTACTTTTTATATTTTCTAGATAGAAGATCCGAGCTTTGGGTTAGAAACTGAAAAAAGAAAAACTAAAGCTAGGATAAGACTAATAGATTTTTAATTTATTCATTTTTTGAGAAATACATATGGTTCGAATTCTTGGGCTTTTTTTTTTATTCGTTTTTTTGTTTATAGGCTGCAAGCCAAGTGTTAAAGAATATGACAAAAGCCCTATCAAATTTAAAGTATCGAAAGAATTTAGTCAAAAGGAAGTTTCTGAGTTTGTATCAAAGGCATTATTAAGATTAGGTTGGAAGGTTGATGCTATTAAAGAAGGCAGTATTTCGGCAAGTCTTAATCATCGTAGTTGGCTTGCAAAAACGACAGTTAATTTTAATGCTCAAAATGAAATAGTAATATTGAGTGATTCTGTATTTAAAGTTGAAAGGCCGAGTGAAAACATTGGCCAAAAGCCAAATGTAGTATATTACAAAAGAGTGCCCTTCAACTGGTTAATGAATATTAAAAAAATTGTCTTAGAAGAATCAAAAATAAAAAAAGAAGTTCAAGTGCTACATTCAAATTAATATTTAATTGAAAAGTAACAGTGTGAGGTTTTTTTATTTCTTCCTTATCAGTTTTTACTTTGTAACTGTAGCTGTTTTAGCTTTTTTGCCTGTTGAGCAATACCCTTATTTAGCTTGTAGCAGTTTTTTCATCTCTCATATTATATTGTATATTGTTCTTGTTAATAAAAACATTCAACATTTTAATTCTAGTTGGGTTAGTTTTAGTAGTATTTTAATATTAGCCATTGTGCTTAGATTTTTATTTGTTTGGGTACCTCCAAGTAGTGATGCAGCACGCTATGCTTGGGAAGGTAAAATGGTAGCAAATGGCGGTAACCCCTATTTGAATACATCCTTGTGGTTTATGGAATATGATATTCAAGATATGTCGACAAGCGATAAGTTAAAATTAAAGAAATTAATTGAAAAGAAAACAGGCCTTTCGCAAAAGATTGCTGATTTCAGCGATTCAGATTTTTGTTATTATTTGAATGAACTGATAAAAAAGGAAAGCTTGGAAGATTACTTAAATCGAGATGTAAACATTGCCTTTGATGAAAAATTAAACTTGCAACCCCCTAATACTCTGCGTTTAATACAAAATAGAATTATTATAAGCCGATATCTTGTAAGTCTTGAAGATAAAATTCAGGAGCAAATTAATCATAAAGATATGGCTGCTGTTTATCCGCCTTTAACATTACTAATTTTCGGGTTATTAATGAAGATACACTACTCATTAGAGGTGTTTAAGTTGTTTTTTATTTTATGTGATTTGTTGACAATTGCCTGCATTTGTCATTTTTTAAAAAAAATTGGCAAACCCATTATTTGGTCTTTATTTTATGTGATGTCACCTTTGGTTTTGATCTATGGTGTAGGAAAATGCCATTTGGATATTATGCAAAACACCTTTTTAGTGGTAGGCTTGTATTGCTGCATGGTAATGATAGAAAAGAAATGGGTTGCGTTTGGCTTTTTTTTGTTGGGCTGCGCAGTAGTAGTTAAATATGTAGCGATTATCGTTTTGCCTTTTTTGGTAGCAAAGAAAAAATTTTCATTTCTATTATATTTTTTGATTCCATTTTTCAGTTTTATTTTTTTTATTGACTCTAAAATTTGGTCGAGCCTTTATGTGTTTTCAAGCCAAATGCATTTTAATGATGCCATACCGCGTTTGTTAAGAGAGTTCGGGTTGATGGGTTCTAGTTGGTATGTGGTTTTGTCTTTGATAATTTTTATTATGGGTTATATATTAATTTGGTTGCTTTATCAAGAAGTGCCATTAAAAGGTATGCTTTACGCATGGGTTTGGCTACTAGTTTGTTTGCCAGTTGTTCACCCTTGGTACATAATTCCGGTTTCTTTATTATTATGCTGTAATATGATGCGGAGCTTTTATTTTCTTTCCTTTATTATGGGAATTCATTTTTTTATTCTTGCCTATCAGCTAACTCATAATGGAGTGTGGATGGAATTTTGGTGGGTACCAACTTTAACTTATGTTGGGTTTTTAGCTTTTTATTTATATGAAGTTAACTTTTTATCCAAACCGTTTAGTGAAAATTATGAGATGCCTAACAGTTTAGATATAGTTGTTCCGGTGTTAAATGAAGAGCAAAAGATAGACTCGTTTCTGAATCAATTGTTTTTAGAAATAGACAATCTTTGTAAGCATAAAAATATCAAGACAAATGTAGTAGTAGTTGATGGCGGTAGTCAAGATAAATCTCTTTTAATGTTGCAAAAATACCCTGTTAAAGTATTGGTAAGTGAAAAGGTAGGAAGAGGGCATCAAATGGCATTAGGTTCAAAAGACTGTATGTCGAGTGTCGTTTTGTTTTTGCATATAGATTCTGTGCTTGTTAAAAATTGTTTGTTGCATTTGATAGAAACTTTGGAGAGAAATTCTACCTATTCATGGGGTGTATTGGGGCATAAATATGATAACTCATCTTTAAAATTGCGTTTTGTAGATATTTTGAATCGCTTTCGATTTTACTTTTTTGGCATTGCATTTGGCGATCAGGGTATATTTGTGCGTCGAAAAGTGCTTGACCAAATTGGTTTTCCTGAAATACCTTTAATGGAAGATGTAGAATTAAGTATGCGACTTTTTAAATTCCCTAATCGAGTAAATTTAAATAACCAATTGATAGCAAGCGCGAGGCGCTGGAAGAAAAATGGCTTTGTTTTTAATTTTACACAAGTGGTTTTTCTGTGTTTAAAATATTTGTTTTGTAGAAGATTGGGTGTAGATATTAATACATTAACTGAGAAAATCTTTAAATCGTATTACGCAAAATAGATTTATTCGACTTTAATGGCAAGCAGAGTAATGTCGTCTGTGATAGGTACGCCACCTCTAAAGGAACGCGCGCTATCCATTATGCGCTCTAATAACTCGTTCACTTCTAAATGCCCCCATGCTTTAATAACATCTTCTAGCTTTTCTTGCCTATAGGGCTCGCCTTGACGATTCGATGTTTCGGTTAAACCATCTGTGTACATCAAAAAAATATCACCGCTATTAAGAATAAGCTCTTCTTCGCGTAAAGTATTTCGAAACAAAAATGTATCGCGTAGGCCGGCTACCATTCCAGGGGGTTTTAAACTGCGCAATTCCTTAGTGTGAATATTATATAAAATAGATGGGCTGTGGCCAGCTCTCGCCCAGTTTATTTTTCTTTGATAAATATCTAAAATACCATAGGACATAGAAACAAATGTTTTACCGTTTAGATCGTGAATTAATTCTTCGTTCACACATGCAAGTACTTCTGATGGGCTTTGCCCAAGGCGGGCATTTATTGCAAGAATTTTTTTTGTCATACTCATAACAAGCCCCGCTTGCATACCGTGACCACTGACATCGCCTTGTGAAAAACCAATTTTGCCTTCTGGTAATTGAATGAATTCATAAAAGTCACCACTAACTTCATCACAGCTTTCATATCTTGTAGCAAATTGAAACCCTTCCACTAAGGGCGCATTTTTTAGCATGTTCTGTTGTACTTTACCCGCTTTAACCATATCGGAATTAATCACCTGCGTTTCGTTAGATTTGCCTTTTACTGTATCTTCATCGGCTAAGGCGTCGATCCAACTTAAAGCAGCTGGGTCTTCTGTTTCTTGCTTAGGTAACACAGATATAATTGTGGCTGCAAGTAGTGAGGTATCCCATTGATTAAAGCCCCAGTCAATCGTTTGATTGGAGAGAATGCTTTCAGGTAAAAATTTTGTAAAAGAATCAAATTTCGAACCATTAAAATATTTCTTTAATTTTGCGCTTAAATCTATATAGAAAGCCGTTTCTTGATTTAAAGAATTATTAACGGGCAACTTAACCTTCCATATTGCGAATAAAACCCCGATAATGGCGAAGTTTTGATTGGTCGTTTGTCTATGATGAATATGGTGATCGAGCCGACGCTTGAATTCCTTGATGCTTTCTTCGTTCTTTTTTGGGTTATTGGGGTCATAAAGATCAAATTCGATTTTGGCAACGATTTTTTTATCCTTATTGATGATAACGATATCTGCCATTTTGCCTTGTTCGGCATCCAAACTTTCCATCGAGATATATACGAACTCATCTGCGGCTAAACATTTATTTTCTGACCAAGCTAGTGCAATTTGAGATTCTGTTGAAAGCCAATTCTGAGAAAAATTGGAAGAAATGATACGACAAGCATGCTCTGCATTTTTTTGGAAATGCGCTTTAATGGCATCTAAAACTTTTTCTTCGCTAATCATACACTTTCTCAAATTTTGAAATACTTCTCAAGTATAGTCAATAGTACTAGTTGTACGCTGTATTTTTGGATAATCACCTAATTATAAGGAAAAAATAAGAAAAAAAATCGAAATTAATTGGTAAAAACGAGGAATTTTGCTGGTTTGGCAGAAGGGGAGGGCGAATATCACCCAGCCCCATTTTTGGTAGTATCAATTATTTAGAAATTAATTCTTCAATTGCTTTTGTGATTTTATCGTCGGTTGGTGCAACCCCAGCCCCAAAACGATGTTTTAACACCCCATCTGGCCCAACAAGAAACTTCTCAAAATTCCATTTAATATCCCCTTTTGCATCAGGGTTTTCTGCAGTTGTTAAATATTTAAACAAAGGCACTTGACCTTCGCCTTTTACAACTACTTTAGAAAACATAGGAAATGTAACGGAATATTTAGTAGTACAAAAGGTCTTGATTTCTTCGTCTGTACCAGGTTCTTGTTTGTTGAATTCATTGGCAGGAAATCCCAAAACAGCAAAATTTTTATCTTTATATTTTTCAGATAATTCCATAAGCTTTTTGTATTGAGGTGTATGGCCACATTTTGAAGCTACATTCACAATTAAAAGAGTTTTGCCTTTGTACGATGATAGGTCTACTTCTTTTCCGTCGATATCTTTTACTTTAAACTGATGAATATTACTCACATCTTCTCCTATTAAAAATTGAAAAGTAACTAGTAAAATAAGCGCAAGTGAAATTAATTTTTTCATTCATATTCCTCTTTTGTAATGGTTTTAGTTTATGTGAAGAAAGTGATAATTGGGCAGGTTATTGTATTATAATTTTTAAAATTTCCCTAAAATTTTATTGTGATCAAAGCTATCGCTAATAAAGAATCAATGCCCCAAGAGAATAATTGACTAAATAACAATTTTATTTTGATAGGACGCGGGAAATTTCCTTAAGTCCTTTAGGAATACCTTTAACACTTAGCCAGCCTAGAGAAACTACTAGTTTTCGTACTTCTAGGTCTTGACCAGGTCTTGCAAAAACGGTGACATAAGCAATTGAGTTATTTCCATCTCTATAGTCGGCAACCAGTGCAACGCTTCGATTGTTTTTTATATTTACCAAGTCGCCTAAAATTTTATCTTCGTTAGTGCCAGCAGGTGCTTGAAAATGGTATAAATTGCATTTTTCGCCGTTTTGAGTTGTTACACTACCATAGCGGTTCTCCATGCAGTTTGTGATTAAGAACACCAAAGTTATAAGTACGACTATTCTAATTAAGAAGCTCATTTTTTATCCTAATAAATGATTGTTTTAAAATTTCAGAGCCAGTATTGTATCCTAAATATATAAAAAACATTATTATTGCCTACAACTCCAATTGATTTTGAGAATAGTCATATATGATTTTGACTAAAAAGGGTTAATTCTTACAATGATGTAAGCAGATTTCCTTTTTGATAGAGAGACCAGTAATGAAAAATTTTTTTTTGATAGCATTTATTTTAGGTACAAGTTTTCTTGTTAGTTGCAACAAAAACAAAAATAGTCAGTTAACAGTTTATGTGGTACGACATGCAGAGTCTTTTAAAAATTTAAAACCCTTGCCAGATTTGCCAAATGAAAAACTAGATTCCTTAACACCAACAGGAGTTCAGCAAGCAAGCGAAATTGGCAAGGCATTAAAAAATGCAGATATTGTAGCGATATATACTAGTCCTACGGGGCGCACAAAAGAAACAGGTCAAATTATAGGCAAAACTCTGGCATCGCCTAAGAATATAACTGTATCTGAATCTTTAATCAGTTTGAATAATGGCAAAGATGAGAAGGGTAATGCTAATTCCTTTGAATGGCGCGAGGCACAATGGGCTAAAAATCTAGACCCAAAACCAATTGATGGCGAAACAATGCAAGAAGGTGTCGGGCGCAGTATTAAACTTATATCACAAAATCAAAAGAAGCATAACGGCAGAGCAATTGTTTTGGTGACCCATGGCGATATTTGTGCTGGAATACTTGGTGAAGTAGATAATACTCCGTATGCCAATCGGTTTAAAAAATACACCATACCTACTGGCACCTATAAAAAATTAGCAATAATAGAAAACAAATGGTTTATAAAGAATGATTAGAATGTTATTAGATTTAATAAAAATATGTTAATTCTTGGAGTTATCTAAGCAAATAAATAATCATTCAACCCGATGTCGCCGCTGACAATAATTTTAATTTTTATTGGCAATCTGAAAATGACAGGCAAATGATTGAATTTTATATCGCAACTTTTCCAGATTCTGTTGAAGAAAAGTTGCCCGTAAGGGTACAGAATGGCCAATCAATTCTGCTGAGTTACTATTGGTAGTCAGATTTTCATGAGTAGAAGGAGGGTGTGCCAAGAAAGTTAGCAGTATCTAGCAGAGTTAAAATCTCTGTCAGGCAAGGATTACCTAACCACTTATATTAAATGTTGCATGTTCTGAGGAGGTTCAAAAGCCACAGGAAAAGTTTAGGCTGTAATGGATGCTATGATGACAATGGAAAAGCTTGCGGTGGCAATACTTTTGCTTATTGGCTATACCAAGATTTCTTTGGGTAATGGATGGCTAAGAAAATTATGAGGGCTGGCGGTAAACCCATATGCCCCCGATTGAAAAATAACTATCAAATCATCTTCTTTGGCTTTTGCTAGCTCCATTTTATCAGCTAGGAGGTCTAGTGGGGTGCAAAGTGGACCTACAACAGAAGCTATTTCTTTTTGGGTTGAATGCATTCGATTGCCAACAGCAACGGGAAAGTTTTTTCTAATGATTTGCCCAAAATTGCCTGAGGCTGCTAAATGGTGGTGTAAACCACCATCTACGATTAAATAGATTTGATCTCTTGAGATTTTTTTTTCTATGACTTTGCAAACATAAACGCCTGATTCGCCGACTAAAAACCTGCCAAGTTCTATTGTTATTTTTGCTAAAGGTAACTTTTTTTTTGCTTCTGGTATTTTTTCAAGTAATTTTTTGCCGATAAATTCAGTATCGAGAGGCGTGTCACCTGGGAAGTATGGTATGCCAAAACCTCCACCAATGTTAACATTTTTAATGGGAGTGGGAGAAAAAGGAGCCAGTTCATAGGCTAATGCTAATGCTTTTTCTTGAGCATCAGCGATAGAATCTGCCCGTAGATTTTGAGAGCCGCTAAAAATATGAAACCCCTCAAAATCAAAGTGTTGTGAGCTTAGTTTTTTTAAAATTTCAGGAGCTTTTTCAAAATCGATACCAAATTGTTTTGGGCCACCACCCATCTTCATACTTGAGCCTTTTAATTCAAAATTCGGATTAATGCGAAGGGCAACTTTAGGTTTAATACCAATTTTTTGACTAATTTCGTGTATAGCATTTAATTCGCGCGCGGATTCTACATTAATTATTACACCAGCGGCAATTGCACTTGTAAGCTCGGCATTAGATTTGCCTGGCCCCGCAAAACTTATTTTATTAGAAGTTATGCCGGCATCTAGTGCAACTAGCATTTCTTTTTGTGAGGCAACATCAATACCGTCGATAATTTTTGATAGATGTTGAACGACGGCTGGCATGGGATTGGCTTTCATGGCATAATGCAAATGAATTTCTTTGGGGAGTTGTCTTCGAACTAAATTAACTTGTTCTGTCATTATTTTGCGGTCGTAGGCATAAAATGGGGTTGAGCCAACGCGCATTGCTAGGTGACTGATTGAAATACCGCCGATTAAAAGCTCGTTATTTGTTGTTGAAAATTTGGTTGTGGGGCAGTAGGTGGACCGCGAGATTTCGTTCATTTTAAAGCTCCTGCAGAGTCATCTCCTATTTGATTTTTCCGTGAAGTTGAGAGGGTTTTGCGATCAATTTTCCCATTAGAATTCCGAAGTAGGTTGTCCTTTGTGATTTCAATAAAGTGGGGAACCATATAGGCAGGTAATCTTTTCTGACACTCTAATTTTAAAGTTGTTTCAGATAAATTACTGTTGTTTTCCGTTAACTTGACGATAACATAAATCGCATGCCCTAGAGTAGAGTGTGGTACGCCAAATGCAACAACTTCAACTACTAATTTGGAGCTATAAAACATTTCTTCAATTTCAGAAGGGCTAACGCGATAACCCGAAGTTTTGATGGTTTCATCGTTACGACCAACATAATATAAATAGCCATCTTTATCTTTTTTGACAATATCCCCCGACCAAACAGCTAGTTCGGTAATCGGTAAACATTTATTCTGCATAGGACAAGGCTTGAATCTTTCAGCCGTTTTCTCTGGGTTATTCCAATAGCCTAACGCTACATGCACCCCTCTATGGACCAATTCGCCTGGCTCTTCTGGCCTGCAAGGGGTGCCATCTGGTCTAACAACTAAAATTTCAGCATTTGGTATTGCTTTACCCATTGAGTCTTGCCGAGTCTCAATTTCAGAGGGCGGCAGATAGGTTGAACGAAAGGCTTCTGTTAGACCGTACATTAGGTAAGGTTTTGTTCTTGGCAACAAATTTCGTAATGAAGCCAAAGTTTCTTTTGGCATATGCCCGCCAGAATTGGTGATAAATCGCAAATGTTCTGTAATAGAATCTTGCCACTGTAATTGTACTAATTGGATCCATAATGGCGGCACACCTGCAAGACCTGTAATTTTTTCTTTATCTAATAAAGTAATTATATCTTTAGGAAATAAATGATTCATTAGTACTACACAACCACCAACCAAAAACATGGTAGTAAGCTGATTCATGCCATAGTCAAAAGAAAGTGGCAATACAGCGAGTAAGCGATCGCTTTCATTTAGTTCTAGGTATTCTGAAACGCTAATAGCACCTGCAACGATATTTCTATGGGAAAGAATTACCCCTTTGGGTTTGCCAGTGCTTCCTGAAGTATACAAGATTGCTGCAATGTCTTGATCGATAATTTTGGGGTATTTTTTAAATGTCACATTTTTTAATTCAGACCAAAGAGTAAGCTTTATACCTTGAAACTTTATTTCTGGTGAAACATCTGCCATTACAATTATATGCTTCAAATCTTTGCATTGATGTAATATATTTAATAGGGTGGAAAGTCTGTCTAGGGTTGTTACCAGTAAGGAAATTGAGCAATTATCTAGGATGAAAGCTACTTGGTCTGGCTTTAACAATGGATTGATGGGAACAAACACACAACCAGCTTTTGAAGTGCCCAACATAGCAACAACAGTTTCGACTCGCTTCTCAGCATAAATACCAATTCTGTCGCCCGCAATTAAAGATAAATCGACTACCTTATTAGCAAAAAAAAGAATTTCCGTGTGTAATTGTTTGTATGATATGGTTGTTTCGCGATATTTGAGTGCAATATGATAGGGTTTGTGTTGAGCTGTTTCTTCGACTAAGTGATGCACAAGAGTAGCCATATTTTGCTCTATTTGGGTTGTTTGTTTTTTGATTAATCACACAAATTATTAAATATTACGAATCATGCAAAGCTAATCGCTTGATTCTTTTGTTTTTGATGAATAAATTCTGCCAGAGTTTCAATTGTGGCAAATATATCTGCGTTAATATCATCGTCTTCTATCATAATGTTAAAATTTAATTCTAATGCAGATAGAACATTCATAATTGCCATGGAGTCTAATTCTGGAACATTTCCAAGTAGGCTCATTTGGTTGTTCCATTGCAATGCTCTGCCACTTAAAAATAATGCTGCATCAAGCACCGACTTTAACTTTTCAATTAATTGAGTTGTATCGTTTCTCATAATTCCCCCTTTTTTGATTACTTCATGAAATTAGTTTGTTGTAGATTGCCATTTTCTTGCAGGGTTGCCACGCCAAGTTTCACTCTCAGGGACTTTCGAGCCTGAAAATAATACTGACCCGATTGAAATTACCGAATTATCACCAATTTCTGCATTTGGTAAGACAACAGCATTAACACTAATTGTAACTACGCTCCCAATATTTACTTTGCCAAAAAATATTTTGCCGTTTATGCTAGCATTACCGCTAACTAAAGAGCCGTGACCAATAATTGATCCATCACCAATGGATACTAAATAGGGGTCATCAATCGTGCCACCAATTGCAACATTTTTACCGATTTTTGCCCCATATAATTTGGCGACAAGTGGTTTTGTAAAAACTGTAGTAAAAGGTAATAGAAAAAACTCCCCAAGACGGTACACAATCGTTAATAATTTCCAGTAAGTAAAATTTGGGTGATCCATTGAAAATTCGCCTAGTTTTAGAGGTTTGATTCTTATCGCTATTTGAATGACTAACCCAGAAATTATCCCATAGGTTAATAAAAATATTAAGAAATCACAAATGACAGAGTAAGTTGCTAAATAGTTTGCTGTATGAGGGGAAACGCCAAAATAAATGATGGCAAGACTTGTGCTTAATATTAATGAGATTGCTATACCGCAAAGAAAAAAATCTAATAAAGTTGTTTTCATTTTATGCCTTTTTAAAAAGATATAATCAATTTTGACCTGTTAATGATTCAAACAGTTAATATAGACCCAATTGTTGAATCTGTAAAACCAAAATATATTTTTTCTTCTGTGGACATTGGCTTATGTTGTTTTTGCAAATATTCTGCGACTAATCTTTCTTGGCTGGGTTTTAAAAAATGAGAAAATAAGTTGCGATTTTTTTTCTGAATATTTGTCATTTGTGATTTTGCGATTTCGTTTGCCCCATGCTGGAGGGATGTATATAGCAAAATAGCCGGTGCATTTTGTACATTTGGACAAGGTTTTTCAGCCCCGATTTCATTAAAACAAAGAATAGAGCGATAAAATTCTTTATGCCGAGGGTTGACTTCGATAGTTAAACAAGTGTATTTTTTTACATAATACGAGTAAATATAAAGATAATTAAATAAAAGCACCAAAACTTCTTTGGCATTTCGATTGTTATCATCTATGGCCAGTCGAGAGATTTCAACAATTTTTTCATTGCGAACTTTTAAAAATTTAATTTCTTCGTTGTAGATGGCTTCCGCTGGAATAGCTTCTGTTCCATCGAAAAGCATTGAAACGGTGCCAATGGTATTTTTGCTTTTATCTTGTACGATTAAAGTTACAGTCTCTGTATTAAAGTCTTGGTTTTTGACAAGCCATTTATGGGGGTTTTCTTTTACATACCCTTTATCCAGGTACACTTGATAAGCTAATCGATAGGCAGATTCACGCTCTTCGAGGGTATTGGCAATTTTAATGGTATACCTAGAAGGAGTGATTTCATGTATAGGTTCATTTTTCCTTAAATTTAAAATTGTTTGATTAAATGCTGTGGAAACGCCGGAAGGTCTTTTGGTTGGTTTCATAATAACATCTTTCGTAATGTTCTTTTTAGGTAATAAATTTTCCAGAAACTGCAACCATTTATTTTCCGTTTGTTGTTGGGTTATTTTTTGGCTGTAGGTAGTTGCATTGTGAATCATTTGGGCATTATTTATGCATTTTTGAATTGCCTTAAAAATCGAATTTTCGCTTGGGTTTTGAATATCAATATAAGAACCTAGCTGGTGCATCTTTACGGCGTAAGATACCAAGGACTGATCTGGGTTTGAAGGAAAACAAAGTACAGGAACCCCAAAAGCAAGACTCTGATATACTGTGCCGCTGCCCCCATGACAGATTGTTAATTTGCAATTGCCTAATATTTCTTCTGGGTTAATTAGTTGTTTGATGAGACTTCTGTCTTTTAAGTTTTCGTGCCGTTTGAGTAAATCGGCTTCTTCCTCTGACGATATTCCAGACAAAATAATGAAAGCATCCGTTTTTAATACTGCTTTTAAAATCGGGTTAATTAACTTGTTATTTCCGGTACTACCCATGCTTATATAAATATTTTTGGTGGATGGAAGAGTCATATTTTGATTTTTAATTGGTGCGCTCCAAATAATTGGCCCAAGAAAAAAATGCCCTTTTGGCAATTTGCTCAGTTTTGTAAAATTTGGCATATCTAAATAAGCGGTGTGCGAACCATCCGTATACAGCTCACGAAAGTCTTTTTTCTCTTCCAAGCCAAAATGTCTTCTGACTTTATTTAAGTCTTCAGCGAAAAACCTAAATGCAAAGGGGCGGATGAGTGAAAATAATGTTTCAGAAATTTTTTTGGGTAACCATTTGAAAAAGCCTACTTGGGGTGCGGGAAAAGGGCAATCTGCATTTGGAGACCAATGGGCGTTGGATAAATTCAACAAAGGTTTATTGCATAATTCGGCAGAAATTGAAGCCGTTAACCGAAAGTCTGAAATAATTAAATCGGGGTTTACTTTTTCAATTAATTTTATTTCTTCGGAAACATAAGTTTTCATTTCTTCTTTTGTGTAAAAAAATCTACCCTTTTTTACGCGACTATAAAATGAGGTGCTACTGATTGTTGTAAGAGAATGTGTGAAAAATGATAAATTGGCGATACCGGCTTTTTTTAAACCTTCGGAAGAGCAAGCAAAATGAATTTCATAGCCGTTTTGGAAAGCCCACTGTGCTAACACTAAAGGGCGACCAACATGGGCAAGCGATACGGCTTCTGCTAGAAATAAGAGTTTTTTCATTTGGTTTGATCCCTAGGGGTTGAAAGATAAAAGCAAGACTGGTGCCAAGCGATAGTTTTTTTTGTAAATCATTGATAAATAAGAATTTAAGACTTCTAAGCCCTAATTCTTCAGTAAATATTTGTTATGAATGCATATAAAATGAATGCATAATGAATTAATATATGTATACTTGTATTTAAGGTACAGCCAAACGACTTATCATTAAGGGGTAGAAATTTGCATCCATTTGTAGAAAAATACATTAACTCAGAGATTTTTTTGCCACAAGAGTGGGAGGCGCATCTATCGAAGGAGCATGTTTTAGAAAATGCAATTTTGAGTTTATCAAAAGTGTTGAACTTTTATACTTCCAATATTAAGTTGAATGAAGAAGAAGTAGATAACGCAATAGCTTGTGGCCATAGCGACAGGAATTTATTTTTATTTTTTATTTCAATATCCATTGTTTGTTTAACTCAGAGTCAGCATATAGAAAAGGCAAAGAGTGTTGTTTCGATTGGTGATAATCTAATAAACTCAGAAGTGCAACCAGAAATTCATGCTTTGTTTTTGCAAGCAACTTCGCGGATATGTATTTATACGGGCAACATGCAGGAGGAGCAGAAGCTATTTAATAAATCTTTATCTCTTCTAAATAAAGATATGCCAAGATATGGGTCTAATTTAATTAATTACTCTTTATTTTTGGCTCGCAAAGGAATGTTAAATGATTTAGCCCCAGTTGATATGAATTTATTAATGGAGCGAAAAAAAAACAAACAAGGGCTAGATACAACTACTGTGCCAGAGATTTTACTTGCGAATGCGATTAATCAAGGGGATGCTTCAAATGGTTTTGTCTATTTAAAAGATTATTTGCAAGGGAATAATGGTGAAAAAAATTCTAGATATGAAAATGCAAAGTTTTCTCTTAATATTTTGCTTGGCAATGAGGGTTCTAAGGTTTACCCCATAGAAGAGTTTGAAAAAGTAGCGAAAATTTTTGATGATTTTTATAATAATCGATTGGAAGGGTTTTCGGAAAATTTAATTTTTTTAAAAACGATAGAATTACAAAACCCTTTTATTCATTTTTTAACAAATTATTTACCATTGCACTTTGAATTAAATTTAAAAAATATAGGTAGAGCTAAATTAATTTTGCATGAAAAAAGCAAAGCGGGCAAAACACATTTTTTAGACGATTTATGTTTTGCGAGAATTGCTTTGTTAGAGAACAAAAAGGCCGAGGCTCTATATTTTATGAAACGGCTTTTGCTTAATGTCGAAAAATACAACTTTGAGCAAAGAATTACATTTGAAATGAAATTTATCAGAGAAGTTTCGTTGTCTGATTTTTACTTTTTATTACAAAAATCTTATGAATTTAAAAGCAAAAATGTTTCGTTAGAAGATATGAAGAGTATTGCCTTTGTTAGTGAAAAAAAAGGTTTGGAGTTGATAGTGGGTGAGAGTGAGGTCATAAAAAAGACAAAGGAGTTAACTCAAAAATATGCTTCTATTCCTGAACCAATTTTGGTGACAGGTGAAACGGGTACTGGTAAAGAATTAATTGCAAGGGCAATACATGATATTGGAACTAATTGCAAGGAGCCATTTTTAGCAATCAATTGTGGTGCTTTGACAGATACTTTATTGCAATCCGAATTATTTGGTTATGAAGTTGGTGCATTTACTGGTGCGCAAAAAGAGAAAAAGGGGATTTTTGAAGCAGCAGGAAAAGGCACTGTCTTTTTGGACGAATTTGAAGATGTCAGCGCCAAAATGCAAAGCTCATTGCTCAGAGTGTTGGAGACTCGCGAAATAAGAATGGTTGGCGGAACAAAAACCAGGAAAATTAAATGTAAAATTGTTATTGCAACCAACATTGGCTTAAAGTCTTTAGTTGGCAAAAAGGTATTTAGAGAAGATTTATACTTTCGCTTATCGCGGTTTGAAATTAAATTACCTGCACTTCGCGAACGCAAAGAAGACATTCCGCATTTGATTGAACACTTTTTGCTTTCGGATAAAACAGGCGAGTCTACCCCTATAATTAACAAAAAGCTTTTAGAGGCATTATCTGATTATGAATGGCCTGGAAATATTAGAGAATTACGAAATGCGGTAGAACGCATGAAAATTTTACATTATGACAAAAATGTCTTTGGGGTTGAAGAGTTTGACTTTGATCTATTAGAAAATTTTTCAAAACCAATTTTAGAAACCGCTGAAGTTTCAAGTTCTACGGATGAAAACGAAAGAATTCAAAGTATCTTAAAAAGTGGTTTTAAAATTCAAGCAAGAGTTGATTCTCTAAAGGCATTGTTTGTACAACATAAAAAATTAACGAGAAGCCAAGTTTCGGCCATATTGAAAGTTAGCCCTTTAACCGCTGCAAATGCGCTGCACGCTTTATGCGAAGAAGGTTTTATTGAAAAAATTATGCCATCGAAAAGTACCAAGTCACATTATTTTAATATTAAAAATTTAAAATGAGGAGCCATAAGGCTCTCATTTCTATATTTTGTTAAGCTCTTTGACCTTACAATCACAACTAAATAAAACGCCAAATTGGCATCGCCTAAATAAATAAAATATTAATAAAATTAAGGTCATTAAAGCCGATTTAATGCAGAAAAGTTTCTGTAATAAATCTTTGAATTTAAAATAAGTAACCAAAGTATATGAGTAGCCCTGCTTTGAGCCATCAACTTCAAAATTTTTGTTGTATTTTGAATTCCCTTTGGATAATATTCTCTTGTTATTTTTTAGATCATTAAATAGATTAGTGCCAACGGTCATCCCCACAATGAAGTGTTGGCTTTTTCTATTCAATAAGCCCCCATGCTTTAAAATTTCTTTTTATTTGCAGTCTCACCTCCCTTTCTATCGTTTAGTTTAGTTAATTTTTACAAATTTCTAATGTTTCTGTTTTTGTTAGCGATAAAAGCGTCCAACCCGATTTAATCGATTGATCGTTTTGAATCTGCTCATTTTTATTTTTTAATTGTTCAATAACTATTTTTCGGTTTTCATAGGTATTTTTCGCGCCATTACTTTTAATGATTTTTTGGGCAATACTAGATAGGCTATCGCCTTTTTTTACTTTCAATTTTACAACGGCAGATGGCTGATCTTCGATTGTAACTGCAGTTGAAGCTAACGCTGTCGCAGGCTGCGTCGGTAATTCAACTAGCGTAGCTCTTATATTATTGCTAATTAATGGCGCGTTAGACATTTTGCTTTTTTCGAGCAACAAGTAGGTTAAGCCCGCAGAATACCCAATTAAAACCAAAATACTCGCAATTTTTATATTTTTAGCAAAACCATTCTTGAAACTTGCTTTTTTGGTTTTATTGCTTTGTTCTTTAATGGCAGACTCTAATTGGGCCATACGCTCAACACCAAAAAAATCAGTTGCTTCTTTTAACTTGTCTTTTTGTGAACTCATGCCATTTCCTTTGAATGAAAAAATTTTTCTAAATAAGGGTTCTCTTGCCACCATTCCTGATTTTTATTTTTCAGGAAGATAATCTTTCTTAGATTTTGTAAAGTGCGACTCATTGCGTTTCGTGCTACATCACTTGAGTTATAACCAATCTTATTTGCGATTTCTTGATAACTCGCTTTGTTAAAATAATGCATCACAATCATTTGCGATTCCTTTTCACCCAACTCTGAAATAGCTTCAATGATACAATGAACTGCAAATTCCAAAGATTCACGGTTTTCATTACTATCTTTGATGATTTTATACTGATCTATTAGATTTAGATGAGAAGCATTCTGTTTTTTTTGGGCTTCTAAATATTTCCATGTTTTACGAACGGCAATTTTTAAAATATAAGAAAAATGATTCTTTATCTCAGATATGTTCTCTTCTTGGGTTATAAAATCCATCATCGACTCTTGGATAATATCTTTGAGAGTTTCCTCATCAATTCCTAAAAAAAGTAGCTTTAAGCAATTGTATAATGGTTGCCAAGATTCCAGAATAGTTTGTTTGGTTATATTTTCAATTTGGGTTGGCATTTCAGCAATTCTTTGAAATTTCTTTTTTATATAGGTAGTGTATATTAAACTGATAATGTTAGCAGATTATTTTGGAATATTTTTAAAAATTTTCAAAATTGAAATATGGCAAATTCGGCATTAAAAAAATTCAACATAATACTCGATTTGCGCATCTTCACCCTTTTTGTCTTTAAGACCGGCAATTAACACATGATATTTGGTTTTTGCGGAAGTAGAGATGCTATCTGGTTTAAAAATGATGCAATTGTTAATGCCAAAACCAGAAGTTTCAATGTTTTGGTAGGATATTTTCAATGGGCTTTTAATAGTTCCCTTTAATAGTGAAATTTGGATATTAACAGTTGCCTTATTTGGGGTTGCATATAGTTTTGGGTTTAAAGAGACATTCCATGCATAGGAACTATTAAAATGAGTGCTGGGCATATAGCCTCTTGCGGGGTAACAGATATAGTCAAAGTCGTCAATTTGCTCCCTGCTTTTGTCAAATGACCACATTGCAGAATAATTGCCCTCTGAGCCAAAGCCAGTCATTTTCATGTATGGGCTTATGCAATAGCGACGGTGCCCAACACGATCAATATTGCTTTTATCAGAGTCGTTCATGTACATATCTACTGATCTTGACGCAGTAGTGCCTCTGCTTCCACCAGCTAAATTGCTCTGAGAAGTGCCAGCATAACCCGATTTATAAACTTCTTCTGGTAAGCCTGGGTTGGCAGGCGTGTGGTCTAAGCGGCCTAGTTTATTTAGCAAAATGGCGGCATCCAAATTATGAGCCACAAATTTTCTGTTGATTTGCATATCTTCGTAAGGCACCCCGCATAGATAACGATATTCCCTTAGTCGGGTCATACCGGTAATATTATCTGCTTCTACTGATTTAGAAAATCGTTCAACCTTAAAATCACTTGGCCAATCACCTACAAATTCTGTTTTTAATTTGGGAATTAAAGCTAAATTTCGATTGATTTCTTGAATTGTTCGCGGGTAAGCTAATACGCCGTTAATCCAAATTTCATCTCTTACGAGTACACCTTTTTCATAAACTCTGTATACCCCGTTGATTAAACCTTTTGCATATTGACCTTCTACTCGCTTTTTGCCGTCTTCGGTAAACTCGGCATAAAAGCCTTCTAACAAATCTTTTTTATAAAACGCTTTGATTTTGGATGTGCCGTTCTCATGGTATTCGGTGTAAGTTCCCGATTTTTTATTTTCATCATCAGTTGTATATTTTTTTGAAGTTTTGCCGTTTGGCCATTTTTCTTCAATGGTTTCAGCATACAAAGAAGTTTGACTATAGACTAAAAGTAAAAGGTAAACTAAAAATAAACTTAAAGATATTTTTTTCATATATTAATAAACCTTACAAGATAGTTTAAAAATCATTAATAAGTGGGCTAAGATTACTCAACGAAGGCAAAAAGTAAATATTTGTATATCTAATGAAACAATCTGATGAAAAATAAAAATCTATAATATTTAGTTTTCTATTTGAAAATATTTTGGAAAATTTCTAAATTAATGTAACTTAAACTATCTGAGTACGGTAAAAGGCTCATGTAAGTGAATAGAATCGTTTAAAATAAATGTATTTACTCAGTAATTTTAGGCTTTTAATAGAAATGCTGATTTGTGGTGTTTTAGTTCTCACAAAGTTTAAAAGATAAAAATGCAGGGTAGGTACACATAATTAACATTTCAATTAAGAAGGAGTTTTTATGAAGTTGTTTTCGTCTATAGCGTTAATCATGTGTTTTTCATTGAGTAGTGTATTTGCGGCGCCCTTTAATGGTGATCGTGTTCCAGAAAAGGCAAAATGGTTTTTGCATTTTGATATGGAAAATTTTAAGAATACCACTATTGGCAAAGACGCTCTTGCTAAGGTTTTGGAAAATCAAGAAACACATCAATTTAATGAAGTGTTGAAATTATTAGGAGTAGACCCTGTAAATAACCTAAAAAATATAACAATTTATGGGTTAGATATGAACAAAAAAAACTGGCTTTTAGCTTATGAGGGTAGCATCTATGTTGTTAAATTGCTAGATTTAATTAAGACCAATGGGAGCTATGAATTAAATGTAAATAATGGAATTGATGTATACAACACTAATTATAACGGTCACAAATTTTATTTTTTTCTTCAAGACAATGTTTTTTATATCAGCAAAGAAGTAAATCTGATTAATAATCACATTCAAATGATAATCGGTAAAGAAAAATCAATCAAGGGTTCCGCAAGTTTAGAAGGCGCCTCTACTGATAGTATGATTGTATTTGGTTCTGCAGATCGTTTGCCAGATGATGGTAAGGACCCAACCATGACCAATATTATAAAAGCAGTGGCAAAAGTTTCTGGTGGGGTAAAAGAGGAAAATGCAACTGTTCTTACCAGCGTAAACCTACAAACGGCAGATAATGAATCAGCCGAAACTTTGAACCAGTTCTTGCAAGGCATTTTAGGCTTAGGTAAATTGAAATTTTCAAATAATCCAACCATATTGGAAGCAATAAAATCAGTTGTCGTAACTAAAGAAGGCAATACCATAAAGATAAATGGCAGTATCTCAAGTGAGAGTTTAATAGCAATTATCAATCAGCATCGTGCAAATAAACAAAAGTAAATATGCAAAAATGAGCCTAATAAATGAATTTTGAGACTGACAACTCTATCGTTAATCGTATCAGAAACGGTCATTCAGAAGATTTTAAGTTGTTGATTGACCGTTATTCCGATCGAATATATAAGTTCATATATGCCAAATCTAATATTCGCAATGATATTGACGATATTTTGCAGGAGACTTTTTTAAAAGCATTTTTACATTTAAATAAATACGATGAAAAATACCAATTTTCGACCTGGCTTTTCACCATAGCTTACCGAGAAATGTGTCGATTTGTTTTGAATCAAAAAAACAAAAGTCATCTAAACATTGAATTGCTAGAGCCTATTGTTGTAAGCAAAACCGAAAAATCTAATAGTGGAATATGGCAAAGTGCTGCCAAATTAAATGTAACTTTTTACACCCTTTTGTGGTTAAAGTATCATGAAGAGTTGGAAGTTAAAGAAATTGCTGCCATTATGAAAAGTTCCGTGCCAATGGTCAAAGTTAATTTGTTTAGAGCACGAAAGCAATTAAAGAAAATCATTGAATCAAATAACAATGAAGTTGTTACGAGAAACGAAGAAATTGTTTTGTCGCGAAGTTCGATTTAAAAAAGGGAAAAAGATGAGTCAATCATTTGATGATAACAGCATAATAAAATCTTTAAAAACAGAGAGATTAAATGGCCCTGATTTTACGAATGCCCAAAAAGAACAACTAGCAAAAATTATCCAAGGTAAGGTAGCCCAGCACCCAAGAGAATCCTCAAAAATTCAAAATGGAGTATCGCACCATTTTTTAATAGCCGCATTACTAGTAATTTGCGCTGGGGTTATTCCATTTTTTTTAGGTAACTCTCAAACAACGAATAACCCACTAGGGGAAGCTGAGCCAGTTCAGACCAATAACGATTCTCATGCAAAAGTGTTTCAAGAGATGGTTGAAAAGTGGGACCCTGATGTCTTAGGGGGGGTCGCAAGTCAATTTTTCTCAACAAAAGCGAACCCTTTAGTCTCTTTTAATAATGAAATAGAGGCTTTAAATTCCGTAAGAACCGACATCCTGTCTTCTTTCTATGCCGAATTTCAACCTTTGGCTTCCACCGAACAAAACTGAAACACGACTAATATTGAAAGTCTGTTTTTTTGAGATTATTTTTCATAAGTCATTGCAAAAGAATGACTTGTGAGTTTTATCCTTTAAGATTCTTAGCCTAATTTAAGGCCTAGTGCGGGGTATTGATTTTAAGAATAGCATGGGGATGATGAAGAAGTTTACTTTTATTTGAACTGGCCTTAGTGCCTTACGACGAATTAATTTTGAAAATTGTTTGTGAGAATTTCTATTAATTTCTATTAATTTTCATTCTTTTAAGAAAATATGCCTTTTTATTTTAAAACAAGTTTTGCTTGGCAAGGATTTTTTTTTCATGCAAACAATTTTGGTGATGGAAGACCCGGCTCTTTGGAAATTACAAATAGACGGAGTTCGCATTGTTGATGCCCGCACCTACCTAACTGATGAAACTTTTAGCTTGGTGCCCAAGGCAAAAGTTTTGAATTTGTGTCGCTCATACAGATATCAATCGCTTGGCTATTATATTTCTTTAATTGCAGAGGCTAGAGGGCATATTCCCTTGCCATCGGTAACAACAATTCAAGATATGAAGTTAGATGTTTTGATTCAACGCGCTAGCCGAGAGCTCGATTCGAGAATTCAAAAAAGTTTAAAGAACATTAAATCTGAAACATTTGAACTCAGCATATATTTTGGTAAAAATGTTGCTAATGCTCATAACAGACTTTCCGGTATCCTATATAATATTTTTCCTTTACCATTCTTTAGGGCGTATTTCATAAAAATTAATGATCACTGGAAATTAGATAACATTAGATTAATAGCAACAAAACACATTCCTGAAAGTCATCACTATTTTGTTACAAAACAAATTCATGAGTATTTTGGTAGCAAAGCCAGAAAAGGTAGAGGAAAAGTTCAGCCCTATCAATATGAAATGGCAATCTTAAGAAGCCCAGAAGATAAAACCCCACCTTCTTGTGATGAGGCAATTGAGAAATTTTGTGAAGCTGCGGATAAGTTAGGGATTCGAACAGATATAATCACAAGTAACGACTATGCTTGGTTAGACCGTTATGATGCTTTGTTTATTAGAGACACTACAGCTGTAAATCATTATACATATCGCTTTGCTCGAAGAGCAGAAGCTGTTGGCTTAGTAGCTATCGACGACCCCTTGTCCATTTTGCGATGCACGAATAAAATATATTTAGATGAAATTTTATATCAAAACAAAATTCCAATGCCTGCTTCGATAGTTTTTGGTCAACATAATCATGATGAGGTTGAAAAGGAAATTGGCTTCCCTTGTGTGGTTAAGCTGCCTGACAGTTCATTTTCAATGGGTGTTTATAAATATGAAACGAAATCAGAGTTTATTGCGGCATTACCTGAACTATTTAAGCGCTCCGTTTTGCTTTTAGCCCAAGCGTTTGTGCCTACTAAATTTGATTGGCGCGTTGGAATATTAAACAATCAACCATTATATGTCTGTCGTTATCATATGGCCGATAAACACTGGCAAATTTATAATTATGATAATGAAGGGGGCCCCGATTATGGTGAAAGCGATACCATTAAAGTATCTGATGCCCCCAAAAATGTTATTTCCTGTGCTTTAAAAGCGGCAAATTTGATTGGCGATGGCTTATACGGCGTTGACTTAAAAGTCATCAATGGCAAAGCTTGTATTATTGAAGTAAACGACAACCCCAGTATTGATGTCGGTTGCGAAGATCTAATTCTAAAAGATAAACTCTATGAGATAGTTATTAAAGAATTTAAGCGTCGTATGGACGCCTTACATGGTAAATAAAATTGATGCATTCACCTTATGATGTAGATTTGTGAAACAATATTAAGGTATTTGATTAGTCGGGGGCTGTTCTGCAAAAGTAGCTTGAATATGTGCTTCCCATTCTAGTGGCAGCAGAGTTAAAGTTTCAACTTCTATTCGTTTTAAATATATGTTGTCAAAACTAATAACTACAATGTTGTTATCAGAAAGAACATTGGTGAAAGCCATTGAGTTAATAAATTGATTTTTTCTATCTACTAAAAATATTCCTTTTTGATGAATAATTAAATAAACATTATAATCAATATAATTTCCATTTAAGAGAGGTGTTTTTTCCTTTTTATCTATTTGGGTTATGTGATTAGTAAATTGATAAGGTACTGTTGTGTCACCGTTGATTAAATACCCACATAGTCTAGAAGATATAGGTCTGTCAACAAAAGGGTTAAAAATAATGCTGTTAATTTTAAAAACCAGTGGGGCTGAATCTTTATGAAATTGAAAAGGAGTTTGAATTAGAGTAGTTGTGTTATAATCTGTTTTCATAAAGCCAAAATTGATATTATGAACCCAATTGCCTTTTAATACCGTAAAGCCATCAGCATTTTCATTTTTAAAATCCCATAGTTTTTTATTCACCTGTGGGGCAATTTTTTCAGGTGATTTTGTTTGCTGTTGATTTTTTTGCGTTTGGTGTTTCATAATTTCATTAATTTCGCCAAATAGGTAAATTCCTCCGAAAATAACTGGCACCAATAAAATCAAAACAATTAACCATTGGAAGCTAGAATTGTTGCTAGGAGAAGTCAGTTCTTTTAGGGTTAAAGAAGCTAGGTTTTCAATTCGAATTTGATTTGTTAGTTCAGCTTTTGGTTCTGGGAGTTTTACGACTTCCATTTCACGAACGATTAAGTCGTTTGTAAGAGAAATGCCAGAATTTTTAAGACTTATTTTTAACTGTTCGATACCAGTCGTAATATTCTTTTTAATGATTTGCTGACTTAAATGATAAATACTGCCAATTTCAATATAAGAGATGTTTTCATAATGATGAAGATATAATGGAACCTTAAGCGTTTCTTGTAATTGCAAAAGCGATTGCATCATAAGAATCTGTTTTAAATTATCTTTGTGGGTTACTTTTTTATATGTATTGGATTCGTTAGCGCCTTTATTGTTTTCCTTCGAAAATTGTCTGATGAAAATCAGAGCAATTGAAAGTAGCCACGATTTAACTTTTTCATCGCTTGTTTCAGGTGGTGGGTACTTTTGTGTCTTTTTTAAGATTTGAAAAAAAGTGTTTACGACTACGGTATTTGCATTGGATTCGCTTTGATTGATAAGGTAGGCAAACCGAAAAACAAAGTCTTTGACAGATAAAAAAAACATTTCTAGCGATTGCTCGTTTTCTTCGCTATGATATTGGCTTAATAAATTTGAAAGCATTTCTGTATTGTTAGTAGTCACAAATATAACTCAGGTATAAGGCTGATGGAAAAAATACTTTACACCTTTTGGCTAATTCTCGTTTACACAAGGGATGCCCCTACAGGGTTAATAAAATATTGCGTAATGTATTTTTCAATTAGCCTAAATGTTTTCTATCGTTGAATTGGCGTCGTATTTTCCATAACTTTGCAAATAACAATATCAAAAAATAGGCTTATGGGAATAAAATTTCTAAGGGAACATCTAGCATATCAGCACATTCTTTCTTTGTTTTAAATACATCGACAATGATGGGGGTATCTTCCATTAGCGTTTGGTACATGCGTGCAATTCCATATTGCAAATCTGTTTTAATAAAAAAAACCGATCGCACAATGGGGCCGTTGTAAACGGATTTGCGCATAAGATATATTTGTTTGATATCTTCAAATTTAATGAGTGAAAAATCACATTCCGTAAGATCGGCAAAGCGATTGAATTTGGGCATATGTTTTTCTAATTTTGCAAATTCAGAAAGTTCATCCACCAGTAATTTTAAATTAATTGTTCCAAAAGGGCGCCAAATAGAAATTTGGTAATCGGAATTGATAACAACAGGCATTCATAATTCTTTCTAGTTTGTGTATTGGTATTATATTTTATTTTTTCAAGGAATAAAGCTCAATCCTCCGCTAAAAGTAAATATAGAATTTTTGATTTTTTGTGATTTGTCCCCTCGTACTATCTGTAAATTTTTTGTGTTAGGCTGGTGGAAAAAATACTTTACCCAATTTGAATAAACCATTTTTCGAGATTTTGTTTTCTTGCAAGCATACATTCAATTTTTTCCATCTCAGTTTTTGTTAACTTAACTCCTTTTTCGTATTTTT
>Ga0209573_1001641_pt1 | contig 33134 bp, 21 predicted proteins | sample TNRBio252014_DNA_FD_185870 | JGI IMG/M metagenome (GOLD analysis project Ga0209573, IMG submission 185870) | Wastewater treatment Type I Accumulibacter community from EBPR Bioreactor in Madison, WI, USA - TNR Reactor_6/25/2014_ DNA (SPAdes)... | ecosystem: Engineered > Bioreactor > EBPR >...
GTTCGTCGCGCTGGGTGGTGATTTCTTCGTTACGTACAGCGAGTTCGTCGCGCTGGGTTAATATCTCTTCATTTTTGGATGCCAGTTCTTCATTAATATCCTGCAAGGCTCGGTTGAGTTTTGCCTTCGCTCGGTAGCGATAGAAGATAAAGCCCGTCAGCACTAAGATAATGCCGAGAACGGCACTGTACGTAAAGTTCGTCCGCAGGCGATGTTCGGCATCAATGACGGCTTGCTTTTCTTTTTGTTTTTCGTATTCGTATTGGGCTTCCAATTTGCCGATTTCTTTGGCTTTATCAGTGGTATATAAGGAATCTCTACATTCGAGGTACAATTCAAGGTATTTTAATGCCGAATCTTTATTGTTAAGTTTGGCATAGGTCTTGTATAGCAGGTTAGAAGATTCCAATTTTAGATTCAGATCGCTCAATTCGCGTCCGTAGGCAATAGCCTTTTGAGCATATTGATTTGATTTTAAGAAACTATTTTTACTAAAATAATATTTTCCTAAGCCGTTGTAAATATTTGCTATCCCTTCATGATAATCTAAGGTTTGAAAGATTTGCAATGCCTGTTCATAGCATTCTAACATATTTTTATATTCTTTCTTTTTTTCATATACACTGCCGATGTAAGCTAATGACTGACCGGTACCAAGCCGGTCTGCCGTTTGCTTTTCAATTGCCAACCCTTGATTCAAATAGTATAAGGCACTATCTAATTGATGATTATCATTGTACAAAGTGCCGATACGAGTAACCGCTCGCTCCACTTCTCCTAAATCTTTGACCTTACGCGCTTTAGCTAAGGCAATACGGTAGAGCCGTAGGGCTTCTTGGTTATCTTTAATATTTTGGTAAAGTAAGCCTAAATCCAAATAAATAGCTGAAAGAGCGGTGAAGGGTGGTTTGATGGCTTCCCCAATCGCTAAGGCTTCATGCAAAATGTTGATGGCTTTGGCATAATGACCTTTCTGACTATGAATAGAGGCTATTTGTATCAAAGCTACGGCATGAAAATCATCACTTCGCGTACTTTTTAGATAAGGTAGTGCTTTTTCAAAATATTGCAATGATTCCTGATTTTTACCTCGATAGGTAAAGTTAAATTCGCCTATAGCGTAATAACATTTACCAATCCATTCCTGATTATTGATCTTTTGGGCATACCGTAGGGCTTCTTCCGCCTTGGTAATCCCGGCTTCCGCCTGCCCCGTAAATGCCAAATGATTTCCGATAGCAAGCATTAACTTGATCTTTTTTACAGGATCACCTTCCTTAACCACCACCCGCTCCAAGCTATCGGTCTTGGCATTACTTTGCCCCCAAGCCGTCCCGAAACAAAGCAGGCTAACGATCAGCATCAACAAGCACTTCATAGGCAGAAAAGTAAAGAGTAGGGCAAGATAATCACTTTTTACACAATACTTAACTTTTGTTCGATAAAGGACTATCCAAAATGCTATTTCCCCGCGCGGCTTTTTGTTTCTCAGCCGTGAAATGCCCAATTTTGACCGTTCCAAAAAGCAATCCTCGTGAAAACCAATCCGATAGGCATCTTTGATTCCGGCGTGGGGGGGCTAACCATCGTGCAAGCCGTCCGTAAGCTGATGCCGAATGAATCCTTAATCTATTTCGGGGATACCGCCCACCTGCCCTATGGCGATAAATCTGCTGATGTTCTGAAGGAATATGCCGCTAAAATTGCCCGATTTCTGGTCAGCCAAGAGGTGAAGGCGATCATTATTGCCTGCAATACAGCCTCGGCTGTCGCCTTTGATGTCGTTCAGCAGGAAGCAGGTGCGATCCCCGTCTTTGAAGTCATCACCCCAGCCGTAGCGGATGCCCTGAAACATTCCGCCTCTTCCGCCCCCCGTATCGGTATCATCGGCACGAAGACGACCGTCAACTCCCACGTTTATTTGCGGAAGATATTAGACCGCGCGCCCAATGCCTTTGTCGTCGAAAAAGCCACACCCCTACTTGTACCCCTGATTGAGGAAGGCTGGCTCAATCTGGAACTTTTCCCGATGGTGATCCAAGCCTACATGTCCGATACCGGATTTCGACATATCGAAACATTGATTTTGGGATGCACCCATTATCCGCTCATTGCCGAACATATCCACCGATACTTTGCTCATAATCAGGAGCTTCCTGTGCGGGTCATCAATTCCTCCGAAGCTACCGCCCGCCAAGTGCAAGAAATGTTGAGCGAAAAAGCGTTGCTCAACGACGGCGAAAGACGCTTCCCCGACCGCTACTACGTTTCCGATTTCACGCCGAATTTCCAAGAAATTGCGGAACGGTTCATAGGCACAAAGATCGAGCTGGCAAAATTATCATTATAATATATTTATATTTACTATACCTTTAATGCTTGGGGGCGCGAGCATCGTTAGGTGGGGGGGTAACTTTGTACAACAATCAGATCGGTCGGGTTCAGCGAGAGCTTGGGTTCGGTGTTTGATTTTTCATACGACAAAGATAGCGTCATCAGGAAACTTTCCCTACCCCTCCAATTTAATTATGAATTTATTATTAATTAATAATTCATTCATTCATTTTAATTTGAATAGTTAATATCAAATTCATTTATTCTTTACATAATTTCCATCTCGACAACTGCTTGAAAATCAATAGTCTTTCAAGATTGAATTTAGGCGAATAAATAATGAATTTGGTATAATTTTACAATTCAGATTTATGATAAAATTGACAATTATTGTCAAAAAATAAAAGCATTTTAACGATTTGTTCCGACCCTAAAAGGGGCGAAACGAATCCGTCCCAATGACTTAAATTTACAAATAATGCGATATTTTTTGATAAATTCTAACGCGATTTTGCCAAAAAAACACTAAAAATTCATTAATGAAGCATATTTTTAATTTGTGCATAAGTCAATATGTTGTGAGCTGTTTTGGTGACCTTTTTTTTCATTTATGAAGGATTGAATATAAAAAAATCCGCTTGCCCAAAAAGGACAAACGGATTTCCCTACCAATTAGTCTTACGACTAATCCACCATGACTTTCGTGGTGCGTACTTGGTCGCCCTTTCTTACTTCCAAGAGGTAAACGCCGGCGGTGGGTTGGTTGATTTCCACCGGCAGGTCGTTCACTCCGTTTTGGAGTTTGGGTTGGGCTTCGTAGATGGTACGTCCCGTCAGATCATAGAGGCGGATGCTGATCGTTTCATCCTCCATCCCTTCGATACTCAGGCTGAAGTTACCTTTGTTGGGGTTGGGATAAACGCTCAGATTCCAATCCGATTGCTGATTATCAATGCTTTCGCTCCATTCATCAGCCCGCAGGCGTGGCGTTTGGAACTGCTTAACCGCACCATAGTCGGACATTTTTTGGCGTGAGATATTCTCACAATTCTCACACAAAGCACGCATACGGAAACCGTACAGCGTATTGGGGCGTAAGTTGTTGATTTCCACTGAATCCTGTGGATCACAGATGATATGCTGGGGCCACGAATTACGATTTTGGCTCATCGGTCCGAAGGAATAAACGTGTCCCATCGCGCCCGTTACATAGCGGAAACGAAGCACCGCCCGCGTAGCCGTTAGTCGTTGTACGTAGATACCACCCGGGGGAGGCACAGTCTTCGTAAAACAATTAGCCGTCTCTAAGGTGGTGAAGGTCGTATCCCCAAAAGATGAGGCGTATTCGGGTTGCTTACAGTTGTAGCGGATTTGGAATTCGTAGGGGGTGTACATATCCAAACGTTGGATGAAGGCAAACGTTCCCGCTACATTGGAAACGACCACCCACGGGTCATTACTGCCCAAGAGGCGATAACGATACGTATAAGTTACGCCCGGTCCCGGCTTAGGATTCCAAGTGATGAGGACGAAGTTCCCGCCCGGCGTGATGCGCGTGATTTTCACATCCGTCGTGTCGTTTTTCACTTCGATCAGGGAATCCACTTGGCATCCCGCACCGTCTTTGACGGATACGGTGTACATTCCGGCGGATAAATTCGAGAATACACCCGTATTGTTCGGGGGGAGAACCGGAGGAGCTATCGAATAATAATATCCGCCCGTACCGCCTGTTGCCGTTGCCTTGATCGTACCATTCAGGAGGCATCCTGCAATGTGCGTGATCTGATACGTAGCACTTAAAGTAGAGATAGAAACCTTCGCCGGAACGGAATATGCTGTATCACAAACCCCGTTTTTAACCGCCGCGCGGAAACAAGTCGTTTGGGTCAGCACACCGGACGTATAGGCATTCAGTCCCGCATTGCCTAAGTTCGTCGGATTGGTGAATAAACTACAATCCGTAGAGGACTGCCAGAATAACACATTACCGACTGCTCCACCTAAGACCAACGCACCGCTATTCGCTCCTTTACAAATCGTCCGCGAAGTAAATACCGTTCCCCCTGCCGATACTTGATCCACTTTCACCTGAACGGGAGCGGAATTGGCGGCGGGGCAGGGCGCATTCTGTACCACTGCTCGGAAGCAAGTGGTCGTCGTTAAGCCCGTGGGGGTAAAAGTCGTGGCGGTTGTTGCCACCGGAGTAATCAATGTATTAATCGTAAAACCGCAATCGGTAGAGCCTTCCCAACGGATCACGTTACCCGTTTGCGCCGTTAAGGTTAAGGGGCTGGCGGGCTTACCCGAACAAATCGTTTGTACGCCTAAGACCGTTCCGCCGATGGACGTTTGAGAAACCGTTACCGTTGCGGGATTCGATTTCAGAATCGTACACGAACCCGAACGGACTACGGCACGATAACAACTCGTCGTCGTTAATGCACCTACCGCTAAGACGGGCGTATTGCCTGATAACGTGGTAAATGTCGTAAAGTTGGGACAGTCATTCGATACTTCCCAGCCTAAAACGCTTCCCGTTTGTCCCGACAAGATCAATGCCGTCGGTGATGATCCGCGACAGATCGTTTGCGCCGCCGTAACGTTTCCGCCAACCGTAGCCGGTAAGATGGTAATCGTTACCACGTTGGAGTTGGCTTCGGCACAAGTACCGCTTTGTACTACGGCACGGTAGCATTTCGTCTGGGTCAAATTGCCCGGGATCAGAGTTGTGGTTACGTTCGGTTCAGTGGTAATGGGGGCATTCAGTACACCGCCCGCACAGTTGGTGGAGGATTCCCAGCGCACCACGTTACCCGTTTGACCCGCTAAGGTCAGATCGGTAGGCGTTCCTCCTGCGCAAAGCGTTTGGTTGGCACTCACCGTTCCGCCGACGGAAAGGGGCGTTACTGCCACGCATACCGCACCCGAATTGGCGGAAGCACAGGCACCGCTCTGCACCACAGCACGGAAACAAGTAGCTTGCGTTAAACCCGTAACGGGGAGGTTGGTCGTGGTACTGTTGATCGTTGTAACGGTAGCAAAGCTATTGGTAGAGGATTCCCAACGAATGACGTTACCCGTATTACCGGTCAGGAGTAAGTCCGGTGCATTACCACCCGTACAGATCGTTGCATCACCCGTAAGCGTTCCCGCTACAGTTGCGGGGGAAACGGTGATACAGCTCGGCGTGGTGTTAGAGGAAGCACAAGCCCCACTCTGAACCACCGCACGGTAACACGTCGTTTGCGTTAACGTACCCGGAGCATGGGTATTGGTTACGTTGGCGATGGTTGTCGGGGTTGTAAAGCCTGAATTGGGCGCACTTTCCCAGCGAACCACATTACCCGTTTGTCCCGATAGCGTGATATTCGGCGCGGCAGCACCACTGCAAACGGTTACGTTACCGCCTGCCAGCGTTCCCGGCACCGTTACCGGAGAAACGGTTAAACAAGCCGGTGTAGCATTCGCTTCCGGGCATGAACCGCTTTTGACTACCGCGCGGAAGCACGCCGTTTGCGTTACGTTATTGAAAGTAAGGGTATTGGTTACGTTGGCAATATTGGTTGGCGCGGCAAAGCTGACATCCGGGGCGGTTTCCCAACGGACAACCGTACCCGTTTCACCCGAAAGGACTAAGTTACCAACGTTGTTACCCGAACAAACCGTCTGCGAAGTGGATACCGTACCGCCGACTGATCCGCCCGTTACCGTAATACATACAGGCGTGATCTGCGTTACGCCGTTGCAAGAACCGTTCTTTACGCGTGCGCGATAGCAGGTTGTTACGGTTAGGTTGGTGTAGGGTAAAGTCGTGGTGGTGCTATTGATTGTGGTAACGCTAACAAAATTGTCGGTGGAAGATTCCCACTGGATGACGTTACCCGTTTGCCCCGTTAAGGTGATGTTACCACTATTCGTTCCGCCACAGACGGTTGTTGCCGTTCCCACCGTTCCCGGCACGGAAGGCTGATCTACGGTGATACACTGAATGTTTGACGCTTGAATGGGGCAACCCGTATTCTGCACTTGCGCACGAAAACAGATCGTTTGCGTTAGGTTCGTGTAAGGCAAGGTTGTTACCGTACTGTTTACGGTGGTAATCGTTCCGAAGCCCGCATCGGGAGCAGTCTCCCAACGGACGACGTTGCCCGTATTACCCGTCAAAGTCATATTGCCCGTATTGTTACCCGAACAAACGGTAATCGTTCCACCCGAAAGCGTCCCAGGAGTCGTGCCTTGATTCACCGTAACGCAAGTTGAGGCTGAATTGGCTTCGGCGCATACACCGCTTTTCACTACCGCACGGAAACAAGTGGTCGTGGTTACATCTACGAAAGTAAAGGTAGCCTGCGTGATATTTAAGTCCGTTTTAGTAGCGAAGTTATCGGTGGATTGTTCCCAACGCACCACGTTACCCGTATGCCCCGTTAAGGTTAAGTTGCCAGTATTCGGCGTACCGCAAACGGTAACCGCACCCGATACCGTACCACCCACCGAAGCAGGATCAACGGTGATGCAAACGTTATTAGAATTAACGTTCGGACATGAACCGTTACCAACCACCGCACGGAAACAGATGTTCTGCGTCGGCGGGGCGGGCGTGAAGGTCGTCGTCGTTACGTTAATTGTAGTAATAGCGGCGAAAGTATTATCCGGTGCGGATTCCCAACGGACGACAGTACCCTGTGTACCCGTTAAGGTTAGCATGGCAGGCGTAGCCCCCGAACAAAGCGTTTGCGCGGCGGTGAGCGTTCCCGCTACGGGTGCTTGATCTACCACCACACACGCCGGCGTTGAAAATACTTCGGGACAAATTCCTGCCTGCAATACGGCACGGAAACACGTTGTAGTGGTTAATGCCGGCGAAGTATAGGTCGGATTGGTATTAACGACCGGTGTTACATTTTGAGTAAAAGGCAAATCGGTAGCCGTCTCCCACCGAACGATTGTTCCCGTATGCCCCGCTAAGGTAAACTGGGCGGGTGCATTTCCGGCACAGATCGTTTGGTCAGCGGTAACCGCTCCCGGCACAGCCCCCGGATTAATCGTGATACACACGTTCCCGGAATTAACGACGGTACAGCCCGGACTTTGTACAACAGCGCGAAAGCACGTCGTTTGGGTCAGCATCATCGGTTGTAAAGTCGTAGTAGTCGTCGCAATGGTCGTCGGAGTCGTAAATGTACCGTCCGGTGCAGATTCCCAACGGACGACTGCGCCCGTATGTCCCGCTAAGGTCATCACGCCTACGGCTTGCCCTTGGCAAAGCGTTTGCGCAGGTGAAACTGTACCGCCTACAGTAGCGGGATTAACCGTTACGTCAATCGTGGTGGTGGTGGAACAGTTACGCGCCGAATTCACCACTTTTAATTCATAGGTATTAATGCCGGAATTGGTTGGCGTATGGGTTAAATTCGCATTCGTACCCAAAACGGTGGGGCTGGGGTTCAACCGCCATTGGTAAGTGATGTCGGCACTGTTGGTTTTCGGCGTGAAACGGCGGGCTTCGTTGGTGATATTAATCGTTCCCACACGGTTTCTACCCGCCACAAACGCCGCGCGTGTACCGTCATGGTTTTCCAAACCCTGCGTAAAGTTACAGAATGCACCGCCACCCGTGAGAGAAGCGTTTTGCACTTGAAATTCGATACTGTCACCTTCGTAGATAATGATCTGTCCCCGTAATCCCGTTCCCGTGCAGGGTGCGGTATTCCCTAAATTTTCATAGTCAATGACCATCTTGCGGTTCGGCGCGGTACCTTCTACCCAATAGCGAACGTTACCCGTGGGATTTTCCAAACTAGTCCAGCCTAAAGCGATGACGTTATTCGGAATGTTAGCATTCGGTAAGGTTTGGGGGTTAAAAGGTTGTAAATTCTCACGTTCATTCAGGGTAATGAAACCATGCTGGCTGACGTACACCGAACTGTACTTTTTACAGAAATAATCTAACGGAAAGCCGATCGGTAAGGGTCCCAATACGCGATCACCCACCAAGTCATTATTGAGGTTAATGGCACTAACCGGCGGATTGAGGAGGGCAAAAGGAACGGTTTTGATGTCATAATCACCGCAACCCTTGATCTCTTTGGAAGTGATCGTTACGGGTGCGGCGGGTGCGCATTGGTCTTGCGGGTTAGCTGTTAATTCCACGCTGTATTGGTTTACGGCGCAGGTTTGGCAGTTATTAATCGTTACGGACATCACTTCGGTACAAAGTCCGCCCCGTCCGCCGGAAACGGTTACCGTATAAGTACCGGCGTTGAGGTTGCTAACGTCTTGCGTAACAGCACCGTTACTCCACAAATAAGCGACAGGGGAGGCTACATTTAAGACCGTAACGTTGATCGAGCCGAGTGCGGAGAAATTACACTTAATGTCCTCTTTCGTATAGGAAACGGTCATGCGTAACGCATCCAAATTGTTTCCTACCCAGTTCACGGCGTTTGCCAAAATGCGCGCCATGATGTCATCATACGATGAATAGTCCGCACCGATGAGAACCGCTTTACCCGTGCCGATGATTCGATAACCGACGGCAACGTTAGGCGCATTTTCGATAACGGAAATGGTTGTTGTTTCTGTATAATTAACGTTGATGCTTGCCATATCAAATTGCGAAGGTACACCATTGGTTAGGGGTGTGATGGCAGTCGCAATCGTTACGGGGGCGGGGATGACGTTACTTACGGTATTGGTAATGTTAAACAGTGCCGTATTTTGTAATGCTTGCTGGAAGTTCGTTCCCGTGATGTTATTCGAGCCTAAGGCGATGATTGTTTTACCGCTGTTGGCAAAGGCATTCAAATTGGGTCCGAAACCGGTAAAGATCGCAAAGTTAACGGCGGGGTCTTCGATTTCGGGGATGATGAGTACGTCCGCCGTTGCGAGTAAACCGTTCAGCACGGCAGGGTCTGTCGTCGGAGTCGGCGTGAGGGTATAGTTGCTGACGTAACGATCTAATGCTGCAAGGGTGTTCACGTATTCTTCCGTCAAATCCACACCATACTGTAAGATAACAATCTTAAGCGGTGTACCGTTAGAGCGGGTATTACAGGGGGCATCCACCTGACCGGCTTCCGTAAAGCGGGCAATAAAACCGTCGGCGCTACCGCTGATTGCGCCTTGAAACGTTAATCCCGTTAAGAAGGCGGAGGTACTGGCGGTACGACCTACGGCATAAACGCGGGAATCTCTGTCCACGTACACGCCGTTGGTTTCATCAAAATTATTTCCGCCCAAGAAGGTACTGTAATCTACGTCTGAGCCGTCGGCGGCTAAAATCGTTACATAACCGTCGGCATTACCGCCCAAAGCCGTTTGGTACGAACCGCCGGTAGTGGGAAAATCATTCGTGGAGGCAAAACCGCCGATGACGGGACGATTATTCTGCGTGCAGGAGATTGAACGAACTACGTCAGAACTTGCCGCTGTTCCGCCGAGATACGTTCCCCAAACTAAGCTGTTATTACCACCTACCGCCGAGAATTTGGCTACGCAAACGTCATATTCGGTGGCAGGGTTGGGAGCGGAAGTGCGGAATGCTCCGGTAGTGGCGATGTCAGCTATCGAAGTGGTATTACCCGTAATGATGGGACTTCCCGCCATATCTAAAGTCAAGTCCGAATAAGAAAACCAAACAGCGTTGATGCCCAAAGGACTTTCATCATCCTCACCGCCATAATAGGTTGACCACGATAGGTTAAAGGATTCGGTTAACTTGGTAACAAAAAGGTCTGCGCTACCGGTTTGGTTATCATTGATATTACCGTCGTTAGCGTTCAATATCCAGTAGTTATTGCTATAAGTAGTACCACCGACGAAGATATTGTTGGATCCGTCCACAGCTACCGAGAAGCTAAAATCCCAGCTGTTTCCACCCAAGAAGGTTGCTTGTTCAATCAAGGGGCTGGGTTCGTTGGTGAAACGTACTACTGCCACATCCGTCAAAATATCGTTGACGTTAACGGGATTCGCGTTGTTAGGAGGGCTTCGGTGCGTATTTTGAAAAGGCGAACCGGACGCGCCCGCAAAGTCGAAACTTAAAGTATTACCTGCCATCACGATGCGGTTCGCACCATCAATCGCGATAGCAGGACCTCTAAAATCAGCAAAGACGAAGCTATTAAAATTACCGTCCACGGGTACTAACTGATGATCTACCCGAGAACCACCCAGATAGGTAGCATAGGTAACCGTACCGGCATTATTCATCCGTACCATCATCCAGTCAATACCGCCACGATTTACCGATTGGGCAGGCGTGCCGGCTAAGGTTAAGTTGGTAGATTGGGTAAAGCCCGACATATACACGTTACCTGAAGCATCCAAGACCACATCTCCGAAACCGTCATAATTATTGCCTCCGTAGTACGTTCCCCACAGGCGCGCACCGGCATTATCTAATCGAACGACCATCCCATCACTGGTACCACTTAAAGTAACGGGTCCCACGGTTCTCGGAAAGTCAGCCGTAAAGGTAATCCCTACCGAGTAAGAATTGCCGTTGGTTTCGCCGATTACACCCTGAAACAAATCCAAGTTAGCTCCCGAACCGCCGTAGTACGTTGACCACTGTAAGTTCGGGTCAATGACCAAGAGGCGTTTGGCATCAAAGTGGGGTAAGTTAAAGCGCACCTCATTACCCGAAACGGCATAGGTGGCGGATACCAATGCGGGACCGTCGCTTGCTTTGGTTTCTGGGCGAATGGATTGATAACAGAAAGGTGCTTTTTCCGTTAAATCGCCAAATGGGGTGGTTACTTTCAAGTTACCCTCTGCATCGGTGGTAACGGAAGTAGCCCCGTTATAACGGATGCGAATATCGGCAGGATTTCCTCCGGGCTTGATGACGAAATCGTATTTCAGATAGTCGCCGTTACCGTAAAATACCAAGTCAATATTCGAATAGACGTTTTCGTAGGTCAGCATCCGATAGGCGTGAACGTGTGTTTGATTCGGCACTCTGCCCCCCAAGTAGTAGTTGTTGTAATACTCGGTCTGTTTGCCCGGAATGAGTTTGGGGGCGGGGTTCGCACCGATGAGTTCCATATCCATCCGATATGCCTCGAATGCTAAATTCGTCTTGATGTTGGCATCGGCAGGCGCGTTATTCACGACCGGAACGATATCCTTTTTGGCACGCTCAACGTCGTGGTGGCTTAATGCTCGCTTTTCTTTGGAGTATTTGGAAACGTCTTTCACCCACACGTAGGATAAGCCCTTGTCGGTGAAAAAGAGTTGCATACCCTTCGATGAACCGATGAATCGGACTTCGGAGGCGGTCATGCCGTCGGGGTAGGTGGTTTGCCCTACGTTGGGATGGAAATATACGCCTGACTTGGGAATCCAGTTATAGAGATTCGGATAAGCGTGCGCGGGGGAAGACTGTAAGGAGGCTTCCGTATCGGTGGGGAGCAAGGTGAGTGTGGAGCTTCGCGGGGGAGTAGGGGTTGGGGACACCACTTTTTGGCTTTGCGCTTTTAACGCATTGCCTAAGCCAAGGGTCATCATCGCCGCCACTGTTACGCTAAGCCACACGGATTTTCGGGTAAAAAATCGCATAGTTTTAGTACGGATTGAAGGTAAAATAAATTGACAACTAAGTCTGTATTCACCAAAGCAACAAATATACAAAAAGTTAAAATCTTAACACAACGTTTACGATCAATTAGAGATTAAAGTAGCTGAATCTCAGTGTTAATCTTTTATAAAGTGCCTTGGAGTGGTTTTTACTGTTTAGCACCTTTAGATTGTAAGTAGCGGGCTATTTCGGGATGTTTATAGCGATTAGCCAACTGTAAGGCACTATGTCCCGAATCACTGACAGCATGAATATCCGCTCCCTGTTCGACCAAATAGCTTACCGTTTTCAAATCCCCTGCGGCACACATTTTATGTAAGGGCGTTTCTCCACTTTTGTTGCGGGCGTTAATTGGTAGTCCCTTCCCGACTAAATATTTAGGTAAAGCGATCTTTTCCTCCGCAGTTTTGTGACTAAAGTTTAGATAAATATGCTCGTGAAGGAGCGTATTTCCGTCATAATCTCGGTCATACAGATTTGTCCCTTTGGATAACGTGAGGTTCGGCTAAAATTTGCCTGATTATCAGGCTTTTCCCCCTTATCAGGTGGGAAACCGAACGGCGTAGAGACAAGGCATGCCTTGTCTCTACTACCGGAACCAAAGCCAAAAAACACGCGAAAAAATCTTCCCCTTAGCGAGGGAGGATTTAGGAGGGGTTAAAAGGATTGATTATCAAGGGATTTGATCCGGAATCAGTCGAACCTCACGTTAGATGCCTTACTTGGACGGAATCGTTCATCCTTCAAGGTACTATTCTTTTAAGACACTTTAAGCCCTACCCCTGTCCCGTTGGTTAGGTTTTTGCGGAAGAGGGCGTTTATCAGTAGCAAGGCAATCCGGCTTTCTTATGCGTGCAGCAATCAGAATCGGCATTCCCCTGCGGTGGCGTTCTACGCATCGGCAGGCATGGGGAATCGCTTATCCCGTCATCATCGGCGGACTTTCGCAAAATATCATAACCCTCATTGATACCTACTTTCTGGGACACCTCGGTGAGGTAGAACTCGGCGCAGGAGGCTTGGCGGGTATCTGGTACTTTACGCTGATCGTCTTGGCGATGGGATTGGGTTCGGGTTTGCAAGTGATGACCGCCCGTTGCGACGGTGAAGGCAACCAAAAAGGCATCGGCTTGGTGGTGGATGCGGGCTTACGGATTGGCTTGCTATTATCAGTGCTGATCTTTATCTTTCATCAGACGTTATCGCCCTATTTACTTAGTATCTTTTGTCAATCCCAAGCGGTGGCAAGGGCTTCTTCGGAATTTTTATTCTGGCGGTCGTTCGACTTACCTTTTACGGTGATTTTTTTCCTCCTGCGGGGCTACCTGAACGGCATCCAGCAAAATAAAATCTTAGTCTGGGATGCGATAGCCACTACTGTGGTGAACGGCGGGTTGTGCTATTTTTTCATCTTTGAACTCCACATGGGCATTAAGGGCGCGGCATTAGCCACCGTGATTGCCGAAGTGGTGGCGATGGGTATTTTGGTTGGTTATGCACTTCATAAGAAGATACACCATTTGCATCACTTTTTTCTCTTGCGTCGTGTACCGAAAGCCGTCTATCAGGATTTGATTCGTTTGTCGTTGCCGACGGCGTTGCAGTATTTTATCAGCATGGGGTCATTTTTCTTTTTTATCAACATCATTGAGAAGATGGGCGAACGCCAGCTTGCCGCTTCTGAGTTGGTAAAAAATATTTACCTTCTTTTTATGATCCCGACTTGGGGTTTCGGTACGGCTACGGGCGCGATGGTCAGTAATTTACTCGGACAAAAGAAAGTGAAAGCCGTACTACCGTCCCTGTGGGGCATCATGCAGATCAGTTTTGCGATGAGTGCGGTCTGCTCCCTGATATTGATATTATTTCCGACGTTTATCATCAGCCAGTTTACAAATACACCCGCGTTGGTGGACGTTACGGTGCCGATCATGCCGGTGATCTTTGTTTCGCTGTTATTTTATTCCATGTCGGCGGTGATGCTCAATGCCGTTATCGGTTCGGGCGCATCGAAGTATGCCTTAGGCGTGGAGGTGGGAATGCTGACCTTGTATGTAGCGTACCTCTTGATTATCAAGTACGGTTTTGAGCCGTCGCTGTTACTGTACTGGTGTTCGGAGTTCATCTATACAACGGCTATCGGCTTGGGGGCATACACCTTCTTCAAAAGCAACTACTGGAAAAACATCTTAGATCATCCCTTAACGGTGGAACGGTGATAGCACCCGACAGCACGCTATTTTATCTTGCAGGTAATTTATTATTGATTGAATAGCTATATTTGCAGGATGAATCACGAACCCGATGGAGGCAAGCAAACAAAAGCCCTTATCCGACAACGACATGGAATCCGAGTTGAGCTATGCGTATCTTCATGCGGTAGCTTCGCGGGCGGGGATGAGTTGTATCCCTGTACCTCGTATTCCTGATAATCGTGGAGTTGATGCTAAAATAACTGCTTACGGACCTTTTCCTACGCAGAAACGATATACCAGACTTAGTGTTGACATTGACATTCAGCTAAAAGCAACTCGCCAAGAACTTCCCGAAACGGAAGATCATTTTTCTTACTTTCTAAATGATTTGGCTTGTTACAATGATTTACGAGCTATCAATTTGGGAAGACACCACATATTGATCGTACTGCTTTTAACGGGAGAACAAAGCCAATGGTTAAATATTACAGCAGAAGAGTTGATCCTCAGAAAATCAGCTTATTGGGTTAGTCTTTATGGAGCGGAAGAAAGCCAAAATGACTCAGGGGTAACGATTTATTTACCGAAAACCAATCTGTTAACGGTAGAAAGTCTCCAATGTTTGGCTTCCGATTGCGCAAATAAGCCTTTTAATTTACCTATTTACGTTAATCCTAAGAAATGATGGTGCACTTTCCTAAAAACATCGCTCTGAACTTAAAGGATTATCTGCTACAAAAAGGATGGATGCAAGTGGAGGAAGCCCTCGAAGATGATCTATTCTTATTTAGGCACAATGATTTGCCTATGTATGATCTGGTTTTTCCGGTCGGTGAGCAGTACCGCGATTTGGATCGATTGTACCGAGACATTATTCAGACTTTAGCCGATTTATACGGGACAAAACCCTCCCAAATCATCGCAGAAATCGGCGAAGTACGTCAAGAGGTATTTACCTTACGCTATTATTCAGAACGATCTGATCTGGAAGATATGTCGTTCGAGAATACCTTTGATATTTTGAACGGTATTAAAAAAATGATTAAATCATCCGCTATTAGCGTTAGACATCCCGGTGTAAAACACAGTACATTAAACCGCTCAGAAGGTACAATCGTGTCAAATCAATGCCGGTTTAGACACACACAAGAAGGGAGCTTTATTTATAAAGTATCTTGTCCGTTGGTCTTACCTAATACTCTTTTTCCAAATGAGGGGGATCTGCCAATAGAGCGAAGAACCTTTATGTATATAGCTTCTGGTTTACAAGAAATACAAACTGCCGTTACAACCGGGCATGAAGAAGAATTGGTTGATCGGGTTCTCAATAATGCTTGTCCTTGGATTTCTTATAATTTTTGTGAAGGACTCAATACCATTTTGAATACTGAAAGTCAATTAAATTTAGATTTGGGGATTCGTTGGGCGTATTCAAAACACGCAACTCCTCATCAACTAAAATCCGACTTCTCGTTTTCATATGAAATGAATTACCCCTTGGAACGAATTATGTCAGATATTGACCAATCAACGAACGAAATTTCCGGAGTCTTTATAGGTACAGTTGAGAGATTACAGGGAGATGTCGGTGCAGATAATAAACGTTCCGGTCTCGTAAAACTTGCACTTTTAATTCATAATATTGGGAAGGTAAGAGTTACTGCTGATCTTACCGTAGGTCATTATCAGAAAGCTATAGAGGCACACAGAGACACGAGCTACATTAGAGTTAAGGGACGGCTTCAACCTACGGGAAGTAAACCGAATCGCATCGAAGCCATCGAATCTTTCGATATCGTAGCTCCATGACGCCCCTCGCCGAACGCATCCGTCCCCAAACTATCGCCCACCTCAGCGGTCAGGCACACCTTGCCCCCCTCTTTAAGCTCACGGAGTCGGGCTATTTGCCTTCCCTTTTACTCTGGGGACCACCGGGAACGGGTAAGACCACCTTAGCCCACATCTTGGCAAAAGCCGTCAATCGCCCCATCCGAGTCCTCAATGCCATCCAAGCAGGCGTGAAGGACATCCGCGAGGTCATCGAATACGCCCAATCCCATCGCGGGACGGTACTCTTCATTGACGAAATCCACCGCTTCAATAAAGCCCAACAGGATGCCCTCCTCAATGCGGTGGAAAAAGGCTTGGTAACGCTGATCGGGGCGACGACCGAAAACCCTTCCTTTGAGGTGATCTCCGCCTTACTGTCTCGTTGTCAGGTTTATATTTTGAAGCCTTTAAGTCCCGAAGCCATCGCTTACATTCTTCGACGGGCTATCGAAACCGACTTTGAACTCAAACGCCGCAAGATCGAACTTCAAGAAACAGAAGCCTTCTACCGCATCAGTGGGGGTGATGCCCGCAAAGCCCTTAACCTCTTGGAACTCATCGTTCAGGAATTTCCCGATACGGAACTACTTGTCATCACCGATGAGATGGTACGAGAAGTAGCTCAAAATCGCATCGCCCTCTACGACAAAAACGGGGAACAACACTACGACCTCATCTCGGCTTTTATCAAGTCGGTGCGGGGTTCTGATCCCAACGGCGCGCTCTATTGGATGGCACGGATGTTAGAAGGTGGGGAACAACCCCGATTCATCGCCCGCAGGTTGGTCATCTTGGCTTCGGAGGACATCGGCAACGCCAACCCCAACGCTCTTTTGCTGGCAACGACTGCCTTCCAAGCCGTAGAAATGCTCGGTATGCCGGAAGCCCGCATCATCTTAGCGCAGGCAACGACTTATCTGGCTACTTCGCTGAAAAGCAATGCGTCCTACGTTGGTATTTCGGAGGCAATGCAAGCCGTCCGTCAAGGCAATGACCCGCCCGTACCTTTACACCTTCGCAATGCGCCTACGGAATTGATGAAGGACTTGGGTTACGGTAGTAACTACAAATACTCCCATGATTATCAGGGCGGACAGGGTGCGCAGGAGTATTTGCCCGAAGGTTTAGAGGGTACAGCTTTCTACCGCCCCAAGCCCGTGGGCAAAGAGAAAGAGATCGGCGCATACCTCAAATACTACTGGGGGGAGAAGTATGGTTATGACGGAAATGCCTGAAAATGATTATCTTTGTAGAATCAACAACCTTAGCCATGCTAACCGACAAAGCCGAAATCCATCGCCTCATTAATGCTTCCGAAGATGAGTGGGTGTTGACCCAAATATATGAACTGCTGACCGCTCAAAGTCTGCATCCCTTACCGACGGAGCATATCTCCGCTTTAGAAGAAGCGAAGGCGGAAATCTTGGTTTCCCCGCCAACCTTAACATGGGAGCAGGTGAAAACACAGGCGCGGAGTCGCTATACCAATAAAGCCTCCCAAGCATGATAACATTCACCCGAAAAGCACAAAACGATATTGATAGTGCTTATGAATGGTATGAAGATCAAGTCGCCGCATTAGGAGAACGCTTTTTGACAGTTGTGGAAAGTGCTTTGGAACGAATCGGCGAGTCTCCTTATGCTTTTCCGCTCTACGAAAACCAAATCAGACGGTTGGTATTAAGTCGTTTCCCTTACGTCATTTATTATGAAGTAAACGCCGAGCAAATCATCATTTTACGGATTTTACACCAAAGCAGAAACACGCAACCATAAAATTGATTGAAAGGCAGTCCGAATCGGATTTCAACGGAAATGCCTAACTTTGCAATACCAAAACCTGAACCCCTATGACACAGACCACGTATCTCAAAAGAGTACAGCTTTCCGGCTACAAAACCATCCGCAACGTGGACGTGGAATTTCATCCCGGCTTAAACATCATCATCGGCTACAACGGGGTGGGGAAGACGAATTTTATGAATAAGTTATGTGGTGCTTTGCAATTAGAAGACCTCATGAATTTATTTGATAATCATGGTACTGATCGATTGGTAGTTGATAAAAACGGCATAATATATGAATTAGAGTATATTTATTCTAACGCTGAAAATAATGACGAAGTATTTAATTACATTTTACAAGGAAGTATACAATATTTCTATAATAAAATGAGAATTAGTAAAAATAAAGCGTGGATGCAGAAAATAATCCATAATGATATATATTTTGATAAAGTTTTTATAAAACATAATTATACAGATGATATGAATTTGGTGTTCTTGAGTGAAAAATCTGCAAATGAAGGATTATCATCATTAAGTTTTTATGTTCATGAGGGCGATGTACACTCTTTTCAGTTTCCGTTAAAATTTACGGAGATTTCAAACGTATTACTAAAATCAAGTTATTACTATTTAGGTAGCTTGTTAAGGGGCAAATCACTCTCAAAAAAGGACGTTAAAGAATCTGTTATTGAATATTTCCAAAATATCGCTAAAATGTTGACCATTCCGTTGAAAGAATTAGGATTGGTTGATCGCGTTGTCTTTGATCCTCAAAGAATAGCGGAATCTGATGTCCCTATGCAGAATCTCTATGAATTAGGAAATATTTTTTTTACATATGAAATTGATGAATATATTTTTACTTTTAAGCATTTATCCGATGGTACAAAAAGGATGGTTTATATCTTCTCGCAACTGATTGCGAAAGTTAATTTTGATCCTGATAATGCTACAATTTTCCCCCGCCTCATCCTCTTGGAAGAGCCGGAGTTGGGCATCCACCCGCATCTGCTCCACCAGCTTTTGACGAAACTGCGTGAAGTCTCCGAGGAAGCGCAGGTCATCATCACCACCCACAGCCCCCAAGTGCTGGATATTTTGGGTGTGGATGAATTAGACCGCATCATTATCGCCGACTACGACCCGAAGGAAGGCACGGTTCTCCGCCACCTGACGGAAGAACAGATCGAGCAGGCACGCGAGTACATCATCGAAACCGACTCCCTGAGCGGGTATTGGATCAGAACCCACCGACTGCAAAACCCGCATACTTATGAACCCCACACCGCCTAAAAAGATCGGTATCATTGGTGAGTCCCCTAACGATACCTACGCCCTGCGGAACTTACTGAAAAGGCAGTTTCCCGAACATGACTACCAAATCATGGTAGAACATCTGCCGGGTAGTATGCTGGATTCTAAGTTGATTGCCCAAGAAATTAAATTAGCCTACAAAGATTTATGCCCCGACGTAGTGATCTACGTTCGTGATTTGGATGACCATGCTTCAGCACAAAAGGATGTTCGTAAGAAAATGCAAGAGAAACGGGAATTCCGAAATAGGATATATGAACGCATCCGCAAAGCCCTTCACGATCAAGCGGGACATAGCGATCTGCCGGTGATCTTCTTACTCATTCAGTTTGAAATAGAGGCACTGATCCTCGCCGATGTGGAAACCGCCAACCAAATATTAAAATGTACCATAGCACTTGACGGCAAAAATCCCCGCGACATCCCGGATCCGAAAGCACATATCAGAACGTTTTGTTCATACACGGAAAGCGACTGCCCAAAAATTTTTAAGAAACTGCGCTACGAGATCATCACCACCAACCACAGTGATTTTCAGGATTTCAGCCGTGAAATACAGTTGATAATCCATACCGAGTATCAGGCTTAGTTCCTCAATCGACTTCCCATCATTAAGCCCGACGCTGATTTTTCGCATCAACAAAAAATAAAAGCTATCTTTGGGCGGTAAATGAATCGCATGAATGCACTCATCTGGCGACGAATAACGGGTATTGCTTTGCTAATAGCCGTAGGGGCGTTGATGTATTATTTTCTGTCGGTGGTGGTCTATCTGATGATCTCGATGGTGCTCACGCTCATCGGGCGACCCGTCTGCGAATACTTCAACCGCCATAAAATTTTCGGTAAGTTCATTCCCGACTGGTTGGCAGCGTTGGGTACGTTGCTGATCTTTTACCTCATCATCGGCTTATATCTGGCACTGTTTGTTCCCCTCATCGTGGCGGAGGTGCAAATCCTTTCCGAGATCAACCCGCAAACCGCCATTGAAAAGCTGAAAACCCCCTTAGAAACCCTTACCCGCTACCTCAATCAAATCGGCATACAGATTGACCTCTATAAGGATGCACCCATGCTGATGACTGAAATGGGTAAAAAACTATTTTCCGGCGGGTGGATCAGTAATGTGGCGGGCTTGGCTTCGGGATTGGGGGATGTGATGGCGATGCTTTTTTCGGTTTCCTTCATCACTTTTTATTTCCTGAAAGAACGGCATTTAATCCGCGACATCGTTAACGCCGTTACCCCCGACGAACACGAACCCGCCGTCCATCGGGTATTGGATGAATCAAAAGTGCTGTTACGCCGATACCTGATTGGCTTATTCAAGCAAGTAGCCATCCTTTCCACCCTGTATTTTGCGGGTTATTGGATCATTGGTGTACAGAATGCGCTTTTGATTGGATTCATCAGTGGCGTACTGAACATTATACCCTTTGTGGGACCGATTATTGGGATTGCGTTCAGCTTATTCATCGTCTTGTCTACATCTATTGGAGATGCGGGACTTGGCGGAACGATTGGTGCAATGATGATCGTCTTTATGGTCGTCCGTTCGATAGATGACTTCTTTCTGCAACCGCTTATCTTTTCCAATAGCGTGAAAGCCCACCCGATAGAGATATTTATCGTCATCCTGATGGGGGCGCGGGTCGGAGGTATTGTAGGCATGATTGTAGCGATACCCGTTTATACGGTACTGCGAATCGTTGCCAAAGAATTTCTGTCCCATTATAAACTCATCCGCGAACTGACCAAGCATCTGTAATGTTAGTTTTGCAAAAGCGATAGGGGATCGCTTAACCTTGTTGGTTATTATACAAGGAAACGCTATTTTTATCGCCGGAAACACAACCCGATTTTTGAACTTAGTTATTCATTATTATGGCTACCGTAACGGCATCCTATAAAGCCTCCGACCCCAAAAATTTCCCGAAGAAGTTTTTGATGTGGCTCTACATCGTCTCGATGGTGATGATCTTTGCCGGCTTAACCTCCGCCATGATCGTTAGCATGAAGGACAACCTTGCGAACGGTTCTTGGAAAAATTTTACCGTCCCGAATGCCTTTTTGATTTCGACGGCGGTAGTCATCCTCAGCAGTATCACGTTATACTGGGCGCAAAAGGGTGCGAAAGAAAATAAACCCTCCGCCATCAAAGGCGGATTGTGGTTAACGCTCCTGCTGGGCATCGTCTTTTTGACTTCGCAATACATCGGCTTTAGCGATTTATATGCGTCAAAGGTCTATTTCGTAGACAATTACGAGAAATTAGGCAAGACGCAGGTCTTTAATGCTTCAGGTTCTTTCTTTATGATATTGACAGGAATGCACGCAGTCCATATCTTTGCGGGCATCATTGTCTTGATCGTAATGCTGGTGAAGGCTTTGACGTACCGAATTGATGCCGATCGCAATCTGGGACTGCACTTAACGGGCATTTTTTGGCATTCGCTGGGCATTATTTGGATTTATCTTTACATTTTTTTGACAACCGTTTACAATTAAGCGGAAATGTCTAACTTAGCGAACTGAAACAACAATTTACTGAAACTTACTGAACCGCAACGTTCGATATGGCAACATCTACCATGACAGCACCGTCCCCCACAAAAGATGCGGGACTTTGGGCAGGCGGGGGAAAACCGATGGGTTCTCGCTACGGAAAACTGATGATGTGGTTTTTCCTGCTCTCAGATGCCTTCACCTTCTCGGGCTTACTCATCTCCTACGGGATGCTCCGCTTCAAGGAAAATATTTGGCCCAACCCCGAAAAAGTATTCAGTGCCTTTCCCGGTATCGTGGATCACGGTGCGCCGCTGGTCTTCGTGGGTTTGATGACCTTTATCCTCATCATGAGTTCGGTAACGATGGTACTTGCCGTAGATGCCGGACACAAACGCCAAAACGATAAAGTGGTGTTATACCTTTTCCTGACCATCTTGGGTGGTGCCGCCTTCTTGGGTTGCCAAGCCGCAGAGTGGACGCACATGATCGTGAAAGAAGGCGTTACTTTAGATAAAAATCCCTTCGGACCAACCTTTAATCCTGATACACATACCTTAGACTGGAACAGTCCCAAGGTCTTTGCCCAGCTTTTCTTTACCATCACGGGTTTTCACGGCGCGCACGTTACTTCGGGGGTTATCATGCTGATTATCCTTTTCAATAACGTAGCCAAAGGCATGTATGCCCGCACCGGTGATTACGAGATGGTCGAAAAGATCGGTCTTTACTGGCACTTCGTTGATTTGGTTTGGGTATTCGTATTTACTTTGTTTTACTTAATCTAACAAGGAGAAAACTACACTATGTCCGCACATACGCACGACCACCACGACGAACATATGAACCCTGACGCGCACGGCTCTGTCTTTAAGCGCATCTGGGTGCCATTTTTCATACTTTTTGCCCTCACGGCATTGGAATTCTTGATTGCTTTCACGATGCCTCATGGCATGGCACGTGCTTTGATCTTCTTGGCATTAACGGTGGTGAAAGCCTACTACATTGTTGCATTTTTCATGCACTTAAAATTTGAGAAGCTCACCTTGGCACTCTGTATCATATTGCCGGTGGCTTTTGTGGTGTATCTGATCGTCCTGCTAATGTTGGAGGGCGGTTACATCCACAATATGATTAATCAATAACCTATGCAAGGAAACCCCATATCCGCATCACCCGAAAAAAGAAAGTTCAACTTTCGATTTTGGGTGGTGCTTTTTATTTTCGTAGGTCCGGCACTGACCTATATCATCCTGACCAACTTTACCGCTACCAAGTGTAAGCCGCTCGTCATCCTCCGAAATGAGGATTCTACTGTGCATACCATCCCTAATTTTCGATTTTTAACGCAAAACGGTACAGACTTTACCCAAGATTCGTTAAAAAAGACCTATCATGTGGCGAATTTCGTCTTTACCACCTGCCCTGGTATCTGTATTCCGCTCTCTAAAAAGTTTACCGAATTACAGGAAGAACTCAAGGATAGTAGGAAAGTACGGCTGATCTCCTATTCGGTTGACCCGGCTCATGATACGCCACAAGTCCTCCATGCCTACGCCCAAAAGCACAAAGCCATCCCGGGTAAATGGATATTCTTAACGGGTAATGAAGACGAGATGTTCCGCATCGTGAAGGATGGCTACAAGCAAGCCGTACTGAAAACACCTGAAGGCAAAGAACGCATCACCCATTCGGAACGGGTCGTTTTGGTGGATAAAGACCTGAGAATCAGGGGCTTTTACAATATCTTGGACGGTGAAATAGGCGAAAAAGAATTCAAACGCCTGACCGAAGAGATCAACGTCCTTGACTGCGAGTATCGGGAAAAAGAGAAAGAGTAGTTCACGGACGATCTTATATTTAACTCCTCTAAAATCCATTTCTATAAAGAAGTGGATTTTTTTTATAGAATTAATCAATCGCATTTATGCTGCCGGTTCACTTTGCCCCCTTGACCCTAAAAAAATGACGGTTCGTTCCGCAAACGATGCTACTTGCTGTTAATTTCTTAGCTTTGTATTGTGGGAAAATCTATGCGTCAACTATTATTTTTAGGGGCTTGCTTGCTATGGGCTATTGGGAATAACAACCTCCACGCCCAGCCCAACTACTTTCTCGGTAACGTGCCGACCATCACCGCCAATCCACCCGCCCCGTGGAGTGCCGGTCAGGTGGTGCAGTTCTCCATTACGATAAACGGTTTTGATTATCAGCAGGGGAGTACGTCCGCTTACTTTCACGGCTTGGGAATCCAGCCCGGTAATTGCTGGCAGAATTTCCAATACGGTACGCCCCCGCCTACGGTGAAAGATACGATCATTGCGGGCGGTATCCGTGCGACGGGTAAATGGATGGTCGCTACCCAAAACATCAAACCCGCCCTGTGCAGTGGCTTACAAATCCCGGGATTCTATTTTGACGGTACACTCACCGCGAATGCACAAAAGGACATCATCCCCATCACAGAGGATAACGACCCCTTCAATAATTTTGGTGAGTTTATGGCTAACGGTTCATGGACCTTCAATTGGCAGGCGCAAGTTCCCACCCTTACGCCCTCCGATTGCGATCTAACGATGAAGGTATATATCTTCGGCGACGGCGAAACGGGTACGTGGTACAATCCGCCTCCGGGTTGTGGGGGTGGTTCGATGCCTCCAATCACGGGGGGCTACATCCGTCAAGATGATTCCCAATTCAATACCTTAACGGGGGATAGCGTCTTTTGTTCGGGAGAAGAAATCATCTTCCAACCCGACCGTGAGGTTAGTTCCGTCTTCCGTACCGAATGGCTTTTGGATGGTGGCGTTCTTGTTACTTCCGCTCCTGACGGCAGTATCTCCGCTTTTTGGCGAACGCCAGGCATCAAGCGCGTTACCCGCCGACTCATCAACCAGAATACCGACGAAGTTTTCTCCACTTATCGCAATATTCGCATCCTTCCCTTACCTGATGCCCGCTTTACCCCTTCCAGCCATAATCTTTGCGTAGGAAATACAGCTGTCTTTATCTTTTCGGGGACGGCGGAAGATAATGCCACCTTTGACTGGACTTTCGGAAGCGGGGCTGTCGTAACGGGTAGCGGACGGGGGCCCATCTCCGTGAACTGGACAGTAGAAGGCGTTAAAAACGTGCAACTCACCGTCCGGCAGGGGAATTGCGTTCCCGCTATTCATACCGAACAAATCCATGTTGCGCCCAAGCTGAATTTTAACTTAGTTTATACCGATACGGGTTGCGTAGGCGATAACCTCCTTTTCACCGATAACGCCCCCCTAACGCAAGGCACTATTTATGAATGGATATTTGAGGGTGGCGAACCGTCCCATTCCTTCGGCTCCGGTGCGCAACGGGTGCGGTGGCGGACCTACGGGCAGAAAAACGTAAGGCTTACCAAAAAATTCGCGGCTTGTGATACCACGATACAGGCATCGGTGTATCTGTATCCGACACCGACGGGTGATGCGGGCGGAGACATCCCCGTTTGCTACCGAACGTTGGTGCAGTTGCGTGCCGACATTGATTCATCGCAAGTAGCCGACTACAATACTAAAGCGATAGCAAAGGGCGACACGACTATAAAATGTAAATACGAATGGCTACCGAATACGGAATTTGTGGGAAGAAACGACCTTTTGAAACCCTACGTTCGCCCTACCGAAACGCGTACTTATACGTTGTATGCCTACTGTGGCAGATGCGTAACGGTTATCGATCAGGTTACGGTACTCATCAACGGTTCGGCATCCTTAGGTGATGTAGAACCTTCGCCCATCAGCATTGCTTTGTGTGAAGGTGAATCGGTACGTTTATATCCCGGCATCAGTGAAGAGGTGCAGAAACTATATACCATCCGTTGGAAGCCGGAAGCGGGCTTGGATGATCCGTCCTCCTATACGCCGATGGCTTCCCCCCGGCAAACGACCAACTATTACTACTTTTACACCCACTTGGAGACGGGCTGTACCGATTCTACGAGGAAGACGGCTAACATCATCGTAAAAAATCGCCCTTGGGTGGACTTAGGTCCTGATAGAACCATTTGCGCGGAGAATCGCAAAGACCCAGTCCTGCTTGCACCCGTTTCGCCGTCGGACGGTTCTGATCTTACTTTTGATTGGAATCCGAAAGTGGATTTAAGCTGTTATGACTGCCATACCCCTGAATTTTTAGGAATAGTTACCCGGGCATATACCCTCACCGTGATCCAATTGCACCCCGGTCCACCGCCTGTGCAGTGTACTTCCAACGTCCTTTTACCTGAAGCTACGATCATCATTCGCGTCATCCCGCCCGTGCAAGCCTTCACCGCTGCGGACTTAACCATCTGTGAAGGGGACACGGTTCAAATCGGCAATCCCGCCTTACAGGGCAAACCCGACCATAAATACAAATGGGAAGAAGCACCCGGACCCGAAAAAACCTTATCTTCCGATACGGTGGCATCGCCTTTCGCTTATCCGAAAGTAACAACGACCTACACCCTCACCGCAAGGGCAGTTGCCGGCGACTGTGAAAGCCAACAAAAAACCATCACCATCACCGTAAAAAAAGCCCCGACCGTCGGCTTTGCAACACAGGGACGGGATATTTGTTTGGGGGATAGTTTGACCTTAGTACCCGTGCCGCATTTAGTTCCCGGCACACCCGTCTTGGAATATTTTTGGTCGCCGAAAGAGGGTTTAAGTAATCCTAACGCTCCCAATCCGAAGGCTTCCCCCCGCGAAACGACCACTTATACGTATTTTCTGGTTGCCGACGGCTGTACCAGCTTAACGAAAGCCTCGTTTACGGTAAATATTCGTCCCTATCCGACGATTCATATCATGGGGAAAGGGCAGGATAAAGATACCGTTAGCTGTATGGGAAGCATTTTCATTCCTGCGGAAATAGATGCTCCCGTCGGAACAGGACCTTTCCGCTACCGGTGGACACCGCGAAACTTGGTTACGGGTCCTGACAGTTTACAGACCAACCTCCGCCCGCGCGAAACGACGACCTTCACCCTGACCATCACCGACCTATCGAACGGATGTACGTATAAGGACTCCATGCGGGTCATCATCCCGCCGATCTTTACGGCGCAGATTTTACCGACCACCTCCCCCACCATCCTTTGTTACGGGGATAGTATTGAACTTTCGGTGGATACCCGCGAAATCGTCCCCATTGATCCCGAACAGCCCTACCGATTCAAATGGGAGTCGAGTACGGGGACGGGCATGATCCGATGCGATAGCTGTGCATCTACGTTCGTGATCCCTGACCAAAGTATGACGTATATCTTGACGGTGATGCACGGGGAATGCAAGCGGTTTGCGATCAAGAATGTCATCGTCATCCCCAAAGTACAAGCCGTATTCCAGCCCGCGCAGGATACCGTTTGTGTGGGGCAGTCGGTGGCTTTTGCCAATAACAGTCTCAACGCCGCCACCTACGTTTGGGATTTTGGCGACGGCGAATTTTCGCAAGATGCGCGCCCGCAACATACTTACCTTCAGCCCGGCAAGTACGGCGTTAAGCTGACGGTAACCGCTCCCTTCGCGCCCCAATGTATGGATGACCGCAGGGGCATGGCGGATACCATCGTAGTTTTACTGCGACCGGAAGCCATCTTCACGTCTCATCCTTTGCCGAATGATACGCTGTTTTTACCCGAATTAACGAACGTTCAATTCACCAATCAGTCAAAAGGCAAAATATACCTCTGGGATTTCGGCGACGGATACGGCACTTCCACCCAAAAAGACCCTTCGTATCACTATCGTGCGCCCGGTAAATATACCGTAACCCTCACCGTAACGGATGAAACGGGTTGCGTTTCGATTGAGACGCTCGGGGTCTTTGTGGTGGCAGAACCGGCAATTATTGGTGGGTATATTGATAACATCTTCACGCCGAACAATGACGGCATCAATGACTATTTCAGCATTCGTTATAACGGACGGGAAGCCGTGCAGATCAACATTTTCGACCGGTGGGGCTATATCGTCTTCCAATCGGACGGTCTGAAAAGCTGGGACGGCAAACTACCCTCCGGTAACGACGCGGCGGAAGGTACTTACTTCTACCAAATCAAAATCGGCGAGAAACTCTTTCGGGGAGAGATAACCATTGTGCGGTAATAAATTTTGGCTTACTGAAAGATAATTTTCAATTCTTTTGAGGTCACAATTTGTGACCTCAAGTTTGGTGCTTCAATATCGGCTATTGTTTGCCGTAGCGAAAAACGATGGCTGACATCGTAAAATTTACGTATCTTTCCCGACTTTTTCGTTAATACTTCGGCTATCATGTTGAAAAGACTTGTTGCAGTCTTGTGTTGGCTTGTTTTGGTGGGGCAGGTATCGCTTTTTGCCCAAAAACTGACGGACGTTGTCCATTATACCCTTCCCAACGGGTTGAAAGTCTATCTGAATAATGACCCGAATATGTCCCGCGTGTACGGTGTGGTCTGCACCAAAGCCGGTGGCAAAACCGACCCCCACGACAATACGGGGATGGCGCATTATTTGGAGCATATGCTTTTCAAAGGGACGGAACAGCTGGGGACGGTTAATTTCGCCGAAGAAAAGCCCATCTTGGATTCCATTACGGCGTTATATGAGCGTTTAGGCAAAACGACAGACCCCGCCGCCCGCAAAGCCATTCAGCTGAAAATCAACGACTTTTCCGTGAAATCCGGCGACTATGCCATCGCTAATGACATTGACCGCCTGCTGAACAGCATTGGTTCGGAAGGAGTGAATGCCTCCACGAACTTTGAATTAACTGAATATCATAATTCCTTCCCGCCCCATGAATTGGAACGCTGGTTGGATGTATACGCCCACCGCTTTGAAAAGCCCGTCTTCCGCCTGTTTCAATCGGAATTGGAGACGGTTTACGAAGAAAAAAACCGCTCGATGGATAACTATCAGGATGCACTGATGGAAAACTACCTCAAGCGTTTTTTCAAAAAGCACCCTTACGGTCAGCAAACAGTGATTGGCGAAACGGAACACTTGAAAAATCCGTCGCTGATGGCGATGTATGATTATTTTTACAAATACTATGTACCGAATAACATGGCGTTGGTCTTGGTAGGTCCGATGGATATGAACCAAGTGAAAACGTGGGTTGAGCAGAAATTCGGCGGGTGGAAGAATGCCCCCGTGCCGAAGTTCCCGAACTATGTGGAAGAACCGTTCAAAGGTCGGGAATTTTTTGAGGTACGCCTTGCCCCCATCAAAATCGGTGTGATCGGTTATCGGATGCCGGCGAACGGGCACCCCGACAAAGAAAAAATGCAGGTCGTTTCCCAACTGCTGAACAATGCCGGCAAAATCGGTCTGTTAGACCAACTGAATTTAGAAAATAAACTCCTTTCAGCGGTCAATATCTATTATCCGCTGAATGACTACGGCGCGGGCGGGGTGATCTTCGTTCCTAAAATTGTGGGGCAGTCCTTAGAAAAAGCGGAAGGACTCGTTACCGACCAGCTGAAAGCCCTTAAAAACGGTCAGTTTTCGGATGAACTGCTGAATGCCGTAAAGCTGAACATGATTAAGAACTTCGAGCAGTCGTTGGAAAATGGTTTCTCGCGTGCCTATATGCTGATGGAGATTTTCTCCCAAAACCGCACGTGGGAACAATACCTTAGCTATCCCGACCGCATCCGTGCCATCAAAAAAGAAGACGTGGTGCAGGTGGCACAACAATATTTCAGCGACAACTGCTTGGTGATGTACTCCAAGACGGGCTTTCCGAAGAAAGATAAGTTAGACAAACCGCCCTTCAGACCGATCCCCGCGAAGGAAGGCGTAAAGTCGGAGTATGCCAAGAAATTTGAGCAGATGAAGTCCAACTTACCGCAAGCACGCTTTGTGGACTATCAAAAAGATTTCATCAAGCAGGAAATCGGCAGTAATCGAACCCTTTTATGGACGAAAAATGAACTGAATAACGTCTTTGATCTGGAATTGGAATTTGGTTTGGGGATGTACCAAATACCGGAACTTTTCCTGATCGATGAATACTTCGACAAAACTGCCCCCAAAGGGATGACGGCAAAAGCCTTTAAGGAGCAACTCTACCGCTTGGGTTGTGAGTATTCCGTATCGGTCGGGGATCAGACGACGCATGTGTATTTGTCGGGATTAGAGGAAAATTTGGATAAAGCCCTCAGCCTCATCAACCAACTGCTCACCAACCCTGCCGCTGATAAGCAAGCCCACACCATGGCGGTAGATAAATACAAATCCGACATCAAGGTAGAAGCGGGGGAAGCCGCTACGATGGGAAGCATCTTGGAATCGTACCTGCGGTACGGGAAAAACAGTTATTACCTGCGCCGCCCGTCCTTGTCGCAAGCCAAGAGTACCAAGCCCGAAGTGCTGAACGCCAAATTCAAAAGTGCCTTAGAGGGTGAGCTGACCATTCATTACACGGGGAAACGCAGTGCGGATGAAATCAAAAACGTGCTGAACCAACAATTATTGCCGAACCTGCCTACCCAGCGCAAGACCGATGCCCCGCAGGTGATCCCTGCCGTTATGTATACCGAGCCGACGATTCTTTTTCATAACCGAAAAGATGCCCGCCAGAGTCAGATTCATTTCCATATCGTTACCGACCGGATAGCCAAAGACGACCTGCCGATGGTGGACTACTTCAATAATTACTTCGGGGCGGATATGAGTTCGCTCGTCTTTCAGGAGATACGGGAGTACCGCTCGCTGGCATATGCTACCTCGGGCTACGTTGCCAAGCGTTCCCGTCCCAACTATCCGGGTATCTTTGATGCCTATGTGGGCTGTCAGGGTGATAAGACCTTAGAAGCCGTTGAGACGATGTATCGCCTCATCACCGACATGCCCGTCAAAACCGACCGAGAAACGCCCCTACGCGAGGGTTTGATCCAGAAAGCCTATTCCGCCCGCCCTGACTTCCGTTACTTAACGAATAGTGTGGCGGAATGGATGCGTTGGGGGTATGCGTCCGATCCTTCGCAGGAAAAAATACCCGCCTATCGCCAAGCCAACTTTAACGACATTGTCCGCTTTTACAGCAAAAACATCAAGGGCAAAACGATAGCGATCTCCGTCGTGGGGAATGAAAAGGACTTCGACCTCAATGCCCTGAAAAAATACGGTAAGATCATCAAAGTCGCCGAGAAGGACTTTTACGTGCGGTAGGGTTGAACTTTCCGCCCCTTCATAAAACGACTTGGACTTTTCAACGAAAAAAGCTAACTTTGCGCCTGCATTAAAGACCGTGCTTTTATGTCAGCAGAAAAAACGCATTACTCCAAAGAAGAGTTAGAGGAATTTCGGGAGATCATCAGTGCCAAGCTAAAGGAAGCTCGTGGGGAATACAAAAGCCTGCAGGAAGCCCTCCGCAATTCCGCCGAGATGGCTACCGATGCCTACAACATGACCGAATTCGGTGCCGAATTGCAGGATAAAGAGCAGACCGAACTGCTGATGGCACGCACGCTCAAATTCGTGGATGCCTTAGAGCGAGCGATGATTCGCATCGAAAATGGTACCTACGGCAGGTGTCGCGTTACCGGGCAACTGATCCCGAAGGAACGCCTGCGCGTTGTACCTCATACCGAAACGTCCATCGAAGCCAAACTGGGGCGCATCTAAAGTTTTTTTGACCCGACTTTATCTTTTCTCTTGAAACCCGTCTATAAATACTACCTGCTGGCAGTGGTAATGATCGTCATTGATCAAGCCATTAAAATCGCTATCAAACTCAACTTCTTAGAGGGCGAAGAATTCCCCCTGCTCGGCAAGGTATTCAAACTGCATTTCATCGAAAATAACGGTGCCGCCTTCGGGATGACCTTCGCTAACCTCATTCCCGGGTTAACCGATACCGTAGCCAAGCTGATCTTGTCTATCTTTTCGGTGGTGGCGGTAAGTATCATCGTCTATTTACTGCATCAAGTGCGGGATTATGCCACGAAGCTACCCGTTTACGTTTCGCTGATTTTAGGCGGAGCGGTGGGTAATATCATTGACCGTTTGTTTTACGGTATGTGGTTTGGAAACATCAACAACTATGAGGGTGGTTTCCTGCACGGGCGGGTGGTAGACATGTTTTACTTGGACATCTGGCAGGGCGTTGTCCCCGACTGGGTGCCGATCTGGGGCGGGTCGTACATGGCGTTGTGGCCCATCTTCAACTGGGCAGATGCCTGCATCTCCACCGGTATCTTGGGCATCATCATCTTTCAGAAGAAGCTCTTTCCGCCCACCGAACAAAGCCCGCTTACCTCACCATCTACGGAAAACCCTGCCGACCAACCCGCACCGACGGAGTAGCAAGCCCCTATTCCTTCGCCCCTTTGGATCGGAGGTAATCGGCGATTTTTTGGTAATTTCTCAAATTGGGCTTATCGTTGTCATGTTACAGTTTTTTCATCAAAAATTAATTATATAATTAAATATGTCAATGTGAAATTGACAATAAATTTAATATTTCACTTCCTAAAGATTCTAAACTTAAGGACTCGTTTGCCAATGATATTTCTTTCCCTGTCCCTCCTAAATATCCACCAGCATTTTCAATCCACAATGATTGTGAGATAATACCAAATTCATTATTTATTCGCCTAAATTCAATCTTGAAAGACTATTGATTTTCAAGCAGTTGTCGAGATGGAAATTGTGCAAAGAATAAATGAATTTGATATAACAATATTATCTTCGTCTTGATATAAATCAAGATGCGTACAAGATTTCTCAAAATCTTTCCATTTCGTTAATCCCGTTGCTTCTTTCAAATACGAAGGAAATGCACGCGAATGTTTTTCCGGAGGAAGAATATTTTGCTTAGATAGCTCTAACGCTTTTACGACCATACTACCGAGCAACAAGGGTTCACAGAGTAGGTTGATTTGAAAAGCCGGCTCATGCATAAGCCAATAACCGATAGTAGTCGTTAATTTCGGTACTATGATAATCATAGGCTTATTCTTTAATAAAGTAATACTAACTGATTTTTTGGACATAATAAGATTACGGTGCAATCCTACCAATATTCCAGCCGTCGGACGTTTTCTCGTACACGATACGATCATGCAGTCGGCTGTGCCTGCCCTGCCAAAACTCAAAATAACGGGGGATCAAGCGGAAGCCTCCCCAGTGCGGGGGGAGGGGGATGTCGTCGGTGGTTTCGTAGCGTTTGGCGGTTTGTTCAAAGAGTTGTTCTAAGGCTTGTCGGTTGGGTAGCGGTTGACTTTGCGGCGAAGCCCACGCGCCGATGCGACTGCCTTTGGGGCGGGTAGCAAAGTAAGCATAGGATTCCGTTTCGGTCAGCCGTTCGATGATGCCCTCAATGCGCACCTGCCGTTCCAATTCCTGCCAAAAAAAGGTAAGCGCGGCGCGGGGGTTGGCGGTCAGTTCTACGCCTTTCCGGCTGACGTAGTTGGTATAAAAGAGGAAGCAACCGTCGGAAACGCCTTTAATACCAAATTCATTATTTATTCACCTCTTTTTAGACTTAAAATTCTGTTGATTTTCATAAAGTTGCGAAATTGAAACTGTGTAAAGAATAAATAAATTTGGTATTAGTTGTTTTTCATATTATTCC
>Ga0209573_1001642_pt1 | contig 33085 bp, 20 predicted proteins | sample TNRBio252014_DNA_FD_185870 | JGI IMG/M metagenome (GOLD analysis project Ga0209573, IMG submission 185870) | Wastewater treatment Type I Accumulibacter community from EBPR Bioreactor in Madison, WI, USA - TNR Reactor_6/25/2014_ DNA (SPAdes)... | ecosystem: Engineered > Bioreactor > EBPR >...
GCGTGATCTTCGCCTTCGAGGACGAGGCCGGACTGCCGGCGCTGCGCGAGGCGCTGGCGCCGCTGCTGGCCCTGCGCCGCAGCCAGGCCGGCGAGCGTTACCGCGACGAGACGGTCGATCCCAAGTTCTTTTATCGCCCCGGCGAGTCGATGAATGCCTGGCGCAGCCGCAACGGCGGCGCGCCGGGCGCGGTGGACCCGCGCCGCATCCCCTATTACCTGCTGATCGTCGGCGATCCGCAGCGCATCCCCTACCACTTCCAGTATCAACTGGACGTGGCCCACGCGGTGGGGCGCATCCAGTTCGACACGCTGGACGAGTACCACAGCTACGCGACCAGCGTCGCCGCCAGCGAGGACCCGGCCCAGCCGCTGGCCCTGGCGCGCAACGCCACCTTCTTTGGCGTGCGCAACAAAATCGACTACGCCACCCAGCTCAGCAGCCGCGAGTTGGTCACGCCACTGGCCGACGCCATCAGCGACAAGCTGGCCGGCTGGCAGGTGCAGCGCTGGATGGATGCCGACGCGTCCAAGGCGCAGTTGAGCCGCCTGCTGGGCGGCGACAGCACGCCAGCCTTCCTCTTTTCGGCCAGCCACGGCATGGGCTTCGCTACGGCGGGCCATCCCCGCCAGCGCGCCGAGCAGGGCGCGCTGATCTGCAGCGAATGGCCGGGCGCGGGGCCGGTGCAGCCCGCCATGCAGCTCAGCGCGGAGGACATCGGCAGCGATGCGCGGCTGCTGGGCCTGATCGCCTTCCTCTTCGCCTGCTTCGGCGCGGGCACGCCGCAGTACGACGACTTCGCCATCAGCACGCAGATGGGGGAGATGCAGCGCAGCGGCCAGGCGGTGACGGGGCTGGAGCAGCACCAGCGTGTCCCCCTGGCGCCGCAGCCCTTCGTGGCTCGCCTGCCGCAGCGCCTGCTGGGCCACCCCAAGGGCGGCGCGCTGGCCGTGGTGGGCCACGTGGACCGGGCCTGGGGCAGCTCCTTCATCTGGGAGGGCGCGCAGCAGGTGGCCACCTTCGAGAGTGCGCTGCTCAAGCTGTTGGAGGGCAACCGGCTGGGCTTCGCGGTCGAGGACTTCAACAACCGCTACGCCGAGCTATCCACCGAGTTGACGGCGCGCGTCGAGGCGATCAAGTTCCGCGAGATCGTGCCGCCGGAGGAGCTAGCTGGGCTGTGGACCGCCAACAACGATGCGCGCAGCTACGTCATCCTGGGCGATCCGGCCGTCAGGCTGGCTGTGGCCGTCGACGAGGCAGCCGCGGCCGCGCGGCCTGAAATCGAGAGCATCACCCTGTCCCGCCCGGCCGTTGCCGCCGCCGGCGCCGCGTCCGATCCAGCCATTGCCGCCGCGCCCGCGCCATCCACCGATCCCCGCCAGGCCCTGCGCGAGGCGCTGGAACACCTGGAGGCAGCCGTGGCGGTGCTGAAGGCCGCGTTGGACCACGGCTAGCGTCTTCTCCACACTCCAAAGAGATTGATGGGACGCAGATCAACGCAGAGAACGCAGATCAGAGGACAGGATCTGCCCTGCTTCCGCTCTGATAAGCGTCAATCAGCGAAAATCTGCGTCCCATCTCCATCGCTGCCATGCCATTAAACGGCTAGCCTCGCATCCACACTCCAAAGAGATTGATGGGACGCAGATCAACGCAGAGAACGCAGATCAGAGGACAGGATCTGCCCTGCTTCCGCTCTGATCAGCGTCAATCAGCGAAAATCTGCGTCCCATCTCCATCGCTGCCATGCCATTAAACGGCTAGCGTCTTCTCCACACTCCAAAGAGTTTGATGGGACGCAGATCAACGCAGAGAACGCAGATCAGAGGACAGGATCTGCCCTGCTTCCGCTCTGATCAGCGTCAATCAGCGAAAATCTGCGTCCCATCTCCATCGCTGCCATGTCAATAGCCGACCTCGAACTCTTCCTCTATCGCCAGAGCGGCGAGCCAGCAAACCCGGCCTACGGCCTGCGCCTGCGCTTCCGACCGGCCGGCAGCAGCGCGGACACGCTCTACAGCGCGGCCGCGCCGCTCCGTTTCGACCTGGACGGCCTGCGCGCGCTGCGCTATGGCGATTTCGCTGCGTACGGCGCCAGCCTGGCCGGCCAACTGCTGGTCGAGCCGGGCGCGCGCAGCTTCTTTGACCAGGCGCGCGCGGTCGCGCTGGCCCAGGGCGCGGCGCTGCACGTGCGGCTGTTCCTCGACCCCGGCGCGCTGGCCCTGCACGAGCTGGCCTGGGAGGCCCTGCGGCTGCCGGGCGACAGCGCGCCGCTGCTCACCGGCGAGAATGTGCGCTTCTCCCGCTATCTGAGCGCGGCCGACGCCGGCGCGGTGCATACCCCCGCCGCGGCCGACGTGCGCGCGCTGGTGGCCGTGGCCGCGCCGCGCGACGCCGCACGCTTCCAACTGGCCGAGGTGCGGGTGCTGGACGAGCTGCGAGCCGCGCGGGCGGGGCTGGACGGCATCCCGACTGACGAGCTGGCCGCGCCGCAGCCCGTTACCCTCAACCGGCTGCTGGACTGGCTGCGCGACGGGTATGGCCTGCTCTACCTGGTGGCCCACGGCATCCTGGTGGACGGCGAGCCGCAGGTGCTGCTGGAGGACGAGGACGGCGCGGGCCGCTGGGTGGCTGGGGCCGATCTGGCCGCGCGGCTGGGTGAGCTGCGCGACCAACAGCGGCCGCGACTGGTGGTGCTGGTCTCCTGCCAGAGCGCAGGGATCGGCGAGGCCGAGGCGAGCGGCCAGGACCAGGGCGCGCTGGCAGGCTTGGGGCCGCGATTGGCCGCGGCCGGCGCGCCGGCCGTGGTGGCCATGCAGGGCAATTTGACCATGACCACCGCCGCCACGTTCATGCCGATCTTCCTGCGCGAGCTGCGCCGCGACGGCCAGGTGGACCGGGCGATGGCCGTGGCGCGCGGCGCGGTGCGCGAGCGGCCGGATTGGTGGATGCCGGTGCTGTACACGCGGTTGAGAGAAGGGCGATTGTTTGAATTGCCCGACGCCACGAACGATCCGCTCTTCGATTTGCCAACGCTGACCCAACGTGACCTGCCTGACAAACCCTTTCACTACCTGGATTTCTACCGCCCGGAGGACGCAGAGACGTTTTTCGGCCGTGGCCGGAAGATCCGCGATCTGTATGACCGGGTGACCGCACGGGAGGGAGATCCTCTCATTTTGCTTTACGGTCAATCTGGCGTGGGCAAATCATCGATGCTGGCAGCCGGCTTGCTGCCACGGCTGGAGAACAGCCACACCATCCGCTACGTGCGCCGGAATCAGACTGAGGGCCTGCTGGGCACGTTGATGGCTGCCTTGGAGGCGTCACCTGGCGATGACCTGGGAGTTGCCTGGCGCAGAAGCGAGACACAAACCGGCAAGCCGCTGTTGGCAGTACTGGATCAGGTCGAAGAGTATTTCACGCGTCCCAACCCAGACCAGCCCCATGAGCTGACCGACTTCCTGGATGGCCTGCACCAGCTCTTTGGCGACGCCAGCGACCGGCCGAGCGGCCGCCTGATCCTGGGTTTTCGCAAGGAATGGTTGGCCGAGATCGATAAGCGCCTGGCCGAACGCGCGCTGGCGCACACCGGTGTGTTTTTGGAACGGCTGGGACGCGATGGAATCGCCGAGGTGGTGGCTGGGCCAACAACCAGGCCGCGACTGCGCAACCGCTACGGCCTGAGTGTGGCCGATGCGCTGCCGGGCATGATCGCCGACGACCTGCTGGCCGACCGCGAGTCGCCCGTCGCGCCGATGCTGGCCATTCTGCTGGCAGGCATGTGGGAGGCGGCTAAGGATCGCAATCATGATCGGCCTGTTTTCGATGAAGACCTATACCACGAGTTCCGCACGCGTGGGTTGTCGCTGGACGATTTCCTGGGGCGGCAAGTACGGGCGTTGCACGATCAAATGCCAGAAGTAGTCGATTCTGGCCTGGCGTTGGACCTACTGGCCTACCATACCACACCGCTGGGCACGGCCGAGCAGCGCACGCTGGCTGATTTGGAGCAGGTCTACAGCCATCGTCGCGACGCGCTGCCGGGGCTAGTTCTGCAGTGCCAGGACCTGTATCTGCTGACAGACCCGGCCAAAAACCAGCCCGGCCAGCCGCCGGCCAGCCGGCTGACCCATGACACACTGGCGCCGCACGTGCGCAAGCGGTTTGATGAGTCGGATGCGCCAGGGCAGCGCGCGCGGCGGATTTTGGAGAGTCGAAAGACGGATTGGCTGGAGGAAAGAGCAGGAGCACCGCTGGAAGGCGCGGAGCTTCACACTGTGGAGGTCGGATTGGCCGGTGCGCGAGGACTATCCCAGAGCGAAATACGGTTGCTGGCTGCCAGCCGCAGACTAGCCTCACGTAGACGGCGCAATCAATTAGCCCTTCGTTCAACCTTGACGATCCTTCTGCTCATCGTGATCGTAGTTGCAGCGCGAGCTACGCTCTATCCTGCTCTTCTGCGGGTAATTGCACGTCAATCTGGGCCATTGGTGAGGCTTCCGGATAATGCTGTCGGCTTTGAAGCGTATGAAGTGACCAACGAGCGCTATCGATTGTGCGTAGATGCGGACGTTTGCGATCCGCCATCTCCAGAGCTCGCCACGTATGGTCAGACAAATCAAGAGCTTTATCCAGTCACCGGTATCGCAGCCTCACAGGCTGCGAGGTTCTGTACGTGGATCAAACGGCATCTCCCGACTCTAGAGGAGTGGAGATTCGCCGCCACACTTGGTGCCACTGGAAACTGGCCTTGGGGTGACGATGAGCCCTCTCCTGAAGTGGCCAATCTGTGCTATGAGAATTGTGAGCTGCTGGCTGGTGCTCCGCACGAGGTTGGCTCGCACAAGGATGGTATCGAAGGAGGTATCTATGACCTGATCGGCAACGTCTCCGAATGGACCCGCACTGCGATGACTGAAGATCTGCAGCCAATTGGACAATGGTCAGATGATGACCGGTTCGTGGTGCCTTCGCGCTTGGCCCATGTAGGAGGCAACTACGTAACTGACGCCTACGGTGGGTTAGTTGGAAGCATGCTAAGTGGCCAACCTTCGCCTTATGTCGGATTCCGGTGTGTGGAAACCGATACACCTTAGAAATTCCACCCTTGGAGGTTTACCATGTCTGGAGAAAACGTCAACGACCGAGTGCATTTCGGGCAGACTGAGCAGCTTGTAGGATGCATCAGTTTGTACCCTGACGATTACGGCAATGAGTGGAGAATCGAGTTGCTCGGATCAGAGAGCGCTGTTTTTCCGATTGTCAATCTGCCGAGAATTATCCTCAACGCAATCCCTGAAAACCACCCTGACTTTGCTGAACGCCACGACAATGCCAAACGTTGGGCAGAAGTGTTGCCGCTTGAGGATGAACCTTCAGAACCGGCAGCGGAGCTTGATGAACTGCCAGAACTGCGGGTGCATGTTGCGCTCACACGCGTTGCCTCACCTGGCGTTTTCCATGTCGTAGATATGGAGTTTGATCCCTTCATAGCCATCGGAAAACGACACCTTTGGACATTCGAATTGCGTGTGGAGGTGCACAACTTCCGGATCGCTGTCACGAAAACCGACGGCAATGTCGGTTACAGTTCGTGGACAACAAACGGAAACACTGTTGGACACGCACGTGTTTGGCACACAGCAGGTAATCCGGGAGCATGGTACGATATTTCCTCTCATGTAGGAACATTCATCGTACAGTAACGATCGGCAAATATGTAGTGAAACCTCGGCCGTTGGTGTTACCCCGGAGCAGGTTGATAGTCACGAGATATCGCCGCTCGACAACGCCTTCCTGAAACAGCCAACGCTCACGGCGCTCTTGTACTAAGGTGGACGGGTTTGTCAAGACACGGAAGTGCCCTTTCATAAGGTAGAGCATCCTCCTGTTCTTGAAGATCCGCTTCTGGATAGTTGCGGTAGTAAGTAGAGGCTGTGGGTAAGTGGGCAACTGCTGCTTTTTGGCAGTTGTCCACTTATCCACAGCCCAGGCTTACATCCTTATGCTGTCGCCTGCGGCCACGGGAGTGCTGGCAGGGCGAGCCGCCGCCGGGACAGCGCAGCGAGATCATCGAGATCGGGCTATGCCTGCTGGAGGTGGCGACGTTGACACGCGTCGAGCGGCGCAGCATCCTGGTGCGGCCGGTCCCCCAACAACCTTGGCTACGCCGTACCCTGCAGCAACTCATCCCCCTCGATCGCGATATCCGTCCCCGCCTTTTCGATGATGGCGGCGAAATCTGCCGGCTTGGCGCGGGCGGCCCGTTCTCGAAAGTAACGCTCAGTGCGCAGCGCGGCCAGCTTTTCGGCCTCGGCCGCTTCGGTGAGATCGTCTGTCTCAGACATCATCACGCCTCGACAACGACATTCTGTGCCAGCCAGCGTTCGCGACGGCGCCTGACAATAGTATCGACGTGCTCAGGCCAATCGTACAGCACGCCCGGATCGATGTCGGCGCCCGTTGGCCAGACGATGGTGCCCAGATCGCCATCGACCCTGGCCTGCCTGAACAGGCGCGGGTCACGCAGCGGACCAAACAGGGGCCCAAACAAGATCGGCTCGAAGTCGATGGTGCGTTCAAAGCCATCGTCGAAACGCACAGTCAGCACATAATCTCTCACTTGGGTCACGCCAACCACATCTTGAAGCCGAAATTCATCAGACAATCTGTTCATGGTCACACCCTTCAACCCAGGCCTTTGATCCGCTTGAGAGCGTCGTCTTCAGCCACCCTATCCCAGTCTGGCAGTCACTTCGACACATAAGGAACGTGATTGCAGTCGAGATTATACCGCATCGGATGGACTCCGCCAAGAGCCTACCCCAGAAAACCCAGTGGAGTGTGACCCATGATCCTCATCACCGGCGCCACCGGCCTTTCTGGCCACTTTGTCGTACTCGAACTTCTACGCCGCGGCTATGCGCTGCGCGGGCTGGCGCGGGAGGTGTCCGCGCCCAAGCTGCACGCTCTAGGCATTGACGTGGCCATCGGCGACCTGTTTCAGCCTCGCTGCCGGTAACGCCAGACCAGTGTGAATTCACGCCCGTTTACGTTTAATCTTATGTAGAACGCCCGCGAGGTACCTTCATCGTGAACCACGCCGATCTCGAGCTATTCATCTTTCGCAGCAGCCCGCCCAGCTATGGCCTGACTATCCGTTTTCGCCAGCCCGCGGCTGGCTTGGACCGGTCCTTCAGCGGGTCGTGGACGCCGGACATGGACGCGCTGCGCGGCCAGGAGATGGACCCGGCCGGCTACGGCGCGAGCCTGGCCGGTCAACTGCTGGCCGACCCCAAGGCGCGCGGCCGCTTCGACGAGGCGCTGGCCGTGGCTGCCAGCCAACAGACCCCCCTGCACCTGCGCCTGTTCCTCGGGGACGACGCCGAGGCGCTGCACAGCCTGCGCTGGGAGACGCTGCGCCTGCCCGACAGCGCCGCGCCGCTGGCCGTGGGCGAATGGCTGCGCTTTTCCCGCTATCTCGACAGCGACGGCTGGCGGCCTGTGCGCGTGGCGGCGCAGGGCGCGTTGCGCGCGCTGATCGCCATCGCCAGCCCCGACGTGAGCGGCACGACGCTGGCCGAGGTGCGCACAGCCGACGAATTGAGCGCGGCAAAGCGCGGGCTGGACGGCATCCCGGCCGTGGAGCTGGCCACGCGCGGCCAGGTCACGCTGGACAACCTGATGGCCTGCCTGCGCGACGGCTGCGACATCCTCTATCTCGCGGCACATGGCATGATCGTGGAGGGCGAGCCGCAGGTGCTGCTGGAACGGGCGGACGGCGGCCGGGCCTGGACCACGGGCCGCGAGCTGGCTGCGCGCTTCGCCGAGCTGGCCCATCAGCCCAGCCTGGTGGTGCTGGTCTCCTGCCAGAGCGCGGGAACGGGCGAGGCCGAGCCTGCCGGCCAGGACGACGGCGCGCTGGCTGGCCTGGGGCCGCGGCTGGCCGCGGCCGGCGCGCCGGCCGTGGTGGCCATGCAGGGCAATTTGACCATGACCACCGCGGCCGCGTTCATGCCCGTCTTGCTGCGCGAGCTGCGCCGCGACGGGCAGGTGGACCGGGCCATGGCCGTGGCGCGCGGCGCGGTGCGCGAGCGGCCCGACTGGTGGATGCCGGTGCTGTTCACCCGCCTCCTCGACGGCCGCATCTGGACGCCCAGCAGCCCCGACGCGCTGCCGGAAATTGCCCGACAGAATTTCGAGCCGGAGACCATCTATATCCCCAGCGGCTCCTTTTTGATGGGCAGCCCAGACGGCGCAGGCTTTCCTGAGCACGAGTGTCCGCAGCGCGAGGTCGTTCTGGGCGAGTACCGTATCGGCAAGTACCCGGTGATGAACTGCGAATACGAGCTGTTTCTGCGCGAGACCCAACGACTGGCCCGGCCGGAGATGCGCTGGGACGGGCAAACGCCGCCCCGCGGCGAGGAACGTCACCCCGTCAGCGGCGTCACCTGGTGCGACGCGATGGCCTATTGTCAATGGCTGAGCGAGAAGACAAAGAAGACAGGGCGTCACTACACCCTGCCCAGCGAGGCGCACTGGGAGCGAGCGGCGCGCGGCGTCGACGGCCGGCTCTATCCCTGGGGCGACTGGACGTCGGGGCGCTGTAACCAGGGCCAGGCTGAGACCGCCGCCGTCGACGCCTACCCAGCCCAGAGCGCAGTTGGTTGTCACGACATGGTTGGCAATGTGCCGCAGTGGACCAGCACGCTGTGGGGAACCAATGTCCTGGAGCCGCGCTATCGCTATCCCTGGACAAACGATGGGCGCGACGATCTGGCGGCCAACAGCCAGGTGCGGCGCATCGTGCGCGGCGGCTCGGCGGCGGACCCGCCGGAGAAGCTGCGCTGCGCCGCCCGCAGCAGCACTTTGCCTATGCAGCCCGGGCCCTTTGGCAAACGCCATGGCTTCCGGGTGATGATGGTTCTAGGCCAGGATCGGCTGGCTAACTCGTTCTGTGGATCGGAGGGATAACGACCATGGTGTTAGAGCAGGAAGTTCGTACCCAACAACGCCCTTCATTCCTGGCTTATGCGCAAATGCACCGCGCCGTAGGCGAGGGGGATGATCTGTGGCAGGACCTGGCGAGACGCGTGAAGGAGGGTAAGATCATCCCGATCCTGAGCAACTCGCTGCGCGACGATCGCTTCATGCGCCTGTTTGGTATCGACAACAAGTCGCTGGCCTCGTTCATCGGCGAAAGCTGGGCGGCCAGCGACCAGGTCGGCTATCCCATGAACGACGCTGACAACCTGGCGCGAGTTGCGCAATATCACCAGGTCACAGCCGGCAATCCCGAAAAGGCTAAGCGTGACTTCCTGGATTTCATGGTGCAGGGTTTGCTAGGTTTTGCCCAGAGCACCGACACGGCTGCGGCCGCACTGATCGAGGACAAAAATCTGGCTGCGACGCCCGATCTCCTGTTTGCCGATCTGGTCTCCGAGCTGGGCTATCCACCGCTCCAGGCTGGCGAAGAAGACTTGATGACCCTGCTGGCCAAGCTGCGACTACCGATCTACATCACCACCAGCTATTACGATTTTCTGGAGCGCGCTTTGATCGCCGACGGCAGAAAGCGGGTGCGCTCAGAGGTCTGCACGTGGTCCGGCCAGATCTCAAAGATCGACCGGCAGTATCTACCTGACCCCACCGAACCCACGCCCGACGAGCCCTTGGTGTTTCATCTCTTCGGCATGGAGCGCTACCCGCACACGATGGTCCTCAGCGTGGACGATTATCTCAACTTCTTGGTTTACATCTTCTTGCGCGAGACAGACGCCAAGACCAGCCAGAGCAAAGGCGCGCCGCCGCCGATTCCAGCCTATCTGTGGGAACGCATCGTAGAGTTGCCGCTGCTCATCATGGGCTTTCAATTGCACGATTGGGACTTTCAGGTGCTCTATCGCGGCATCGTAACCGCTAAGCCGGCGGTAGCACAGCTACAGCGCGACGCCGGGGTCGTCATTCAGGTCAAGCCCGACCAGCAGAATGGCTTCACCAATCCCCAGCGGGCGGAGCAGTACCTGCGCGACTACCTGAGCCAGGAAGCCAACTTCAGGGTGGAATTCCTCACGCCTGATGCATTCATCGTCAAACTCTATAAGACTTTCAAGCAACGATCGTGAGGGCCGCATGACCATCGAGTGCACCAATCCCTATCCAGGACCGGAGTCCTTTGCGCGCGGCGATGCCCGGCCCTATTTTGGCCGGGATCAGGAGACCAGCGACCTGACTTCGCTGGCCGTCACCGAGCGTCTGCTGGTCTTCTATGCGCCTTCGGGCGCCGGCAAGACGTCCGTGCTCAACAAGCGCGTGATCCCGCGCCTGGAGGAGAAGCTGTACGAAGTGCTGCCCACCGCTCGGGTCAGCGGCGCGGCCAGCCTGCCGGCCGGGCTGCGCAACGTCTACGCCTACAACCTGATGTTGCGCCTGGCGCCCAACGACCCGCAGCCGGAGCGCTTTGCCGAACTCAGCCTGAGCGATTTCCTGTGGCACCTGAGCACCGAGGACGGCAAGACTTACCACTATGATCCCAGCGACGCGGCCCTGCGCAGGGCGACGCCCCAACGCGACCTGTGGCCGCGGGTGTTGATCCTGGACCAGTTCGAGGAGATCATCACGGCCTATCCCACGTACTGGAGCCACCGGGAGGACTTCTTCCGCCAGGTGAACGACGCACTCAGCTCGGATATCATGCTCCGGGTGATCATGTCGTTGCGCTCTGATTACGTGCAAGACCTGGAGCGCTACGCCGGCCTGCTGCAGCACGGTCTGCGTGCGCGCTATCAGATGTTCTTGATGGGCACACACGACGCCCATTTAGCGATCGAGGGTCCGGCTTCTGCCTGCGGAAAGACGTTCGAGCCGGGGGTGGCGCAACAATTGGTGCGCAACATGAGCCAGGTGCGTGAGCCGGATGTCGACGGCAAGATCCGCACGGTGCCCGGCGAGGCGGTGGAACCGATCCAACTCCAGGTGGTGTGCTATCAGCTTTGGGAAAGCATGAAACAGGCGCCCGGCAACAAGATCGAGATGAAAGACTTGCAGCGCCTGGCGCGCGCGTCCCTGGCGGCGCGCGCGGACAGCGACCAGTTGACCCAGCGCCAGAAAGTTGAGCTGCTGTCAGCCTTCGTCGACGGCGCGCTGGGTGCGTTCTACGAGACGGCCCTGGAAAAAGCACGCACGTCCGCTGCGGCGGACGTCGACGAGGCGTTTCTGCGCAACTGGTTCTCGACGCAGTTGATCACCGAAGGCGGCACGCGGGGCTTCATGCAGCGGGGGCACGATGAAACGGGCGGCGTGCCTGAGGAGGTCGTGCAGAAGCTGGTGGACAACCATCTGCTGCGCAGCGACACGCGCGGCAGCGTCCGGCTGGTCGAGCTGATCCACGACCGCTTCGTGGAGCCGATTCGCACGGCCAACCTGTGGTGGAACGAGCGGCGCCGGCGCGAACAGCCGTGGGTTGACGCAGCCTACCGCTGGTGCGAGTCCGGCGACGGCCCAGAGACGCGCAACGTCGCGCTGCTGTTGGCCGACCTGAATCTGCAAACCGTGCTGCACGACACGGCCGGCCAGCACCTGGAACCGATCATCGCCGAGTACCTGGCGGCGTCCAAAGAAGCGCAGGAGAAGCGCGAACAAGCCGCCGCGCTGGAGGCCGAGCGTGCGCGCGGCAATGAGGCCGACGCGCGTGCAGCAGCAGAAAAGCGTCACTCGCGTCGGCTGCGGGTGGCGGTCGGCATCATCGCCACCATGACCGTCGTTGCGCTGGTGGCCTGGTTTGTCGCATTCCTCAAAAACAATGATTTGAACGCGGCCAATGTCGTCGCGGAGAACAGCAATAAAACCGCAGTGGCCGCAGCCGCGGATGCCGCTAACGAACGCAGCATCGCGAGATCGTTGATGCTGGCCAACCAGTCGCTGGCGCTGGATGTCTCCTCGCTGGAGGACAGGCTGCTGCTGGCCCATGCCGCGACGGAGATATCGCCGACATTGCTGGCCTACACCGCCCTGCTCGGCGCGCTGGACAGCCATGCTCCCCTCACCGACGGTTCAGCGACGGCCGGCAGCGGGCCGGGCAGCGCCGCCGCGCCGGACGTTGGGGATCTCAGCCAGATTCCCGAGTTTGCCAGCGTGCTGTCGTTGACCGCGCCCATGTCGCCCACGCTGCAGGCCGTGAGCCCCAGCGGCCGCTGGCTGGCCGTGGCGCAGGATGGCCGCGCCCTCTGGCTGGGGGAGGCTGTGGACGCGGCCCAGCCCATCAGCATCAGCGTGCCGGCCGGCGTCATCATCACTGCCGCAGCGCTCAGCGACGACGGCGTGCAGGTGGCCTGGGCCAGCTGTCGCTCAGTCCTCGCCAGCTTGCCTACCCCGTCGCCCACGGCGTCGCCAACGGCAATAGCCAAGCCAGGCGATACAGCCACACCAACGGCGACAGCAGATCCAGCGGCGACCCCCACGACATCGCCCACGCCAACTAAGACTCCCGATCCGAATCAGCCGACGCCAACCGGCGCGCAGGTGACAGATTGTCGTCTCACCATCGCGCCCGCCGACGCCAGCATGCTGGCCTCGCCCGGGCGAACCGTCCCGGCGTCGCAGCGCATCGTCGCGGTCGCCTTCCGGCCGCAGCAGGCTGACCAGGGGGCGCTGGCCCTGACGTCGGGCGTCATCCAGACCTTCGACGGCGCCGCAACAAAAGCACTGACGCCGCGAATGAAGAACGACGCGGTCGATGTCGCGTTCAGCAGCGATGGCGACTATCTGGCAGCGCTGGACGAGAAGGGCCAGGTCAGCATCTGGGCCTGGACGGGCGCCGAGCCTGTCGAGCTGTACGAACCCGACCTGGGCAAGCTGCCTTTCGTCGCCATCGAGTTTGCCCAGGACGATGCCTGGCTGGCGCTGGCCACGACCGGGCACGAATTGGCGCTGTGGGATCGGCAGAGCGAGAGCCTGATCCACCGGTTCGACCTGCCCCACAGCGTGGCCGATCTGGCGCTCAGCGCCGACGGCAGCACGCTGCTGGCAGCCCTGCCAGGCTCGACCGTGCGCTGGCCCATGGAGCCGGCGCGCTGGCTAAAGCTGGCCTGCGCGCGCGCCGGCGGACGCAACCTGAGCTACGACGCCTGGCGCAAGGCCTTCCCCAACGCCGACCGGGACAATCCTAAGGACGCTCGGATTTGCCCAGGGCCGCTGGACATCAGCTTTGCCCAGGCGCTGGTGACGGAGGCCGAACGGACGCTGGACGATTGCCGGTCCGACACGTGGGACCAGGGCATGGCGCTGCTTCAAGAGGCCCAACGGGCTGACCCTCGCCTCAATCTGGACCCCAGCGCGCACATGGGACAGGTGTTGGGCGGCCAGGCGCTGGAATATCTGAGCGCCGGCGACGCCGAGCGGGCCAAGGAGTGCCTGGCTCTGGTGGCTGCCGAAACAGCGTCGTTCGATCCAGCGCAGGCTCTCCGGGCGGCGGAGAGCCTGGTGCAGGCCGAGCGGCTGCTGGCAGAGGGGCAGAGCAAAGATATGGCCGCAGTCGTCGCCGCGCTGGACCAGGCGTTGGAACTCAGGTCCTACTGGCCGGGTCCCCAGGTAGAGATGGCCCAGAGCGGGTTGGCCCAAGCCCTCTATTCCCTCTGCCAGCAGGGCGATGCTTCGGCCTGCCAGCGCGCGGCCGATCTGATGGACTTGCTGGAGGAGGGCGCCACGGTGCAGGGTGAGCTGCTCAACGGCGCGGGACCGGCGCTCTACTTCCAGGGCCAGCGCGGCCAGGCGGTCACCATCGCCATGGACGCGGCCAACAACGCCTTCGACGCCTTCCTGAGCCTGGAGGGGCCGGGCGGCGCGGCGATCAGCGACGACGACAGCGGATCGGACTACAACTCCCTGATCGCCAACTACCTGTTGCCCAGCGACGGCATCTACCGCATCGCGCCCGGAGGATTTGGCGGCGGCGGCAGCGGCGCCTACACGGTGCTGTTCGACCTGAGCGCCACGCGGCCCATCTCCCCAGGCATAGTCGAGACTTCGACCACCGCCCAGGACAGCCTCTGGCAGTTGCCGGGCCAGGCCGGCCAGATCGTGGGCATCCGCATGGAGACGACTGACGCCAGCTTTGACCCCTATCTGACCCTCTACGGGCCTGACGCGACGCAAATCGCCAGCGACGACGACAGCGGCGGGGGCTGGAATGCCTTAATCGTGGCCACGCTGCCGGCGGATGGCAGCTACACCCTGAACACGGGGCGACCGGACAGCAGCGTGCCCTACACCCTGCGCGTCTGGGAAGCGCGGCCGCTCCCCTTCGACCAGCCGCAGGCCTCGACCACCCTCTCGGACACGCTGTGGCTGTTCGAGCGCGTGGACTCGCCGGTGATCGGCCTGGAGATCACGACGGCCGGCGACGCGCTGACGCCCCAGATGGCGCTGCGCGACGCCGACGGCGTCTGGTTGCCCGACGGCGCGGCCTCTTCCGCCCCAGGCCGGGCAAGCATTCCGGCCTATGTGCTGCCCGCGGGGGATCGCTTCATCGTTCAGGTCATGGCGGACGGGAGCGCCCTTCCCTACACGCTGACCCTGACCAGCCTGGCTGCGCCGACTCTTGTCATGGACCAACCGGTCCCATCGACCACCCAGGCCAACCCCATCTGGACCTTCGCCGGCCAGGCCGGCCAGATCGTGGACATCACGTTGAACAGCGAGCTGACCTTCAACCCCGCGCTGCGCCTGCTGGACGCAGGCGGCGCTGCCGTCGCCTACGATGACGACAGCGGCGGCGACCTGAACGCGCGCATCGCGGCCGCCTTCCTGCCGGCTGATGGCCAGTACTTCATTCAGCCCCTCCCCGCCGGCAGCCCGGTGTCCTACACCCTGACCGTCAGCTCGGCCACCTCCCAGACCATCCGGCTGCTCCAGCCAGATGAAACGGTGACATCTACCCTGCGCCAGGACACCCTGTGGGCCTTCGATGGCCGGCTGGGCCAGCCCATCGCGTTCGTTGCCTCCACCCCCACGGGCGCCCCACCGTCGCAGGCGCTTCATGCGGCCGACGGCGCCCTGTTGCACAGCCCTGACAACGGCGCAATCACCGCCTTCCTGCCTCCGCAGACGGGCCGCTACTACCTGCGGATTGGCGGCCTCGACCAGACGACGAGCTACACGCTGGCGCTGCAAGAGCTACAGCCGCCTGAGATCAGCTTTGGAGAACCGCAGTCATCCAACACCGTGGCCAACGAGCTGTGGCGCTTCCGCGGACGGGCCGGCCAGGTGGTAGACATCGGGCTGACCGGCTGGGTCCCCGGCGGCTTCGATCCCTACCTGACGTTGCTGGCCGCCGACGGGAGGCAACTGACGGTCAACGACGATATCCGCGGCGACAACTTCAACGCTCGCATCGCGGCCTTCCTCCTGCCGGAAAGCGGCGACTACTTCATCCGCGCCGGACGGTCAGGCTCCAGCGCGCCCTACCAGTTGAGCCTGGCCAGTCGCAGCCCCACCTCGGCCAGGCTGGGCGCGACCATGGTAACGCAGGAGAGCGCCGCCTTCATGCTGTCCGTGCCGCAGCCTGGCCTGGTCTCCATCGCTGTCGATCCCGCCGCGGAGCTGAGCCTGGTCGGGCCGGGCGATGTGGCGCTGGTCAGCCAGGCGTCCGCCATCCTGGCGCGGCTGGACGCGGCCGGCGTCTACACGGTGGGGGTTAGCTTTCCGGCCGATGGCCAGCCGCGTTCCGTCGCCATGCTGCCGGTCACGGCCACGCCGCGATCCCTCGACGCGGCGCAGAGCAGCCAGGGCCAGCTCCGTCCTGGCAACACCGATCTGTGGTCGCTCCCCGGCGTCGGGCAGGCCGTGCGCGTGACGGCTGTGGGCGAAGGCTTCACACCGCTGCTGGAGCTGTGGGCGCCGGGCGGCGAGCGGCTGGCGGCCAGCAACGACGGCGGCGTGCTTACCGGCCTGTTGCCTACAGCCGGCGACGCCTTGCTGTCGCTGCGCGGGCCTACCGTCCAGGCCAGCGGCCCGTACACGCTCACCGTCGAGCCGATCGCCGCTGCGCCTGGCCCGCAGGCCTGCAACTCCAGCGGCGAGCCTGGCGCCTACCTGCCCGTGCGCCAAGGAAGCCTGGTGCTGTTGGGCCGCCAGCGGCCGGTCAACGGCAGCGACGGCTGGAACGCGGGCATGACCCCCTACGTGGGACGTCAAGCGCGCGTCACGGCGCTGATCGGCGCCGATAACAGCGGGTGTCCGGTGGTGCAGGTCGACGTCGACCAAGGGCAATACTGGTGGCGGGTGCGGGATTTGTTGATGCTGGAGTAACCTACTGTGCTGCTGCCAAACCGGCCTGCGCCCACTGCATCGTGTACAGCTTGAAATAGCGGCCGTGCTGGGCCAGCAGCTCGGCGTGCGTCCCCTGCTCGACGATCTCGCCGTGGTCCATGACCACGATCTGATCGGCGTCGACGATGGTGCTCAGCCGGTGGGCAATCACGAAGCTGGTGCGGCCGGCCATCAGCGCGTCCAGCCCCTGCTCGATCAGCTTCTCGGTGGCGGTGTCCACGCTGCTGGTGGCCTCGTCCAGGATCAGGATGCGCGGGTCGGCCAGCAGGGCGCGCGCGAACGAGACCAACTGGCGCTGCCCCACGCTGAGGTTGACGCCGTTCTCGCCCACCTGGGTGGCATAGCCCTCCGGCAGCCGCTCGATGAAGCCATGCGCGCCCACAGCCCTGGCCGCGTTCATGGCCTGCTCGTCGTTGGCGTCCAGCCGGCCATAGCGGATGTTGTCGGCCACCGTGCCGGCGAAGAGGAAGGTGTCTTGCAGGACGATGCCGAGCTGCGAGCGCAGGCTGGCCTGCGTCACCTGCCGCACGTCGTAGCCGTCGATGCGCAGCGCGCCGCCGGTCACGTCGAAGAAGCGGGCCAGCAGGCGGATCACCGTGCTCTTGCCTGCGCCGGTCTCCCCCACCAGCGCGATGCGCTGTCCCGGCTCGGCCCGCAGGCTGACATCCCTGAGCACCGGCTCGCCGTCTTTGTAGTGAAAACTGACGTGGTCGAGCTCGACCCGGCCGGTGATGGACGGCAATGTGAGCGCGTCAGCCGCGTCTCGTAGGTCAGGCTCGGTGTCCAGCAACGCAAACAGCCGCTCGGACGCAGCCATGGTGGCCTGGAAGGTGTTGTAGCGCTGCGCCAGGTCGCGGATGGGGTCGAAAAAGCGCTCCACGTAGAGCACGAAGGCCACCAGCACGCCAGCCGTCAGCGCGTCGCCCAGCACCAGCCAGCCGCCCAGCCCCACCACCAACGCCGTGGCCAGCGAGCCGATGAAGTCCACACCGGGGAAGAAGAGCGCGGTCAGCCGGGCCGCCCCCGCGTTGGCATCGAAGAAGGAGCGGTTCAGGTCGTCGAAGTGCTGATAGTTGGCCTGCTCGCGCCGGAAGCTCTGGGTGACGCGGATGCCGGAGATCGACTCGTTGAGGTAGCCGTTGATCAGCGACAAGCGCAGCCGCGTGGCCCGGTAGGCGTCGCGCACCCGCAGCCGCCAGAAGTTGGTCAGCAGGATCATCAGCGGCATCACAGCCAGCGTGATCAGCGTCAACTGCCAGCTCAGCGCGGCCATGGCGATGGCGATGCCGACAAGCAGGAAGAGGGCGCGCGCCAGCCCGGTTATGGTCCAGGTGATGAACTCCTGCAAGACGCCCACGTCGCCGATCAGCCGGCTCATCATACGGCCGACGCTGAAATTGTTGTGGAAGGTCAACGTCAGGTGGTGCAGGTGGCGAAACAGCGCGCTGCGCACGTCGGCCACCACCTGCGTGCCCACGTAGGCCATCAGCCCGATGCGGTAGCGGTTGGTCAGCCACTCGACCAACGCGGCCGCCAGGAAGATCATCGTCCAGCGGCGCAGGGCCACGGCGTCGCCGGCCGTGATGCCCTGGTCGATGGCCTGGCCGACGATCCAGGGGCTGGCCACGCTCATCAGCGACGAGATGATCATGAAGACCACGGCGATGATAGTGCGGCGTTTGTAGGGCGCGAGGAAGCCGGCCAGCCGGCTGACCAGCCGGTTGTCATAGATCCGACCCAGCACATCGTCGTCCTGCTGGTCGGGCATCAGCGTCTGGATGCGCGCCTCGCGCTGCCGTTGCGCCGCGATCGTCTCCGGCGTCGGCACCCCCAGCGACTCGCGCAGCGTAATGCGAGCCTTGCCATGATAGGTAGTAGGGTTCATATCACCATTCCCAATTCACCAATTCACCATTCACCGTCCACCGATCACCGTTCACCGTTCACCTCCCCCATCTCCGCCAAAAACTGCTCCTGGTCGCGCAGTTGCAGGTCGTAGATCTGGCGGTAGAGGCCATCCTCGGCCAGCAACTCATCGTGCCGGCCGCGCTGGGCGACGCGGCCATGCTCCAGCACCAAGATCTGGTCGGCGTGTTTGAGCGTCAGCAAGCGCTGGGCGATGACGAAGGTGGTGCGGCCTTGCATCAGTGTCTGCAAGGCCTGCTGGATAATGTGTTCAGTCTCGGTGTCTACGCTGCTGGTAGAGTCGTCCAGGATCAGGATGCGCGGGTCGTAGAGCAGGGCGCGGGCGATGGCGATGCGCTGCTTCTGGCCGCCGCTGAGGGTCACGCCGCGCTCGCCGACGCGCGTTTGGTAGCCGTTGGGGAAGCTCTCGATGAACTCGTGGGCGTTGGCGGCCTGAGCCGCCGCCTCGACAGCCTCCTGGCTGGCATCGGGCCGGCCATAGGCAATATTCTCGGCGATGCTGGCGCTGAACAAGAACGGCTCTTGCAGCACGATGCCGATCTGGCCGCGCAGGCTGTCCAACGTCAGGTCGCGCACGTCCATCCCATCCACCAGCACACGGCCTGACACCGGATCGTAGAAGCGCGGGATGAGATGGATGATCGACGACTTGCCGGAGCCGGTGGGGCCCATCAGCGCCACCACCTGGCCTGGTTGGGCAGCGAAGCTGATATCCTGCAAGACGTTGAGACCGTCGCGGTAGCCGAAGCTGACGTCCTCGAAGACCACCTGGCCGCGCGGCTGGGTCAACGGCTGCACGTCGGGCTTCTCGGCCACCGTGTTGGGGGTATCCATGATCTCGAAGACGCGGCTGGCGCTGGCGTCAGCCGTAGCAGCCGCGTTGACAAGGAAGCCCAGGCGCTGGGTCGGCCCGTTGAGCATCAGGACATAGGAGATCATAGCAAAAAGCACGCCGACGGTGATCGTGCCGTCCAGCGCCATGGGCCCGCCGAAGAAGAGCAGCAGGAAGATACTGAGGGCGATCAAAAACGTGAAGAAGGGCCAGTTGTTGCCCCACAGCCGGATCAGCCCCTCGCGCAGCCGGAACCAGATGCTGTTGTCGCGGTCGAACTTCTCGAACTCGTAAGGCTCGCGCGCGAAGGCCTTGACCACGCGGATGCCGGTCAGGCTCTCCTGCATGGTGGTGGAGAGCACGCCCAGTTGATCCTGCACATGGCGCGACTGGGGCCGCACAGCCATTCCAAAGCGCACGGTAGCGACCAACAGCACTGGCAGCGGCAACAGGGCCAGCAGGGCCAGCCGCGGGTCCATCAACAACATGGCTGCCACCACGCCTACCACCAGCAACACCGTGGCCAGCAGCTCCATCAGGCCGATGCCCACAAAGCGTTCTGTCTCGGTAATGTCCCCGGTGGCCCGGCTCATCAGATCGCCGGTATGCGCCTGGTCGTGGAAGGCAAAAGGCAGGCCTTGCAGGCTCTGATAGAAGTCGTTGCGCAGGTCATAGGCCGCGCGGTAGGAGAGCCATTCGCCGAAGTAGCGCTGGGCAAACGCGGCCACCCCGCGCACCAGGGCGATGCCCAGGATCACGCCGGCTGCCGCGAAGAGCGCGGCGGGCTGGTCCTGCTCCAGGCCCTGATCGATCGCACGCCGCAGCACCTGCGGGATGAACAGGTTGAGCAGCGTGGCGAACAGCATCGCCGTATAAGCTATCACTACCTGCGGCCAGTAGGGCTGCAAGTAGCGCGCCAAGCGCCAATAGATGCCGAATCGGTTGGTCACGAAGACTCCATTTGCAAACAAAGACAGGTTGCCGCGCCTTGCCGGCGCTCCAGCAAGACTGCGACAACCATACGACTTGAAGAAACCACACACCCCGCAGGCTCATCAAGGACTTTCAAGCTTACAATCGACTCTTGATGGCGCCAGTTTATCACGCTTCGTCAGGCAGGTCAAACAACGCACCGGCCTGCCGTGCAGCGCAAATCCTCGTGTAAACTAGCGCAATCTGTCGTCAGAGGGTATACTAGTGTTGCGTCAATCATGATTTGAGGAGTTCGCATGCCCACATGCGAACCCGGCGTCTGGGGACGCCTACTCCTCAAATGAGCATTGACACGATACTGGTGTTGCGTCAATCATGATTTGAGGAGTTCGCATGCCCACATGCGAACCCGGCGTCTGGGGACGCCTACTCCTCAAATGAGCATTGACACGATACTGGTGTTGCGTCAATCATGATTTGAGGAGTTCGCATGCCCACATGCGAACCCGGCGTCTGGGGACGCCTACTCCTCAAATGAGCATTGACACGACATTAGTGCTCGGATCCCAAGCTCCTGTCAGTCACCTTGAGTTCCTCAAGTTCCCCGGAACTCCCATCTCCCACCGGAGGACCACCCATGTTCGACTTCATCACCGACGAACACCGCATGATCCAGGACGCGGCGCGCGACTTCGCGCAGAAAGAGATTGCGCCCATCGCCGCCCACTACGACGAGACCGGCGAATTCCCCCTCGAGACAGTGCGCAAGATGGGCGCGCTGGGCTTCATGGGCATCGAGGTGCCGGAGGCCTACGGCGGCGCCGGCCTGGATACCCTGGCCTACGTGCTTGCGCTGGAGGAAATCTGCAAGGTCGATGCCAGCCACGGCGTGATCATGTCGGTCAACAACTCGCTTTTCGCCCACGGCCTGGTCAAGTACGGCACGGAAGCGCAGAAGCACCAATACCTCAAGCCGGTGGCCAGCGGCCAGAAGATCGGCGCCTATAGCCTGACCGAACCGATGAGCGGCTCCGACGCCGGCAACATGCGCACGAGGGCCGTGCTCAGCGACGACGGCAGCCACTACGTCCTGAACGGCCGCAAGTCGTGGGTCACATCCGCGCCCTACGCCGACACCATCGTGGTCTTCATGATGACCGCGCCCGAGAAGAAGCACAAGGGCGTGACAGCCTTCATCGTCGAGACCGACCAGCCCGGCTTCAGCCGCGGCAAGAAGGAGCCCAAGCTGGGCATCCGCGCCAGCGCCACCAGCGAGATCATCTTCGAGGACTACCGTTGCCCGGTGGAAAACCGACTGGGCGAGGAAGGGGAGGGCTTCAAGATCGCCATGACCGTGCTGGACGCCGGCCGCATCGGCATCGCCAGCCAGGCCCTGGGCATCGCCGAGGCGTGCCTGGAGGCCAGCATCGCCTATTCCAGGGAACGGGTCGCCTTCGGCCAGCCCATCGGCCAGTTTCAGATGATCCAGCAGAAGCTGGCCGACATGAAATGCCGCGTCGAAGCCAGCCGGCTGCTGATCTACCAGGCCGCGCTGGCCAAGATGGCCGCGACGCAGAGCGGGCAGCGCTACACGTTGGAGGCCAGCATGGCCAAGCTGTTCGCCAGTGACACCGCCAACTACTGCGCCACCGAGGCCGTACAGATCCACGGCGGCATGGGCTACAGCCAGGAGCTGCCGCTGGAGCGCTACTTCCGCGACGCCAAGATCACCCAGATCTACGAGGGCACCAACGAGATCCAGCGCATGGTCATCGCCCGCAACCTGACAGGGCTTTAGGCCGCTCAGCCAAGAGGTGTTGTTGGCGACAGCGTAGATCTATCCGCCGGATTGTGTGGTCGCAATCCGGCGGATTGCGTTACGGTGGGTAGCTATTCAGCCGCCGGGTGCGAGCACGTTGATTGAGTAGGCCGCCGTATCGAAATCAACGTGCTCGCACCTGGCGGCCGGTATGAACCCCAGCCAGCGGCGCAGCGTGCAATGGCCAGCCAGCGCGGCCGAACGGCTCGGCTGCACACTGACCTGGCTCACGAGGCGCTGATGGATCGACGTAGTTTCTTGAAGCTGGCAGCAGCGGGCACGGCGGCGGGCGCGAGCGCGGCCATGCTCGGCGCGGGCTGGGCAACGCTGGGCGAACCCAACTGGCCGGTAGTGGAGCGGATCGAGGTGACGCTGCCCCGCCTGCCAGCGCGCCTGGATGGCTTGCGGGTGGCGCAGCTCAGCGATCTGCACATCAGCCAATACACCACCCAGGGGGATATCGGCCGGGCCGCCGCCCTGGCCATGCGCCAATCGCCCGACTTGCTTGTGCTGACCGGCGACTTCATCTGGCGCGAGGTGACGCAGCACGCCGAGAAACTGGTCGAGCCGCTGCGCAGCCTGCACGCGCCGCTGGGGGTCTACGCGGTGCTGGGCAACCACGATCACTGGGAGGGCGCGGCGCTGACAGCCGGCGTGCTGGCCGAGGCCGGCGTCGCGTTGCTGGTCAACCAGGCAGTACGACTGGACGCGGCTGCTCCGCTGTGGCTGGTAGGGCTGGACGACGTATGGGAGCGCAAACACGACATGCGCGCGGCCCTGGCCGGCGCGCCCGACGATGACTGCAAACTGTTGCTGGTGCATGAGCCGGACTACGCCGATGAGGCCGCCCGCTACCCGGTGGACTTGCAGCTTTCGGGCCATAGCCACGGCGGCCAGATCAACCTGCCCAGAGTTGGCCGCCCCGTGCTGCCCTACCTGGGCCAGAAATATCCGGCCGGGCTGTACCAGGTGGGCCAGATGTCCCTGTACACCAACCGGGGCATCGGGGTGATCGCGCCCCCGGTGCGCTTCAACTGCCCGCCGGAGGTGACGGTGTTGACCCTGCGCGCTGCGTAGGTCACATTAGCAACGTGACATGCACCGGCACGATGTCCGGCGGCGTAGGTCACGTTAGCAACGTGACATGCACCGGCACGATGTCCGGCGGCGTAGGTCACGTTAGCAACGTGACATGCACCGGCACGATGTCCGGCTGGTAGCCGGACCTACGGGCCGCAACGCCGTTGACATGTGGCGAGCCTTGTGCTAAACTGAGGGCAAATCCGTGTCAGACGTGAGAATCACCATGGGTGTATCAGTGCTGGAACGAGACGAGCAACATATAATACGCGCGACGCCAATAGCCCCGGCGAAGAGTGCAAACGGAGGTGGGCGGTTGCCGCTGCACAGCGGCGACCGGTTGACGCGCCTGGAGTTCGAACGGCGCTATGATGCCAACCCGGCTCTTAGAGCTGAATTGCTGGAAGGAGTTGTCGTCGTGTCATCACCAGTGCATGTTCGTGTCCACGGTCTGCCACATAGTGCAATCATGGCCTGGCTGGGCGCCTATTGGGCAGCTACACAAGGCGTGATAGTCAACGATAACACAACCCTATACCTCGACCGGGAGAACGTGCTTCAGCCGGACGCCTGCCTGTGGATCGAGAGCTCGGGCCGGGCATGGATTGACAAGGACGACTATCTGGCCGGCGCGCCGGAACTGGTGGTGGAGATTGCAGCCAGCAGCGCGGCGCACGATCTGCACGACAAGCTGCGCGTCTATCGCCGCAACGGCGTGCAGGAATATCTGGTCCTGGTGGCCTACGAGCAAGAAGTGCGCTGGTTCAACTGGCAGACAGGGGAAGATATCGAGATCAAGCCGGACGACGACGGCACTCTGCGCAGCCTGCGCTTCCCGGGTTTATGGCTGGACCCGATACGCTTCTGGCAGAGCGACGTAGCCGGCCTGCTGGCAACGTTACGGCAAGGGCTGGCAGTACGGGAGCAGGCTACGTCCAAGAAATGACTTTTCTGCGGACGAAAAGTCATTTCTCTTGACGCTCAGCCCACGACAACACGACCAGCACGACAATCCCCAGCGCCAGCAACGCCAACAGCTTGAAAATACGGGGGCCGATGCTCAGGGCCAGCAGGCCGAAGGCCGCGCAGAAGGCATAGTAGCCCAGCACGATCTGACGCTGGCCTAAACCCAGGTCCAGCAAGCGAAAGTGCAGATGATCGCGGCCGCCTGCGCCGGCCGACTCGCCCCGCCGCCGCCGCCGCCAGATCAGCCAGGCCACATCGACGATGGGCAGGCCCAGCACCAGCAGCACGGTGGCCATGCGCGCGCCGCCAATGATGCCCAGCGCAGCGACGGCAAAGCCGAGGAAGTAGGAGCCGCTGCTGCCCATGAAGATGCGGGCCGGGCTGAAGTTCCAGGGCAAGAAGCCCAGCGTCGCGCCCAACAGCGCCAGCGGCAGAATCGCCACCGAATACTGGGGGGGAGCGGCGCGCCACAGCATGTGCCCCACCAGCACCGCCGCCAGAATCGCCGTCACCCCAGCCGCCAACCCGTCCAGCCCGTCCAGCCAGTTGAGGGTGTTCATCGCGCCCAGGAACCAAAAGGTCGTCAGCGCCCAGACGACCAGATCGGGGAAGACGATCTGTGAGTCGGTAAAGGGGTTGTTGACCCGCTCGATGAAGATCAGCGTGACGATGGCGATGGCGGAGCAGAGCAACTGCGCCAAGATCTGCCCCCGCCAGCTCAGCTCACGCTGGTCGTCCAGCAGGCCGAAGCCAAAGGCAACCGCGCTGCCCAGCAGCAAGCCGGCCAGGCGTGTGCTCTCGTTGGGGTCGGTGCTGGGGGGCAGACGGTCGGGGAAAACCAGGAAGGCCAGCAGCAACGTGCCAGTGAAGGCGCCAAAGAGGGCAATGCCGCCGGTGCGGGGAATCTCACCGCGGTGGGCGCGGCGGCCGCCGGGACGGTCCACCAGGCCCCAGCGGCGGCCCAGCCAGCCAGCCAACGGCGTCAGCGCGGCGGCCAGCAGCAGCGCAGCGGCAAAGATGGCGAGGTAAGTAGGAACGGGGAGAGTAGTGCTCACAAGCTCGATTATACCACACCTACTGACCCTCGCTCCCATCTGATCCGCGGTTCGATGGCCAACACCAAGCAAGGTTCATGCGTCGCGCCAGAAATTGTTGCCAACGTCTGGCTATGCTATCATCTCCGGGCTATGCCTGACTACGTACCGCTTTCCACGCGCGATAGGTCCCTACCTGACCATGTCTGGGATGCCTTCGTCGCCAGCCACCCCGACGGCCACCTTTTGCAGACCAGCGCCTGGGCTGCACTCAAGGCGCGCGTCGGCTGGCAGGTGGAGCGGGTGGCGCTGGCCGAGAATGGCCGCATCCTGGCCGGCGGCCAGGTATTACTGCGCCGCCTGCCCTGGGGCCAGACGCTGGCCTACATACCCAAGGGCCCGCTGGTGGATTGGCGCAACGCGGCCCAGGCGCGCGAGCTGTTGGCGGCGCTGCGGCAGGCGATTGCGCCTCACCGGCCGGCGCTGCTCAAGCTGGAGCCGGACCTGCCCGACTCGCCGCAGCTCGACCTGATCTTCACCAGCTACGGCCTGCGCCGCGGCCATCCGGTGCAGCCGCGCAGCACCATCCACCTGGATCTGCGGCCGGGGCCAGAGGCAGTGCTGGCCGGCATGAAGCAGAAATGGCGCTACAACGTGCGTTTGGCCGAGCGCAAGGGGGTGACGGTGCGAGTCATGACCGCGGCCGATCTGCCAGTGTGGCACGCCATGAACGCCGAGACGGGCCAGCGCGACGGCTTCGGCGTCCACCAGCCGAGCTACTACGATGCCGCCTTCGAACTGTTTCCACCCGACCAGGCCCGCTGGCTGCTGGCTGAGTTCGACGGCCAGCCGTTGGCTGCGATTGCCGCCTTCGCCGTGAGCAGCAAGAGCTGGTACATGTGGGGGGCAAGCAGCAGCCTGGAGCGGCAACGCATGCCCAACCACGCCCTGCAGTGGGCCGGCATCACCTGGGCGGCCGAGCGCGGCTGCACCACCTACGATCTGTGGGGCATCCCCGATGAGGTGGGCGTCGACCCTGCGGCCTACGCCGAGGACTTCACCGAACAGCACGGCGGCCTGTGGGGCGTCTATCGCTTCAAACAAGGCTTTGGCGGCCAGGTCGTGCGCTACACCGGCTGTTGGGACCTGGAGCTGTCCAGCATGGGGCGGCGCATCTACTACCTGGCGCGGCGGGTGAGGGGATGACTGGGTGAGGGGGTGACAAGGTGACAAGGTGACGGGGTGACGGGGTGACAAGGTGACAAGGTGACTGGGTGACTGGGTGACTGGGTGACTGGGTGACGGGATGATGGGATGACGGGGGGCCAAACATGTTGCTTGGGATAACCCGTTTTTTCTTATTGCGATACTTGCGAAACGCGATGGCGAATTTGACTAGAACAATCGTTCGTGATACAATTGCGAACAGATATTCTAGACCAACCAGGCACAGCCGGCCAAACCACCACTCACCCAACTCACCAATCTACCAATCTGCCAGTCCACCAATCACCAACCGAGGCCAACCATGAAACTCTCAGACCGCCAGCAGCGCATGTACGACTTCATCCGCTCCTTCGCCGAGGAGAACCAGTATCCCCCCACTATTCGCGAGATCGGCGAGGCAGTGGGCATCAGCTCCACCTCGGTGGTCAACTACAACCTCAACAAGCTGGTGGACGCCGGCCTGATCGAGCGCAACAAAGAGGTGTCGCGCGGCATCCGCCTGCAAGACGCCATGGCGCGCATCCTGCCCGGCCGCGGCATCCCGATCCTGGGCCACATCGCCGCCGGCCAGCCGATCACGGTCTTCCCGGAAAGCGTGGAGACGGCCGACACGCTGGACCTGGCCGTGGACGTGGTCAGCCGCAGCGAAGGGGTCTACGCGCTGCGCGTCCAGGGCGATTCGATGATCGACGCGCTGGTGGACAGCGGCGACCTGGTGATCCTCAACGCGCAGAACACAGCCAACAACGGCGACATGGTCGCGGCCTGGCTGCTGGACCGCGAGGAGACGACCCTCAAGTACTTCTTCCGCGAGGGCAGCATGGTGCGCCTGCAGCCGGCCAACGAAAACTACCAGCCGATCTTTGCGCCGGCCGACCAGGTGGAAATCCAGGGCAAGGTGATCGCCATCGTGCGGCGGTTGGAATGAGGGGCGGGAAGAACCGCGGATTCGCAGGAGCGCGGATCGGAGGATACGTCCCCCTGCGGCGCACGCTAGCAAGGCGACAGCAGATCCCACCCTATGCCTGACTATCTCTTCCCCCGGACTGAGGCTAGCCAGCCGCTGCGCGCACATGGCTTCCAGGTCCCACCTTTTCAACCCGCCGCCGGCTTGAGCAACCCGCACGTGCAGACGCTGCTGGCCACCCGACTGCCGCGCGGCCGCGGGATCAGCTTCGAGCGGGTGCGCATCGACACCCCTGACGGCGACTTTTTGGATATCGACCTGGCCCAGGTGAGGGGTGTTAAGTGGCGGCCGGATGCGCCGGTGGTGCTGCTGCTGCACGGGCTGGAGGGCAACGCGCGCCGGCCCTACGCGCTGGATCTCTACCGGCGATTGGCCGAACAGGGCATTCGCAGCGTCGGCATGAACTACCGCTCGTGCAGCGGCGAGATGAACCGCACGGCCCGCTCCTACCACGCCGGCGCCACCGACGACGTCGCCGTGGCGCACAACTGGCTGGACGGGCGCTTCCCGGGCGTGGCCAAGGGCATGGTGGGCGTCTCGCTGGGCGGCAACATGCTGCTCAAATACCTGGGGGAGCGTAGCGCGGAGATGGCGATCCGCCTGCGCGCGGCGGCGGCTATCTCGCCTCCCTTCGATCTCAAGCAGGGCGGAGAGCAGTTGGAGCAGGGTCTCAGCCCTCGCTATGTAGCACATTTTCTGGCCAGCATCAAGGCCAAGTTACACGCCAAGGCCGCGTTGGTCACCCCTCTGATCGACCTGGAGCAAGCCCTGGCCGCGCGCACGCTGCGCGAGATCGACGAGGCCATGACTGCGCCGCTGCACGGCTTTGCCAGCGCCGATGACTACTACGCCCGCAGCAGCTCGCGGCGCTACCTGCCCGGCGTTCAGGTTCCCACGCTGATTCTGCGAGCCGAGGACGATCCCCTGATCCCGGCCGGCGACATTCCCTACGATCTGTTCGAGTACAACCCGGTGCTGTTTGCTGGCATCACCAAGCGCGGCGGCCACGTGGGCTGGGTCGAGGGCCGGCCGCTGGCCTATCGCATGTGGGCGCAGCGCCAGGCAGCGGCATTTCTGGCCAGCTATCTGTGCTGAGAGAACCCGGTGAATGAATTCACCGGCTCCTGGGAACCATTTCCCAGCGGCTGTGGCCGCTTCGTATTCTCAGCCAGGGATTTCCAATCCCTGAGCCGCCTCGACGGCCGCGGCTGTGAAACGATACAGCCGCGCCGGCCGGCGCAGGCTGCCGTTGCGGTACTGTCCAGTCTCCTCCAATACGCCGGCCGCCAGTATCTTGCGGCGGAAGTTGCGTTTGTCCAGCCGCTCGGCCAACACCACCTCATAGACCGCCTGCAGTTCGCTCAGAGTGAAGGTTTCAGGCAACAGCAAGAAGCCCAGCGCGCCGTGCTCTAACTTCGAGCGCAGCCGTTGGTGGGCATAGCGCACTATCCGGTGATGGTCGAAAGCCAGCGGCGGCAGATCGGCCAGCGACCACCAGCGCGCCTCGGCCGCATCGTCGCCGGCCTGCACGCGGCGTACCTGGTCGGCGCTGGCCAAGGCGAGATAGGCCACGCTGATGACGCGCGTGCGGGGGTCGCGATCGGGCGCGCCGAAGGCGTAAAGCTGTTCGAGGTAGACGTCGCCGACGCCGGTTTCCTCGTTCAGCTCGCGCAGCGCCGACTGCTCCAGCGACTCGTGCAGGGCGATGAAGCCGCCGGGCATGGCCCAACAATCCTGGTAGGGCCATTTCTTGCGCCGCACCAGCAAAACCTGTAAGTCGTTGTCAAGGTAGGCGAAGAGGGCTACATCAACCGTCACTGACGGACGATCGTAGTCGGCGGGATTATAGGTGGAGGGTACGTAACGAGGGTCCAACAGGTGTCAAGTCTCGTTCAGGCGCCGGGTGCGCGGGGCAGGCTGCAACCACAAGGTAGAGGTAGCTCCCACACGGACGAAACCCAGCGCGCTGCGTGGGTGGTGCGCTATCGGCGGCGATGATTTCGCCGCAAGCAGGGGGCTATGGTACACTGGCGTCCTGCATTTGTCAAACATCTTGCGCAACCATCTATCGCGCAGCCACGCGCCGAATCGGATTGCAACTATGTCTCTATCAGGTTACGTCGTCGAGGGCCGCGCGCATCTGCTGGCCCGCATCAAAGTGCTGTTCGATCTGCTGCTGGCCCTGGGGCTGTATCTGAGCGGCGCGCCGACCCTCTTGCTGTTGGCGCCGGCTATCGATCTGCTGCTGCTCATCCCCTATCTGCGTACCGTCAAGCGCAATCCCGCCCTGTTGACCTTCGCCACGCTTGCTATCTCGGCCGGTCTGCTGGCCTTGGCGCCGCTGGCGCTGGGCGCACGCGGTCTGGCGCTGTGGGCGCTGTTCCCTGCCATTCCAGCCGGCGCAGGTTTCGTGCTGGCCCGCCGCTCCTTGCTCTGGCAGATGGCACTCATCACGTCCGGCATATTGGCCTTTGGCGTCTTTCTGCTGCTGCAAAGCGCCCAAACCTGGCTCTTCGATCCGTTGGCCATCGCTGTGCTGGCAGGCGCCAGCCTGGCCAGTATCTTGCTGCTGGCCTGGTTCATGGCGCGGGTGCTGCGGCCTGAATCGGGCAGCCGCGATATGCTGGGCCTGCCGGTCACCGTCGTGCGCGGGGTGATGGTTGTTCCATTCAACTGGGTCGTCGGTGGTGTCCACGTGGACAGCCTGCGGCTGGAGCTGCAAGACCTGCGCCGCATTCATAATCCCCGCTGGATGGTGCTGGACCTGGCGCCGGCCGGTGACATGGGCCGCCATGACCTGAACGCTGTCGAACGGGCGGCCGAGGAAGTCAGCTCGGCGCACTGCACGGTGGTCATCGCCCGGCCGCCGGTCGACGCCATCGGCCACCTGGACCTGGCCCAGCCGGTTGTGGGCCGTATCGAACGCTTCGCCACTGTGGCCCAAGCCGTGGAAGCGGGCCTGCGCCGTCTGGGCTGGACGCAGGGGGGCGAGCAAGGGCGGCGGGTGGTGACGACGGGGTAAGGTTAGGTGTCAGGTTTCGAGTATCAGGTGTCAGGTTCGCTGGCGGGGTGGGCTGTGGGGCCGCCGGCCATGCGGCCCAGCAGCCAGCCGCTGCCCAGCACCACCACCAGCGCCACGATCTGAACGGCCCGCCAGCCATCCCCCACCAGCAGCCCCTCAGCCCGCAGCGGCTCCAAAAAGAGCCGTATGGTCGCGCAGCCGAACAGAGCCATCAACGTCAGTTGGCCGGGGCGCAGCACAGCCCGGCGGTCGGCCCACAGCAGCCCTCCCAGCAGCAGCAACAGCGCCAGCGCCTGGTAGAGCGCGACCGGATGGCGGCGCACGCCGAACAGCTCGACGGCCCAGGGCAGCTCGCTCAGCGCGCCCAGGTCGCGGCCGGCCAGGAAGGCCCCCAGGGCAGCGATGGCCAGCGCCAGCAGCGCGCCGGGCGCGAAGCTATCCAACATAGACGCCACAGACAAACGGTGGCGGTGCAGGTAGACGGCCAATGTGGCCGCGGCGCCCAACAAACCGGCCAGAGGCAGAAACGCGCCCGGGCTGAGCGATAGCAACTGCAGCGGATCGGCGCGGTAGACCGCAAAATAGGCAATGGCGTGGCCCAGGCGCGCTGCGACGATACCGGCCAGCAGCGCGTACAAGCCCGCGTTGTAGACGTGGTCGCTGTCGATGCCGTGGCGGCGCGCTTGCCGGGCAGCCAGCCACAGCCCGGCCATATAGGCGAACAGCAACGCCAGACCATAGGTTTGCAGCCGCAAGGGGCCGATGGGAATGGTCGGGAACAAAGCAAATCTCCGGGCGCACGCCAAGCCGCAAAGAACGCAAAGCAGAAAAGACACACTCGCAGGCCAGGAGTTTCTTTGCGTCTTTGCGGCTTGGCGTGCGATCTCTAACTCATGGGTAGATCGAGCGCAGGTTCTGCGCCAGCACGGCGTCGCTCATGGGGCCGATGAAGGTGCTGCGAATCACGCCGTCGCGGTCGATGAAGAAGGTGGTCGGCAGCGAGTTGACCAGGTACTGCTGGCTGACGCCGGTGCGCTGGTCCAGAGCCACTGGGAAGTCAAGGCCCAACGCCTGCAGGAAAGCGGCCGCTGTCTGCGGCGACTCGCCTTGGTTGACGCCCAGGACCACCACGCCGGCCTCGCCCAGCCGCTCGTGCAGGCGCTGCAGCTCAGGCATTTCGGCCCGGCACGGGCCGCACCAACTGGCCCAGAAGTTGAGCACCACCGGCTGGCCGCGCAGGCCGGCCAGGTCGAAAGCATCGCCAGCTAACGTCGGCAGGCTGAACTGCGGGGCGGGATGGCCGATGGCCGGCGCGGGCGGCAACGCCATAGACGGACGGTCGGCTGGCACGCGCCCCCAGGCGATGGCGGCCAGGCCCAGGATGGCGACGATGGCAGTGAGAGTATACCAACGGGTTTGGTTCACGGATTGCTTCCATGTTGCTCGCATAGGGGATGCTTCGGCGGCCCCACCAAGAAACTGACATTATGTCACGCTGAGGTCCGCCGAAGCATCTCCAGTTTCTCGGTCAGCACGAATGGCGCCCTGGCGCCTTATGCAACTCAGCATGACACTGCACGAACTTCATCCTTACAGATGACTGAGGCTCGGCACGGGTCTCGGCATTGGACGCGCACCCGAAAACCGATTATAAGCATTGCCCAGCGAACTGCAATTGGCGCGGTGGAGCTGTCGGAGGCTGCATATCAACTGGTATTGCATCTACAGACTTTCACGCTAAGCTGTGGCAAGCTGATGGCAATACTGAACGGCTTTGCTCCTCTTATCGATGTGCCATGTCTAACGCCACCCAAGATCGAACCATGCCGGGCACGCGCCTGTTGCTGCGCATCTCTGTGCTGCTGCCCATCGCCAGCATCTTCCTGCTGGGCCTGACCAACCACTGGCACGAAGCCGCCATGACCGATGGCCAGGTGCTGTGGCTGGTGTTGGTGGCGCTGACTCCGGCCGTGGTGGTCTATCTTCCCTGGATCGAGCACCAGTTAGGTGGTTATTTTCTGTCGGCGACGTTGAGTATCTATCTTGCCTGCCAAAGCCTGCTCAGCAGCCTGCTGCACAACTGGACCATGGTGCGCTTCGACATGGTGCAGATCGGCCCGGTGTCTGTGCTGGAGCCAGGCGTGTTGCTGCTGATCCCGCCGCTGCTGATCGCCTGGCAGTATGGCTGGATCGGCGCGCTGTTGGCCTCTGCCGCCACCGGCACAATCCACCTGGCTGTGGGTCTGGCGCTGCACCGCTGGATGCCCGGCATGGCGCAGCTCTCCCCCGTGACCCCTATCCTGCGGCCCGACGTGCTCTATTTTCTCCCCTTGCTGGTGGCCTATCTGGGCATCCTCCTGCGCCGGCAACAACGCAGCGAGGCCGAGACGCGCAGCCAATGGCGCGAGTATGCCGCCACGGCTGAGGTGCTGGCGGTGGAGGGAGAGCGGCAGCGCGTCGCCAGGTCGCTGCAAGCCAGCCTGATGCAGCCGCTGGGCGCTCTGAACGACCAGTTGGAGGGCCTGGCCGGCGCGTTGGGCGCTCTGCCGGACAGCGCCGCCGAGCGGCTGCGCAAAGCGCGTCAGCATTCCCGCAAGGCGCTCTACAGCGCTGATGAGATGATCGAGGAACTGCAGGCCGCTCCGCTGCACGACATGGAGTTGGTGGAAGCCATCCGCACGCGCGCCGACATGGTGGCCGAGCGCCACGGCCTGGAGATCGACGTCCAAACCGTCGATCTGCCCAAAGAACTCACCGCACAGCAGGAGATTGTCCTCTACCACGTAGCCGACCAGGCGCTCAACCACGTAGCTAACCACGCCGACGTGCAGCGCATCCATCTGCGACTGGCGGTGGTGGACCATTTCGTGGCGCTGACCGTCCACGACGACGGCCAGTGCCAGTGCCAGGGGCGCGACCTGGGCCACTCTGACCTGGCCAGCCTGGAGAC
>Ga0209573_1001643_pt1 | contig 33081 bp, 31 predicted proteins | sample TNRBio252014_DNA_FD_185870 | JGI IMG/M metagenome (GOLD analysis project Ga0209573, IMG submission 185870) | Wastewater treatment Type I Accumulibacter community from EBPR Bioreactor in Madison, WI, USA - TNR Reactor_6/25/2014_ DNA (SPAdes)... | ecosystem: Engineered > Bioreactor > EBPR >...
GGGGGGGGGGGGGGGGGGGGGGGGCTGTCAAGCAGACAATCACGAATTCGGTGATTCCTTAAAAATTATTACTGCGACGCCCGCACGAGCATCGAAAGTGTGGCCGCAGCCGCACCTGAATCCACAGCTTCTCGTGCCGCTCCGATGGCTGTTGAATAGTCCGTGTACGCCCCCCCCACCACCAAGGCCGCCGCCGCGTTCACGAGCACCGCGTCACGTCGTGGCCCGGGCTCGCCGTCGAGCACCCCCCGCACCGCGTCCGCCGCCTCATCGAGACTCGCCACCGTCAGCGCCGCGAGCGAGCCACGCGGCACGCCCCACGCCGATGGATCGATCGTAACTCCTTCGCGCACGCCACCGCCGACCACCTCCGCCGCTCGCGTGGCCGCGCACGTGCTGATCTCGTCCATCCCATCGTCAGAATGCAGCACCAACGCCCGAGTCGAACCCAAACCCGCGAGCGCTCTGGCCATCGGCTCAACATACCGCGGCGCGAACACGCCCATGAGCTGCCGATCGGCCCGCGCCGGGTTGGTCAGTGGCCCGAGCAGGTTGAAGATGGTCGGGAAACCCAGCGCCAGCCTCACCGGGCCCGCGTGCTTCATCGCCGGGTGATGATGCACGGCAAAGCAGAAGCACAGCCCCACATCGCGCAGGCACCTCGTCTGGACCTCGGGAGGCGCCGACACGTTCACGCCCAGCCGTTCGAGCACCTCCGCCGACCCTCGGCCCGAACGTGACTTGTTCCCGTGCTTGGAGACCAAGAACCGCCGTCCGCTCGCCGACGCCGCGACGATCGCCGCAGCCGTCGAGATGTTGAACGTCTTGGGAGTCCCGCCCGTGCCGCACGTATCGAGCACCGGCACACGCTCCATCCCCGCCGGTCGCTCGACGGGCGTGACGTGCGCACGCATCACCTCGCCCGCCCCGGCCAGCTCATCTGCGGTCGGCCCGCGCTGCTGCATCAACGCCACCAAAGCCCCGATCTGCGAAGGCTCCATCCGGCCCGAGAGCAGGTCCGTAAATACATCGCACGCCGACGCCCGCGTCAGCGAATGCCCCGCCAGTAGATGCGCCAACACTTCACGAACATCCATCCAGAAACCGTAGCCCCGCTCTTTCTCGAACCCGAACCCCCTCCTCACCATATAAATAGCCATGCCCGTTGCGGACACCCAGAAAACCCAGGCCCTTGCCCGTCGAGCCCGGCGCCGGCTCATGCTGGTAAGCATGACCCGATGGGTTGGCTGGACGTTGACCGCAGGAGGTGCGCTGTCGCTCGCCGCCGTCGCCTCCGCCAAGTGGTGGCCGCAACTGGCCATCGCCCGGCTGGATTGGTGGACTCTCATCGCCGTCCCGCTGGGAATCGCAGCGGCAGCCGGCATGGTGTGGGCGTTCCTTACCCGTCGTTCGATCCGTCAGGCCGCCGCTGAAGTCGACGAGCGATTGAACACTAAGAACCGATTCGTCACGGCCTTGGAGCTCCAGTCCGATTCTCAGAGCCCGTTCGCTCGCGCCGCTGTCGCCGATGCCGAGCGCCTAGCACCCGAGGTTCGCGTCGCCGAATCGATGCCCGTCCGACTTGACCGGTCGTGGTGGGTCTGGCCCGTGCTTTCGGCAGTGTCGATCTCTCTATCGCTCTGGCTCCCCGCACGCACCAACATCACCCCTCAGGCAAGCGTCACCAAAGAGACTGCTTTGGACGCCATCAGGACCGCTGCCCAGACAATCAAGGAAACCACCAAGAGCGTCGAGGCGAGCCCTGCGTCGGAAGATCACCTCGCCGCAGTCGATGCGATCGAGCGAGAACTCGCCGCCGGTGGTGACCCCGCGCAGGCCGCCACCAAGGCCGCCGAAAGGCTCTCCAACGCTGCCGATGCAACCCAGCGTGAGGCGGATCGAGTCCAAGATACCGCAGACGAAGTCACCGATCAGCTCGCGAAAGCCGCCCAAGAGCGGCCACGCCTCGAAGGCGATGAGCGCCGCGAAGCGCTGCTGAAAGCCCTCGAGTCCGCCGACCTCAAGACCGCGGCCGAAGTGGCCCAGAAGCTGTCGGACGAGGCGGCTTCCCTGAGCGCCGACCAGAAACAACGGCTTGCCGACGAACTCACTCGCCTCGCCGACACGCTCGACCGCAAGAGCAAGAATCAAGAGACCCCCGCCGAACCCAACATTCCGACAACGAACGGCGCACGCTCGGCCACCACAAAGGCCGGCGACCCCATGGGCTCAGCACCCTCCGCGCCGAGTCTGCCCAGTGGCTCCCCGGATTCCGCCCAACAAACACAGGCGGCACCCCCCGCAAACCAAGACAAGAACGCAGGCCCTGAGAAGACGAGCCCCACCGATACCACGGCCAGTTCGACCGAGCAGCGCGATCAAGAACCCGCGCAGGCGTCGCCGACGACCAAGAAATCTACTCTGGAGAAGCTCAAGGATTCCTTGCGTCAGGCGGCCACCGATCTCAACAAGCCCAAACCCGCGCCCGCTTCCAAGGCGGAGTCGAACACCGAACCAAAGCAAGAACCCAAAGCGGCAGGTGGACCAAGCCCGACTCCAGAACCCAACGCCGGTGCAGCGTCGAAGCCAAACACAGAACCCGGCAAGTCACCGGGCACCGACACTCCGTCAAGCAAACCCACTCAACCCGATCCCGGCGCCAAGCCTGAGTCTGGTGCCAAGCCAGGGTCTGGTGCGAAGCCAGAGCCCGGTGCCAAGCCCGAGCCCGGCGCCAAGCCCGAGCCCGGCGCCAAACCAGAGTCCGGCGCCAAGCCAGAGTCCGGCGCGAAGCCCGAGTCCGGCGCCAAGCCCGAGCCCGGCGCCAAGCCCGAGCCCGGCGCCAAGCCCGAGCCCGGCGCCAAGCCCGAGCCCGGTGCCAAACCAGAGCCCGGTGCCAAACCAGAGCCCGGTGCCAAGCCCGAGTCCGGCGCCAAGCCCGAGTCCGGTGCCAAGCCAGAGCCCGGCGCCAAGCCAGAGCCCGGCGCCAAGCCAGAGCCCGGCGCCAAACCCGAGTCCGGCGCCAAGCCAGAGCCCGGCGCCAAGCCAGAGCCCGGTGCCAAACCAGAGCCCGGTGCCAAACCCGAGCCCGGTGCCAAGCCCGAGTCCGGCGCCAAGCCAGAGCCCGGTGCCAAACCAGAGCCCGGCGCCAAGCCAGAGCCCGGCGCGAAGCCCGAGTCCGGCGCCAAACCAGAGTCCGGCGCCAAACCCGAGTCCGGCGCCAAGCCAGAGTCCAGCGCGAAGCCCGAGTCCGGCGCCAAGCCAGAGCCCGGCGCCAAGCCCGAGTCCGGTACCAAACCAGAGCCCGGCGCCAAACCAGAGCCCGGCACCAAACCAGAGTCCAGCGCCAAACCAGAGTCCGGTGCCAAACCAGAGCCCGGCGCCAAACCAGAGCCCGGCACCAAACCAGAGTCTGATGCCAAACCAGAGCCCGGCACCAAACCAGAGTCTGATGCCAAACCAGAGCCCGGCACCAAGCCAGAGTCTGGCACCAAGCCAGAGTCCGGTGCCAAACCAGAGCCCGGTGCCAAGCCAGAGCCCGGTGCCAAGCCAGAGTCCGGCACCAAGCCAGAGTCCGGCGCCAAGCCCGAGCCCGGCGTCAAGCCCGAGTCCGGCGCCAAGCCCGAGTCCGGCGCCAATCCAGAGTCAGGCGAGAAACCAGAGACTGGTCCAAAAACCGACAAGATCCCGAGCTTTGACGAACTCGCCAAGACGCTCCGCGAACTCGATGGCAAGCGCGACCTTTCTGACGCCCTCCGCAACGACTCAAAGAAAATGCGAGATCAAGCCAAACGAATCCTCGACACCCTCTCGCCGCAGCAACGTCGAGAACTTGCCGACCTGGCCCAACGCCTCAACAAGAACTACTCGACCTCGCCCGGTTCGATGCCCGCGGACAGGGGATCACCTCTGAGTCCCTCAGATCTTGCCCGCGCACCCGGCAGCGGTCGCGGCTCGCAAGGCCTCAGCGGCCGCCCCAGTGGAGATGCCGCCTCTCCCACCACCGAGCGCGTGGATGTTCGGCGGAATCCCGCCGGCCAAGGCGAGCGTGTCGTCGCCGACCTCACGCCCGATCCCAACCGCAAGGATCTTCCCGCAACGACATCGGGGGCTCCCCGCCCAGCAGACGTCGTCCGAGAAGCCGCCGCTGCCTCCGAGCGTGCTGTCGAGGGTCAAGCCATCCCCGCCAGGCATTCCGACCTCATCCGCCGCGTCTTCAGGCGGATGACCGAGCGGGCCGACAAGTCGGCCGCGCCACAGACTCAGACTCCTCCATCGGCTCCGGCATCTTCCGATGGAGGCACATCCTCCAACAACCCCAAATAATCGGGCCCAGCCATAGGACACCGTCGGACGGTGAACACGTGCGGTTCATGGATTCTCAATAAAAAGCCCCGGCCGTCATGACGACCGGGGCTCAGAATGAAATGAATCTCGATTACTTACGACGACGGCCGGTCGCGATCAGCCCCATACCCAACGCCATCAGTCCGGCCGGGCCTGGAATGGTCGTCTGGTTCGAAAGGTCGATCCAACCCTGACGCGCGTAGTTGAACTGCGTCAGTCGGCCGTTCTGGTCGTACGAGGCCGTCAGCCCGCCGACGGTGTGGAACCACACACCGATGTGCTGGCCATATTGAATGCCCGTCCAATCAGGATCTACGCCGCCGTAAAGGCCATTGATGACCGTGGCATCCAGCGAGAGGCTGAAGGAGCGAGCCGCGCCGCTCTGCGAGGCAGATGCCGCGATCGAAGCGCCACCGACGCCCGTGATGCTGCTCGCCAGGAGATCGCCCGGCGTTGTCCAGCTGTTGTCAGCGTTCTGCCCGTTGTAGCGGTACACGGACACTACGGGTGCACTGATGTTGGACGCGTCAAAGTACATGATCGCGTACTCAAAGGCATGCCCCTTGGGATTGGGGCCCGGGCCGACAACCAGCCAATAGCCATCGGTATCGCGAGCAACACCGTCGCTATACGATACGTTCCATGTAAACTGATCGGTGTCCGTATTGAAGGACGTGTGAACCGAAGCCGAGCCAGCTCCTGCATTCTGGGAACCCGCATAGTCCCAAGAATGCGTGATCCCTGCCAGCGCAGGAACAGCGCTTGCGGCAAGCGCCATCAGTGCCATCTTCATGTTATCGATCCTCTCTCTCTCAACTCACTCCCGCACGGGACTTGGCAAACACAAGCCAAGTGGAAACCCCGTGCGAGCGGCACGAAGAATACCTCGGCGACCATGCGATTTCAAGACATTTTCCTGCGCTTCTACAGATTCGCACACCGACTCTGTACTTTCTCGAACCGCAGCGTTCGGCCGCTTCGTTATCGAACGTGAAAGCTCCTTCACTCCTTCACTTCCTGCGATCCCTTAGCCCTTCAGTTCCGCAGCCGCGGAGCTCCTGTCCTATAACCAACTCGCGGAGCCCTGTTTCTTAATGAATCTCTGATGACAAGGCTACGCAATCCCTTTCACTTCTCTCAGAATGCTCGAATCATCTCGAACAGCCTCGAACGCAAAGCACGAGAGACCGAACGCGAGAGTCGAACCATCGTCGGAGGATAACATGAGCGCCGCCAAGGTCTGCATCATTTGCCGTATTGATTGCTCGAACCAGGCCCGCGTCAAAGACAGCGCGGGTCGTTACATATGCCAGGTCTGCGTTGAATCAGCAAGAGCAAGGTCCTCGTCGACCTTGGACGCTCCCAAAGACACTCCATCGCACGTCGACGAAGGCCTAACAACTCTTGCACTTGATCACGAGCATCCCAAACCCAAGACCAAACCCTGCAGAGGCTGCGGCTGCACGCTTACCGCAACCGCGTTGGTGTGCTCGTCGTGCGGTTACGACTTCACCACGGGAAAGGCAGCCTCACATGCGAAGCAAGGCGGTCCAACGTGCATCAAATGCGGGTACAACCTCGTCGGCGTCAGGTCCTTGCGATGCCCCGAGTGCGGCTCGTTCAACACCGACGCCTCGCGCAAGTCCGAACTAAACCGGCGTGACCGATCCAGCAACATTCGCGCCGAGTACACCAAGCCGCTCTACATGCTCGTCGGCGGCCTTGTCGTCGCTACCGTCGCCTCCTCTCTATCGGGCCACTCGCCGGTCGAATCCATCCTGAACCTCTCGCTGGGCTTTGCGATCTCCGCCGCCATAGGAACCATCGTCTTCTTCTTCGCCTGCCTGGCGTGGATCGGGTTCGACGCACCGTTCCACCTCACCGCCCTGCGAATGCTCGGCATCGCTGCGGTTTGCGAAGCGGTCTGGCGGATCACCGTCCAGATCCCCATCCCATTCCTGGCATCCGCCTCGCTGCTCATCACCTACATCGGGCTCTTGCAGAGCATGCTCGACCTCGACCTACAGGACGCGGTCATCTTCGCTCTCCTCAACTGGATCGTCAAGATCTTTGTTGTCGCCGCCATCGTCGCGGCGATGAGTTCGCTCTAGCCTTGATCACCCGCGCCGGAATTCCTCCGCGCTCAGCTTCCGTTGTTCGGCCTCGCGGTAGCGGTGCCGGATCACCGGCAACAACCCACCCACGACGGTCGTCACCACGCCGCCAACCAAGAGAAAGGGATGAACAACGTAACCGGGCTGGCTCTGATACCACGCGACGGCCGCAGTTACCAGCAGGCCCACCCCCGCCGCGAGCAGGACCACCATCGCACCCAGAACAGCCGCCTTGGCTTTGCCCCTAGGCGCGAGATATCCGATCAGCGGCCCTCCGATCCCCCCGCCGACAACTCCGAAAACGCCGCCAAGAACCGCACCCGTGATGTTCGCATCCTGAACAGACATCCACGCACTCATGCCTGACCTCCATTGTGTCCGTTGTTTCGCACCGTGTCTCGTACCTGCCGCGCCGCCCCGACGGTAATTTCCCCCCGTTCGACCAGTGTCGCGAGCAACTCGCTCAACTGGTCGGGTGTCTTTCCTTGAACCGCCGCGGTGAGCCGCTCAATGACCCGATCAACACGACCCCGAATGGTTGGATAACTCACCCCGTACGCCGCTGCCAGATCTTTCAGAGATCCAGACCGAAGCACCAATTCCACGATCAGATCCAGATCCGCTCGGGGTAGAACTCCGAGTGGGTGGTTGTCCATGGATTTTTGATTTTCGTAGTCCATCTTATGTAAAATACAAGTCGACTTCCGTTTTGTCAAGGTAAAATTCAAAAAAACGAAATGTCTCTGTTCCCTTTTTTGGGGTGACTGGTCAGGCTGAGTTCTGATGCGAGCGTCTATACTGGCAGCTATGACATCTGCTCGGTCTTCCGTGGCATCGACGGCCTCCGCATCTCCTACGTCTCCTGTGAAGAAACTTCGTTGCGGCGTGGTCGGCGTGGGTCGAATGGGCCAACACCACGCCCGCGTGTACGCCACGATGCCGGGGTGTTCGCTGATCGGGGTGGTGGACGCGAACAAGGACCGCCGTGGAGTGATCGCGGACAAGTTCGAGACGACAGGGCTCGATTCGGTCGAGCAGTTGATCGATGCCGGAGTGGATGCGGTCTCGATCGCGGTTCCGACGATCCACCATCGTGCCGCGGCTGAGCCTTTGCTCAAAGCGGGGATCGCGTGCCTGATTGAGAAACCCCTCGCACAGGACGTTGAGACGGCGCGTGCGATCAGCGACATCGCCGATCGCACGGGGTCGGTCCTCATGGTTGGGCACATCGAGCGGTTCAACCCGGTCATCCGAGCGTTTCAACGAGCGACCGAGGGCGGGCTACCGGTGCTTCCGCGTTACATCGAGGTTCATCGGGTGAGCCCGATGACGTTTCGCTCGGTCGATATCAGTGTCGTGATGGACATGATGATCCACGACATCGATGTGCTGCTGATGCTGATGGGGGGCCGCGAGCCCGACGAGGTGCAGGCCACGGGCGTGGCCCTTATCACCGAGCACGCGGACATTTGCAACGCGCGGCTGACGTGGAACAACGTGTTCGGAGGCTCGTGCGTGGCGAACGTGTCGGCGAGCCGCCTTGCCCTGAAGACCGAGCGCATCACCCGCATCACTGGCGACAACGCGTACATCAAGATCGACTACGGCGCGAAGAACGGCACCATGATCCGCCGGATCGCCAACGAGATCCAGATGAACGAGATGCGTGAACAGCTCCGACAGGGAACGGACCTGACGAGCCTGAAGTGGCAGGAACTGGTCAACATCGAGCCGCTGGCTGTCGATGACGCCGAGCCGATCGTGGCCGAGATCCGCGAGTTTTTGGACGCGGTACGAACTGGTCGTCGCCCCGCGATCGACGCCAACGCCGGGTTTGCCAACGTGCGCACAGCGCAACGGATTCTCGACGCGATCAAGATCAGCAACTAAGCGGGAGTCAGCCCGGGCAGCCCTCTTCGAAGAGCGTTACAAACGCCTGGTAGTCGAACGCGTCGACAAACCCATCACGGCTAATGTCGGGGCTGCGCCCGGGCACGCACGCTTCGCCCTCGAAACACGCCACGAAGAGGTCGTAATCGAAACCGTCGGTAAGGCCGTCGCCGTCGAAATCGGCGACACAGTCCGGCCTCGATTCATTCCACCAGATTTCAACCGCGCCGCGCACGCCCGCTGGCCCGGCGGCGGTCCCGCCAAGCACCACGTCCGTTCGAGTCGAATCCCGGAGCTTTGCCGTACGCAGCGAAGCGACCTGCACCAACCCAGATGGCCATCGGGCCCCGCCGGCCACGAGCGTAATCGAGGCTCCATCCTCGCCGCCCGCTGTTGCCGGAAGAACCGCGAGCCGGCGATCGGCCCTTTCTGCAATGGTGATGTCCCCGAGCGAGTCGGCGTTGAAGTCGCCGCCGCCGAGGGCGACGGAGTCAACCGCATTCAGAAACGTCATTGGATCAAAGAGCCCGACGACGGACGCGTTCGCTCCGCGAGATTTCATCAACGAGACGCCTTGTGGCTCCCCGAGCACACCTTGGCTCAGAACGGCGACATCGACCGGGCCCACGCCGTCGTCGCTCAGAATCAGCATGTCGATGGGAGTCACGGGGAGCGGGCTGAACCGAGCCGAGGCGAACGCGGCGGGCCCGGTGGCCAGAAGCGTCGAGATGGTCACGTTCGAGTTGCTGACGGCGACGAGATCGGCACGACCGTCCGCGTTCACGTCCGCGGCCTTGATGGCCACGGGGCCCGTGCCAAGGAACCCCGCGCGGGTGGCCGCTCCGAGGCCACCTGCGCCGTCCCCAAGCCGATACTCGGCGGTGCTGGCGGTCTGGTTGCACACGACAGCGTCGGTGAATCCATCGCCGTTGATGTCCAGAGGAAGGCCTGACTCGGTCGTCAGGACAACGTCACCCGGGGCAGTGGAGGGCAGCAGCACCGGGGACGCGTACTCGTAGGGGCCAACGGAAAGTGCGACAGCGATCCGCCCGAGCGACCGCGAAGTGCTGACGATGTCGGCCCGGCCGTCGCTGTTCAGATCGGCAACGTCGAACACCTCGCCGCCCGTCGGCAGCGACAGATACCCCGCGACCGTGAACACACCGTTGATGTTTTGGAGGAACGAGATCGAGTGGTCGGTCGCAAGCGTTCCCGCCACGAGGTCGAGGTCACCGTCTGCGTCGAGGTCTGCCGCGCGGATCCGCCGGATCTCACCGTGCACGTTGGGGATGACGATGGGAGTGAAGCTTGCCATCTTGGGGCGTCGCGCAACAGCCACCGATGCGCTCGACCGTGACGCAAGCCCGCCGGGATCGACTGCGGAATAGTTGATGGTGAACACGCCAGCGAACGCGCCACTGATCTGAACACGCACCAAGGGTCGGCCGTGAGGCCCGGCGACCACAGACATAGGCCCTGCGGGAGTTTCGGAAGAATCCAACACCGGGGTGAGCACGTCGCCGTTAAAGTCGATGTCGTTGGCCAGCACGTCGATGTCAAGCTGACTTCCCGACAACCCCGAGGCGGAGTCGGCGCGAGCGGCGGGAGCCATCGGCACGGTCAACGCATCGACGGCGAGCCTGACCGCACGTCCAGCGTCGACCAATCCATGCCCGAACGTGTCGTCTCGCCCGGGGGTACCGAGGTCGAATGCGGTCAGTTGTAGAGCGAGTTCGGCCTCGGACGGCCCCCAGCCGGGGTTTGCCGAACGGATCAACCCCAGTACTCCCGCAGTAAGCGGCGCGGCGAAGCTGGTCCCGTCGTTGGAGGCCCACCCACCAACGTTCGGCATCAGAATTCCAACTCCTGGAGCGTTCACGTCAATCGCGGGCCCGAAGTTCGAGAATGTCGCCCGCGTGTTTGAAGCCGTCGAGGCACCAACAACGACTAAGTCCGGGAGGTCAACGCTCGAAGCCACCGAGTTCGAGTTTCCCGCGGCCCAGACACACGACGCCCCGCGATCTTTCAGGTACTTGCCCGTCGTGCTGTTGGTGGGCGAGGCCACCCCGTTGTACGAGATGTTCACCACCTTGGCCCCTTGATCGACGGCCCAGCGAGCACCCCGGTTGATGTCGCTGAGAAAGGCGTTCCCACTGGCGAGATTGGTCACGCGGATGGGCATTACGCGGAGGTCCCATCCTGCACCGGCCACGCCCACACCGTTGTCACCCACTGCACCCGCACACCCAGCGACAGCCGTCCCATGGTCGTTCGTCGGTCCAACAAGCCCGCCCGATGACTGCGGCAGGTTGTCGGCGGCATTGAACCCGGGGACGAGCACCGCCGCGAGATCCGGGTGATCGAGGTCCACCCCGCTGTCGCACACCGCGACGATGACGCCCGCAGACCCGATCGTCAGGTCCCACGCGGCGGGCAGATTCAGCCTTGGCATGTGCCACTGGCTCGGGTAGAGCGGATCGTTTGGCTCGATCGCCGGGGAGACGATCCAGTCCGGATGTACGTACTCGAATCGGCCGGTACGCTGAAGCCTTTGAGAAGCGTCTGCGTCGGTTTCACCGACTGGGACTTGCACGACCCACTCGCCCACCTCCACGTCGTCACGAATGATCGTAAGACCCGCTCGGGCGATCGCTTGCGTGCTTGTCCTGGGCTTGGCGATCAACCTGCCCGATGTGATTCTGCTCGACGCCACCCCTGGCGCACGATCCGCCGCCGGTGGGGCGGCTCCTGCCGCGACCGCCAGCATCAACCCGATTGACCATCCCATCCGCATGTAGCGTCTCCCGTGCAAGGTTGTACCATGAAGGCGGGCGTACCGCCAAGCTCGATCCGCTGGCGGCCCACGACTTGCGTGCGCTCACCCGCGAGACACACATGGTTTTCGGACGCAAAAAGCACAGGGCCCCCCGCCGAGCGAGGGGCCCTGGAAACTGCTTGGTGATGTCAGCGGGGCATGCCAAAGCATGCTCCAGAAGCACCGGCCAACGTCGAGGATCAGACCATGGCCTTGAGGGCCTTGAGGGCGCGGATCTTGATCGCGGTGCTCGCGGGCTTGGCCTTAAAGACCTTTTCGGTCTTGGTGAAGGGGTCGATGCCCTTGCGCTCGGGGCTGGCGGGCTTGAAGCGGCTCGTGACCTTCATGAGACCGGGGACCACGAAGACCTTGGGACGATCCTTCGCCGGCTTGGCGAGGTCGGCGGCCATGACGGCGGCCAGGGTTTCGAACACGCCCGCGACTTGCTTGCGGGCCAGGCCATTGTGCTCCGCCAGGATGTTAAAGAGCTCGCTCTTTTTACGCACCTTGGAGGCGGCGCTGATCTTGGCCACCTTCGCGGCGGGTTTTGCGGGCTTGGAGGCCTTCGAGGCCTTCGCGGGTTTCGCTGCTTTCTTCGCCATTCTCGTAAACTCCTTCTATCGGCCCGGATTTTCGGGTGTTTTGGGGCCGTCCGGCACCATCCGCTGGCGCCACGCCCACATTTCAACACCTTCAACCCCCGGAGGCAACTCTTCAACCCCATTTTTTCGCTGATTTTCGCACTTTTTTTCGGTGGCACTCCGCTTCAGCCCTCATGAGGAGCCTCCGACGGGGCGAATTCGATGCTCAGGAGCGCGTGGTCGGACACGCGGGCCGTGCGTTGGGCGTGCCAAAGCGTCGCTTTGTTCACACGCTTCGCAAGGTCTGCTGATGCCCAGACCGCGTCGATTCTCGACCCTCCAGGCCGCAGCACCCGCGAGATCGGATCGCTTCCGACCCACGTCCGCTCGGGACTGGAGGGATTGTGCTTCCGCCACACGTCGACGTACCCGGCCATTGCGAGTTCACCGAGGCTCTTCGTGTGCGTGAACGTCGAACCCTGTTCATCCACTCGGTGGCGGCCGGTGTTGAGGTCCCCTGCGATCAGAGCTCGGCACTGATGCCCCCGGGCAAACTCGACAAGTGATTCCCACGTGCGTGCCCGAGCCGTCGGAGAGCCGTCATCGGGGACGTGGACCCCCACAAGCGTGAGAGAGCCCAGCGTTGAGGTTTCAAGTTCCACAGCCAATAGCTTCGGTGCAAGCACCGGCGGCACCTCAACTTGCATGGATTCTCGGCCGATCCACCGGCTGGCGATGAGGACTCCGTTGAGGCCCGGAGGAGCCGACGACACGAACTGGTACGCAAGGCCCGCGTCGGCCAATACCGCTCTCAATTGCCCGCCTCTGGGGCCGCGGAACTCGAGGAGAACCACGACATCGGGGCGATGCTCAATGAGCGTCAGAGCGATTTCGGGAGTCCTGTGGGGACCTCCACCATGCAGGATGTTCCAGACGACGAGCTTCACGTCAGCACCATACGCCGCTGGATTTCGATCTTGAGCACCCCCCTTCGACGGACTACCCGACGAAGGCAGGGTGAGGGATGTCAGAATCCGCAGCCGAGTTCGAAAATTGTCACGAAGTCGTCGTAGTCAAACCCGTCCAGGAATCCATCGCCGTTGGTGTCCGCGGCCATATCTCCTGTTTCGAAGGCGTCAACGTATTCGTCATAGTCAAAGCCGTCCATAAACCCGTCACCGTTATAGTCCGCCGGGCAGGCCGCTCCGACCGTGAGCAGCACATCGCTGAATTGTGAACCGCTTTGATTGATGCCGATGCTCACACCAAGGGAGACGTAGAGATGGTGTGTGCCTTGGGGAAGCACCCCGGTAATGTCATGGCTCTGGAGCCCGTCGGGGTAGAAGAGGCTCCAGTAATGGTTGGGGCCGTTCTCGGTACGAAGCGAACTCTGAGCCCACACGCCTGAGTAGGTTCCCGAGGCCACAACACGGAACGCCGTAGGGGCGGAAGTCGTGAAAACGTAGTCATAGTAAAGATCACCGTTCGCGCCGACAACCACCGGCCCGCTTCCCCCGCCGCTCATCGCAATCGATGCGAACGAAGCGATCGCGAAGCCTCGCCCCTGGTTAAACGTATAGGTCGCCGACACAGATACTGACTGGTCTGCCGAGCCTGTAAAGGGATTCCCATTGACGTCGCCGTCGTTGAAAAACGCGCCTGAAAATCCGGCCCCGCCGTTCGTTGGGCGAACCGGGGCGTTGCTGCCAAAGGGCACGGTCTGGTTCCACTGCAGAACGTCCGCCCCACCACCGATGAGCCCCTGATAGTGGATACTTCCGGACAGCCGAACAAATTCAACATCGCCCGATGCAGCCCCCGCCATCACCGCACACCACACAGCCGAACGCACCATTGATAACCTCCTTATTGTCACCTGAACCGTGGTTCGAATCAGACTACATAGGGAGGCGACTCAGACCAAGAACAATGTGCGCTCGAGTTCCGACTTTCTTCGCCGCGCTCCCCAACACATTCTTGCCCGGCATCGTGATCCGATGCGTCGCTATGCTCCTCTATGACTGTTTCGAGCCATCCCGGTGCGGTACCTCTCGTTGTCGTCACTCGGGCGATCCCCGGGAGCCTGGAACTCCCGGGTGCCAGGGTCGAATCCGGCCCCGAGACCAAGCCCACTCGCGATCAACTCCACTCCATGATCCGGGGCGCAACGCTCGTGGTGACCTCATATACGGATCCGGTTGACGACGCCTTTCTGGACGCCGCAGGTGCTCAACTCCGTGGGGTGTGCCAGATCGCCGTGGGTACCGATAACATCGACAAAGCGGCGTGCGCTCGCCGGGGAGTCGTTGTGACGAACACGCCCGGCGCGGTCACGGAGGGGACGGCCGATCTGGCGTTTGCGTTGATCCTGGCAGTTGCGAGGCGGATCCCGGCAGAGGACCGGTACGCCCGGTCGGCGGAGTATCCCGCCATGGGTCACTTGTCGATGGCGGCCCACATCGGGCTCGAACTCACGGGACGTACGCTTCTGATCGTTGGTGCCGGGCGGATCGGGTACGCCACCGCGCTGCGGAGCCTGGGCTGGGGAATGCGGATTCTCTATGTAGCAAGGTCGCCGCACCTGGAATTCGAGCAAGCCCCGCTGGGGGCAAGCAGGGTCACACTCGACGAAGGGCTGCGCCGCGCGGACATCGTGAGCCTGCACACGCCGCTCACGCCCGAGACCCGGCACCTCATCGATGCGCGAGCGCTCTCGCTGATGAAGCCCGATGCGATGCTGATTAACACGTCCCGCGGCCCAGTGGTCGATGAGGCAGCACTCGTCAAGCACCTCCGGGACGCAAGGATCTGGGGCGCGGGGCTCGACGTATACGAAGCCGAGCCCACGGTTCATCCAGGACTGCTTGCCCTCGAAAACGTGGTGCTCACGCCGCACATCGGGTCGGCAAACCGGGTGAGCCGCGGCATCATGGTGCGGATGGTGGAGGCCAACGCCATAGCCATACTCGGCGGGCTGGCTCCGCCCAACCCCGTCACGAGGTAAGCCGAGTCAAAGATCTCGCGGAGAGCTATTTCGGTGTTGCTGCGGGCGCGGGCGCTGGGCCGGTGTCAGCCGGCGCGGCCTCGGGCTTGGTCGGCGTTCCACCAGAGCCGGGATCGGTGTGGGCTGGAGGGGTTGCCGCGGGCGGGGTCGAGTCGGGCTGGGTCGCGGGAGGCGTGCTGACCGGGGGCGTTTTTGCGGGACGCTTGGGCCGTTGCCGAATCTTGGAGGGGTCTTCTGGGACCTCATTGTACTTGGGTTTGTTGAGAATCACGTCTTGGAGGCGGACCTGCCGCCAGCGGTAGTCTTCCAGCACTTTCGGGTCGCGCTCAGTAAGTTGGGCCCGCCGGATGTACTCGAGGGTTTGCTTCTCGTCCGCACCGGTGAGCATCCCCGAGACGATGACGCCACGGAGGGCGGCAGGCTCGTTAGGGGCCAGATCGACTGCACGTGAGAAGAAATCCCTTGCTTGCTCTGCCCACCCTTGTTCAAGGTGTATCACGCCAAGGTTCGTCAGCGCTTGCTGCGAGGCGGCCGGGAAACGGCGAACCTCGTCCTTAAGAATGTCCGAGGCGGCGAGGAGATCTTTCTTGGTGAGGAGCGCGACACCGAGGTTGGTACGAACGCCAGGAAGGTCGCCGAAGGTGTCCAACGATTCGCTGTAGAGCGAGATGGCCTCGTCGATCCGCCCGGCGAGTTGGGCTTCGTGTCCGCGGGAAGCGAGCTTGGCGGCATCGCCCCGCTTTCGGGCGACGTCCTCGGAACTACCCAGGGTGCTCGGGGACGAGGAACACCCGCCTGACCACGCCGCAGTCACGACGGACAGCACGCCCAGGACCAAACCGGCTCGAATGCGACCGTAGATCATGCTAACTTTCCTTGCGTTCCCAGCGGGAAAAGACGATGTTGACCTGCCAGGCGTTGGCCTCGGGGCGGATCGTAAGACTCTCGACCTCGAGCCCGCGGAGCGACGTGGTCGCTTCCTGGATCCAGGTCATGACTTCCTCGATCGAATCGTGACGCAGGTTCGAATACTGGTACTTCTTCTGCAGCAACTTGGCGGGGTTGTCGGCCACGCCGGGCGTCTCGCGGCCTGGGAATTGCTCCAAGGCCGCACGCAGTTTCTCTGGCGCGGTGTTGCGAATCGTGAGGAGGGCACCCTTGAGCGGCTCGTTCGCCCGGGTGTCGCGGAACTTGGCCGACTGTGACTTGATGTCCTTGATCGTCGCCACCTGCTCGCGGATATTGATGGCCTGAGAGACTCTGGCGTCGTACTCCGCCACAGCCGCGTTGCGGGACGAGATCCCCCAGAACAGCGACGCCGTCGCGATCAGAAAGAGCGCGAGCGAGAGGACCAAGAGTCCCATCGGCGTGTTCCGCCGACGGGCCGCTTCACCGTGCGCCGCTCGGGTCGCGTGCAGGTCAGCCGCTTGCTGCCTGGTGACGTCGAACGTGCTCATCGTGCACCTCCCGGCGCGGCGGAAGAATCGGCGGCGACCCAGGTCGCCCGGAGCGTGTACTCGAACAGGTCGCCGACCTGCCGGCCCGGGTTGCTCGACCAGCCCGTCAACTGACTCCCCGAAATCTCGCGTAGAGCCTGCTCGATCGCGGTCGCCTGCTCGAGATTCGCATGGACTTTGAGTGTCACGAACGATGACGCCATGGAGATTTCCACGAGATGGATCTCTGCGTCGCCGGCGACCATCGAGAGCGTGGAGAGCTCGTCTAAAATCGGTTTGGCGTCCGCCCTAAACGCTTTGGGCTTGTTTTCGACGCGCAGTTTGTTCAGATACGCGGCGAGTTTGTCGGGGACTTGTTCCGGGTTCTGCAAAAAAGTGGCGTCAACCGATTCCACATCTTTGCGCCAGAAGTTCTCGACGCTTACGGCGGCGGCCCTGGCCGCGCCGGCCTCGGCACGTAGCCGATACGCGAACACCCCGACGGCGGCCGCGACCGCAGCGACGCCAAGCGACATCAGTACGATCGCACGCCGATGCGAACGCGTTGGCCGCTGCGAAGGTCCGATGAGTGCGCCGAAGACGGGAGCAGGACCGCCCGACGCTCCGCCACGCGGAATGCCTCGGTTCACGGGTGCGTCGTCCACACGCTCGGCGAGTTTGGTGAGCGTGAGCCCAACGGGATCGGCCTCCTCACGCATGTCCACAACCGCCGCGTCAAAGGCCTGTGCAAGGCCGCGCCCGAACTCAGGGACGCCCGTGGCGAACGGGGCCTCTGGGGACAGCAGCAAGACCCGAGCCGGAGCGACACCAAGTTCCGCGGCCCAGGCCAACCAAGACGACGCGACGCGCGACGCGTCCGCGGGTCTGGGGTGGACGCGGTACCTTGCGCTGGGTGAGCCCGCGCCTGTTCCGGACAACCCGGTGGACTTCATCGCGAGCGAATGGGTATCCGAGATCGGCTCGGAAGCGACTCGCAGGCTCTCGCCTGCTAGGAGCACGCCGGACCGCGACCACACCCAGTGAACGCGTCCCGTCCCGGGATCCACGATCACGACCGCGGTGACTGGAGTGGATTCGGCGACGACTGCACCGGCGATACCAAGTGATCCGTCGAGCCCGCGTGCCGACTCGGAGGCTGGCCTGGCCGCCGGATCCCAGACCGCGGCCATCGCCTGGTAGATCGTGGTGGTGGACGCCACTTCGATCCCCGCCGAGTCCAGAGCGTCGATGAGAAGCCGAGCGGGGACATCATTCACAGCCATCACGGCAAGACGCTCGGCCTTCGCGGGAACTTTTGCCCCACGCCGGTCGGAATTTTTCGCTGCCGCGTCGGGAATGAGACCGCCAAGGACGACGACGGACGCTCCGTCGGGAGTGTCGGCGTAGTCGGCCAAAGCGGCATGCGCCATCACCGGGGCTTCGAGCACGCCGTGCAACCCACCGCCGGCATCGTGGGTCTGCCTTGCCACGACACCAACAACTTCAGGATCCCGGGACGCAGAGCTGAGCCAGGAAAGGAGGGTGCCGTCGCCGTCGAGGCAGAGGACGTCGATCCCGGAGGGTGCCTGCTGCGACAACCAGGCTGCCGCGGCCGAAACGTCCCGATCGGGCGCGTTGTCATCCGGTGGTCCCGGGCTTGACCAACATAGTTCCGACCGCTCGGAAACTAGCCTGAGGCCTGTGATCGCCTCGCCGCGCAGTGCACGCTCGACATAACAGATTCGCACCGTCACGCAGCGGCTTTCCTCTCCAGCACTCCAGGCTTCACTTGGACATCTCCGCCATTGTTTCCTTGATGATCCCGTCGATCTCGCCGGGGTCGATTCCTTGCGACTTCATCACATCGGTGAGTTTGTCACGAAGATCGCGGGGCATCTCTCCCTTGGCTTTGATCGTTGCCCGGATCATCGACCCGTATTGATCCATGATTTTGGCTCGGGCGTCTGATCCGGCCTCGGCCAAAGGGTTCTCGCCAGGATTCTTGCTCGGGGCCTTGGACTTCTTCGACATCACCACAGACTTACCCCGCGCCGGCCTGGCACCGAGATACGAGACGACATCGCCGTCGGCGACGGCCTTGGCGATGGTGCGCTCCTTCCCTTCTTCTTCCACGACAATCGACTCGTCGTCCACAGAGACCAGACGGAAGTTCCGGGTCGATCCGTCAGCAGTGGACGCGAAGGTCTTTCCTTTGATCACGGGTCTCTGCTTGTCCTCGATCGACACCAGCGCCATCGTCAGCGAACCCATCTTCACGGGCCCGAGATACTTGATCGGTTCGGTCGACTCCGGCGGAGTCGTCGTCTCTTCGGGCGTCGTTTCTTCGCTCGGAGTATCGACGGCCACGGGCCGGTTCTTGATCAGCGCCAGTCGTGCCGAGGCTCCGCGCCCGTCGAAGTCACGCCGGGGTGTCTCGGGAGAGGGGCGGGCCGATGAAGACTCCGATGGCTTGGGGTGCCCCGAGATTGCGAGGGTGGTGTCGAGCGACTCGCGGGGATCGGGTGCCCGTGCCGCGGAAAGCGCGTATCCCGCCGCAACCACGCCACCGATCAGCATGCCGACGGAGATCCCGCTGTACACCTTGGCTTTCTGTCTCGAGATCGGGGCGGCCATCTGGTTGCTCCTCCGCCCATCTCGGGCGGCCTCCACTTTATCCCATCTCGCCTTCAACGGGTTCGCGAATCGCTTCCGCTCGACCCGTCGAGCCTGATCCGTTCGAGTCCGATCACGTTTCCTCGGCGTGATGTCGCCGCCCCGGACCCGGCGCCCCGCCCCTGTGGCGTGCTGCTCAGATACCCCTCGTAGCGATCGACGACGCGATCCCCTTGCACAACGTCGACCCGGAGCGACCAGAACGTGGTATCCGAAGCCACCAGCCGAGCGACCGATGCCTGCTGCTCGGGGGTGAACCCTCCGTCGATCAGGGCCTGATTAAACGCCTGTGCGGTAAGAGGCCCCTGCCCCCTGAGTTCGAGCAGCGTCGAGACGAACCCGGTGCCTGAGGTGCTCGAATCCGTTGCCGCAGAGACGGCGGCCTCGATCAGTTCCTGTGACGCCGACCCCGCCGATACCGCAACGGGACCCAAGGCCCGCGAGAGCCCCCCGAGGTCGTCGCCGAGTGCGTCCTTGGCCGCCCGCACCAGTCGCTGGGCATCCTGGAGCGTTTGACCCGTGAGCCCGGCGAAATCGACTCGGACCCGATCCTGTGCGTCTTTCAAGAACAACCTCAGGGTCTCCGACCCTCCGCTGCGAGGACCGAAACCGCCATCACAGCGGATCTCAACCAGCTTTCCCTCGCTATCGATCATCTCGCGGATGGGCCTCCCCCGCACGGTCTGAAGCCACGCCTCCACAGCGGAATTGATGCTCCGAGCGATATGGTGAGACTCGTACTGCCCTACCTGTCGGCGACTCGTGAGCGAATATGCGGACTGCCGCTCCATCAGCGATGCAACAATCACCCCGACCATGAGCGTCAGCAGCAACACCATGGGCATGATGAACGCGCGGCGTTTCACTCGGCTTTGCTCCCTCGAGTGGGGAGCGAGATCCCTTCACGCGTGGGTGTAAACCGGCCGCCACCCGTGGTTCTTGTCCGCCCGCCGCCAGTGCCCCCGGCACCGTCCGCTCCCTCTTCAAGCCCGTTCGCCGTAACCTCCGCCATCACGACGTAATCGATCTCGAGCAACCAGCGATACTGGTTTCCCGATGCGAATTCGAGCCCTACCTCGGCGTACGCGGGTAGTTCGTCCTCCCAAGTGACCTTCAGTTCTTCCTTCCACTCGCCGTCGTGGAAGAATCGAACTTTCAACCGTGTGACATCCGAGGCCAGCAGCACCGGATATCCGGCCGACGCGGACATCGGCAGTGGGTCCTTGCCCTCTTCCGCGGGGGGCGGCAGCGGGATCCACCACACTTGGTTCAAGGGTGTCGAACCCGCTCGGGCATCGGCGCCAGCGGCTCGCTCCTGTGGACGCATGACGAACGCGCCTCGAACCGCCTGCATACCACCGTCGGACGAATTGTTGACCCGCGGCGACGTCTCTTCGGTCATCAACTCGTCAGGGATATTCCCCGCGCTGCGGCGCGAAACGCCCCCGATGGGGCTCCTCGATAACGTCATTTCCAAACGCGGCCCCGATGTCGTCGTCAAGGCCTCATCGGCACCGAGCACCAACCGGGGCGGCGGCGGGGGCGCGACAGAATCGCCCTTTTCGCCCGTCGGGGTGCTATCCCCTTCGGGAACCGCGGTCCCGGTGCCCGCAGGGCGGCGGTTCTTGGGCTTGTCGGAAGTGGCGATCGCCACAAATGCGTTCTGGAATGCCAAGTGAGCCTTCTCGACCTCGGCGTTGCGCTCGGCTCGGCCCGCCATGCGACGGTCGGTGCTCGTGACCGAGGCAAAGAGCATGAAGCACGCCGCTGCGACCACTCCCGCCATCGCCGTTGCCAGAACGATCTCGAGCAGCGTAAACCCCGCAGTGGCCCGCACCGCTGACTTCTGTGCGCGTCGAATGCTCATTTTGATGCGCCTCCAGTGCTGCGGGGGGTGCCTCCCGTTCCCAGTCCTCGCGTGCCTCCTCCTGAACTTCCGCCCCCGCTTCCCCGGGGAGGGAGCCGCCCGGTACGAAGGTATTCGGAAATCGCGGCCGCTCCGTACTCTTTCAGGATCCGTCGCCGAGAATCAGGCCTAGTGACCGTTTCCATCGGGTCAACAAGTCTGCAGAGCGTGGCGTTGGGAACTTCCTTCGAGAAGCCGAACGTTCCCCCGCTTTCCTCCGAGAGCCAGACCTTGACGCGGATGACATGAAGCCGTTCGAGATTAGAAGACGCCCCTCCGGATGCACGAGGAGAATTCGCGCTCGGTACTCCTTCGGGGCCGCCTCCCGAAGGCTGGTCTTTGGGCTCCACAGCGGGAGTGAACTCGACCGAAGAGCGATCCATCTCCCAACGGAACGTCTCACCGGTGCTCCATGTGATCTTGTCGCCCTCGCTCTCGGGGCTCTCGGGGTCATCGAGGTACATCAGAATGATGCGGTTCCCGAGTTCGGCGGCCGTCAGCGATCGCCCCTCTCGGGCCTGCGACTTGTGCATGAACGAGATCGCCGCCGACGCGGACATGATCAGCATGCCCAAGAGCGCCATGGCAAACACCACTTCGAGAATGGTCAACCCCGCCGACCGTGGTCGGTTGCCGACCCACCGAGTTTTCGGATGGATCATCATGGTTGCTCAGTTCATCATGGTCCATACGTCGATGTCGTCGGCGGTGCCCGACACCCCGTCGGCTCCGTACGACTTGAGCTGGAAGGGACGCTCGGGATCAAGGCCCGTGGGGTCGTAGTAGAATTCACGCCGCCATCCATCCTTGAGAGGTTTGTCGCGGGGGATGTACGCGGGCTGAAGCCCCGAGAGCGTGGGCGGGTACCCGATCTCGTTGGCGTTGTACGCTTCGAGCGACTGCTTGATGACGGACATGGTCGCCTTTGTCGCTCCGGCGCGGGCACGCTGTCCCTGGGCGCCAAAGGCCATTGCGGCGATCCCCATGACCACGCCGATGATCACGATGACGAACGTGAGTTCGAGCATCGAGAACGCCCGCGCCGACTTCTTTGCAGTGCGCCCGGCGTGTCCAATTCGATTCAGCATTTCGTGTCTCCTTAATTCCGAAAGCCTTCCACCCCTGCAATCGTCAACTCTGCACCCGGCCCGACAGCGTGATCATGGGCACCATGATCGAAAGCACCAGCGAACCGATCATCAGGAACATGATGAAGATCAGCAGGGGTTCGAGCACCGCCAGAAGCCGCGCCGACCGCGTGTCGACCTCGTCGGCCATGTCGCCGGCAAGGGTCTCGAACGCCGCCTGCATATCGCCCGATCGTTCCGCGGCGATCAGCAGCCGGCGCGTTCCCAGGGGCAAAGCCGTCACCTGATCGATCAGCACCCGCAGCACCCCGCCCTCGACGAGCCTTGCACGCAGTTTGGCCACCTGTGTCCGGAGCTGGACGTGCGAGACCGCGGTCTCCGCGACGCCCAACGCGTCGGCGAGCACCACGCCCGTCCGAGTCATCGCGCTCATCACCGTGAACAGCCTCGCACACTCCTGCGCCATGTATACGTCGCGAAGCAGCGGCAGCCTCGTCATCAGCACCCCGACCCCGCGAGCCAGCGCACCGCGGAAGACCACCGCCGCCCCGCATAGCACCATCAGAAGCCCTGCCAGCACCATCCAGTTGTCCCGCATGAAAACACCGACGCCGTACACCAACTCGGTGAACCAGGGCATGCTCGACACCGATTCTCGCATCGACTCGATGATCCCCGGAACCACGACCGTCATCATCCCAACCGATACGATCACGCTGATCGAGAGCACGATCACGGGGTACAGCATCAGCGTCATCGCCTTGCCTCGAACCGCGAGCTGACGCCGGCACGTCGTCGAGAGTTGCTTGGCCGCTCCGCCGAGATCGCCCGTGCGTTCCGCAGCTCGGTACACCGAGATTGAAACCGAGTCAAACCCCCCCACGGCCGCGATCGCGTCCGCAAACGAACTTCCCCCGGAGACCAGTTCACGGATTTTCGTCACCCGAGACCGCATCGCAGGAGTCACCGATGTCTGCGCGACCTCCAATGCCTCAACCAGCGGCACGCCGCGCGTAAGCAACTGGGCAAGTTGCCCGTGGAGTTCCGCCTGATCCTTCAGGCTCACCTTCCCAGGGCCGCTCTCGCCGCCCAACCCGGGAACAACCCAGCTCCGAAGCGGCACCAGCCGCTTTTGCCGAAGCTGCGCCGCCAGATCACCGGCATCCCGGGCCCGCGCAAGCCCCACCGTACGGCCCCCATTCACCGTCGCCGCTTGGTACAGGTAGGCCCGTGACACCGGCATGGTGACAGACTGAACACGACCCGAACTCGACGACACTCTAGCCATGTTCCACACTGTACCCTGACGAGGGCCGATCGGGTTCACCCGGTCCCTTCTTCCTCTATACGACCCCAATCGATCCACAGGCCACCGCCGTTGGATTGATTCGGCTCTGTCTGGCGTCACAATAGAGCCCGAACCGGCCGAAACGGTTCACGGACCATGACCAAACACTTCTCCGGGAATCGACCCATGACTTCAGCCGCCGCCGCCTCGCTTCAGGGAGCCGACTCCACACGCAGCACGATGCGTGCGCTCTATAAGCATCATGCCGGGGTCGGGCTGAAATTCGACCCGTCCCGCCCAAAGCCGGTTCCGGGGCCCCGTGACGTGCTGATCCGAGTGAGGAAGGTCGGCATTTGCGGAACCGATCGGCACATCTGGGAGTGGGACTCCTGGTCGGCAGGTCGGATCCCGGTTGGCATCGTGACCGGTCACGAGTTCGTTGGAGTCATCGAGTCGGTTGGGTCGGCGGTGACGAAATACAAGCCCGGTTTGCGGGTTTCGGCGGAGGGGCACATCACGTCGTGGTCCGATTACAACAGCCGCACGGGAAACGCCCACATCGCCAGCGACACGCGGATCATCGGGATCGATCGCGACGGGTGCTTTGCCGAGTACGTCGCAGTGCCCGAGGAGAACGTGTGGCCGGTGCATGAGGCGATCCCGGACAAAGTGGCGGCGGTGCTTGACCCATTGGGCAACGCGGTCCACACGGTGATGGCCGCAGGCGTCAGCGCCAAGAGCGTGCTGATCAGCGGCGTGGGGATCATCGGTCTGATGGCGGTGACAGTGGCCAAGGCCGCAGGGGCGGGCCGGATCTTCGCGACGGATGTGAACCCGGAACGGTTGGCGCTGGCCAAGAAGCTGGGGGCCGTCGAGGCGTTCGACGTTCGCCAGGGCAAGGGGTACATCGACGAGGTCAAGAAGGCATGCCGGGGCGAGGGAGTCGATGTGCTGCTGGAGATGAGCGGGGCAGCGTCGGCGTTCGACGAGGGGTTCCGGTGCCTCCGCAACGGCGGGACCGCCGCGATCCTCGGAATCCCCAGCAAACCCATCACGTGGAACATCACCGAGCACGTCGTGTTCAAGGGCGCGACGGTGCTGGGGATCAACGGCCGCAAGATGTTCGAGACCTGGTACCAGATGGAAGAACTGCTGCTCTCGGGCAAGCTGGAACTCGATGACATCATCACGCATGAATTCCCGCTCGAAGAGTTCGAGAAAGCGCACGAGACCATGATCTCGGGCCGGGGGATCAAGGTCGTGATGAGCGTGAGCTGAAGCGGCGAGCGTGCTCGGACAGCATTCTGGGCAAGAAAACCCGCCAAATGCAGCTTGAAAACGCGCAAAGACAATCAAAGCCAATTTTCCGAAAATTGACTTTGATTGGCAGTGCAGCACCGTTGCTCGCAGCACGCGTCGCCAAGGCGGACCGGCGGTAGGGTCAGACGCCCAGTCAGACGCCCAGGAGGATCTCCATCGTTCGCTGGTCGAGTTTCTCGTAGGGGAGCGCCCGGGCCGCGAGTTTCTGACGGTCGAATGCCATCGCCTGGAGCGTCTGGGCCTGGCTGCGCGTGTATTTCTCTGACAAGGCGTCGAGGTCTTTGCCGGCCTTGTTGATCTGCCGGAGCAGGGCCTTGACGGCCGGGTCCGAGTTCCAGACGTCGGCCTTGTGCCTCAGGGCGAGGTACGTCCGCATGCAGCCCCGGGCGAACTCGATTACGTCGTCACGATCGGCGGTGCGGTACGCGTGGGCGTCGAAGTGCTTGAACCCGGCGTAACGCCGATCTTCGAGCAGTTTCACGAGGAAGAACGCGGACTTGATGTCCACCGATCCGAACCGGTAGTCCTGGTCGTAGCGACCGAACTGCTGGTCGTTGAGGTCGATGTGGAAGAGCTTGCCCATCCCGATGGCCTGGGCCACGGCGTGATGGAAGTTGAGCCCGGCCATGTGCTCGTGGGCAACCTCCGGGTTGACGCCGACCATCGCCGAGTGCTTGAGTGTCGAGATCAGCGCAAGGTAGTGCCCGGTGGTGGGAAAAAACATGTTCCCGCGTGGCTCGTTGGGCTTGGCCTCGAGGGCGAACTTGTAGTCGTACCCGCGGTCGATGGAGTACCCGCACAAGAAGTCAAGGGCACGCCGGAACCGCTCCTCGGCCTCGATGGGGTCCTTGCCGGCGTCTGATTCGCACCCCTCGCGGCCGCCCCAGAAAACGTAGATCTGAGCCCCGAACTCCGCCCCAAGGTCCATCGCACGCATGGTTTTCTGCAAGGCGTACGCGCGGACCTCGGCATCGTTGCTGGTGAACGCACCGTCCTTGAAAGCGGGATCGCCGAAAAGGTTGGTCGTTGCCATTGCGACCTTGATCTTCGTCTTCCTCAACGCCTTGGAGAATTCGGCCTTGATCTCGTCCGCCTCGGCGGGCGACGCATCTATAGGAACAAGGTCGTTGTCATGGAAGTTCACACCGTGAACACCCCCCACTTCGCCCAGCAGCTCCACGGTCTCGGCAGGAGAGAGCGCGGCCCGCGTCGGGGCTCCGAACGGGTCTCTGCCGGTGTTCCCCACCGTCCACAATCCAAATGTAAATTTGTCCTTCGGCGTCGGAGTCAGTTCTGGCATGGCGGGATCGTACCGATTTTTCACGGCCGATGCCCGAACGCGGGTGTGAGCATTGCACTCGCCTCTGACTTTGGGTAGGCTGGCGCGACGGAGGTCCGCATGAGCGCACAGCGTATGGCCTTTTTCTGCATCGCCGCAATGATCTCGGGCAGCGCGTTGGCCCAGGCTGACCGCTGCGAGGACGCGCAGCCGTTGCCTCTTGGGCTTGTACTCGGGACCTTGGCAAACGCAACGCTCGACGGGTCTAACGCGTGCGGTGAACGCCTCCAGGACGTGTGGTACACATTCACCCCGACCGAGCCCGGGGTGCTGGTCATCGATGGTTGCCAGATGCCCGGCGCGTTGATGGTATCGGTTCATACTGGATGCCCGGGAACCGCAGCCAACCAACTCGCGTGCAACTCTCGCGATAGCTACAACTGCGGCAGCCGTCCGCACCTCCAGGTTGCGCTCACGTCGGGCGTTGAATATCGCGTCCGCGTGGCGAGCACCTCGCTGACCGGGTCGTACACCTTTGCGACGTACTACATCCCTCCCCGGCAACCCGGCGGGCACGGTCCCGATGTCGTCTCGGGAGACATCCCCGAGTACCGGACGTACGGGACCGCTGGCGGATACGCGGCCTACGCGCTGGGTTCCACCGCGTGTAACGTCGGCGACCAGAACGCAGAATGGACCAACATCGACAACAGCAATCATCACCCGGTGATCTCCACGTCGATGTATCGCTTGGCCAACGGCAAAATCGACCAGATCGGGTACGCGTGGCTCAAGCACGGCTGGGCCTCGGGCACCGAGACATTCTGCGATTACTGTCCGGAGTCCGGAGTGCTTCCATATCTCATCCCGGGCTGCTCGGACAGCTACGACGTGCCTCAGAACGGGACGCAGATCGGGCTGGGTCCGCGCTCGGAGGTCGATCCCACCACAGGGTACTTCCCGTATCCTCCCTCGGCACCTGCGGGGATCACGGACAACACCTCGCGCCGAATCCGCGTCCCTGTGGACACGGTGACCCCGGAAAGCAACCCCACCGCTCGGTACTTCGCCGAGCTGCATTACGTCGCAGCAGACGACGCCGCCGCCGGAAACGCGCTGAACAACGCCTCGTACCGCGAGTTGGTCGGTGTCACGCCGACAACCATCGGCGGGTTCAACGGGATCACGCAGCGTGACAAGCCCGCGATCATGGCCTGGGCGGAATCCGATCCGACGGTGCTCGCCGTCCCCTTAGATTTCTCCGATCGCGGGTATACCACGCGATTCTGGGTGGCTTCGGCCGCCAAGCCCGCGGGCGACGGCTCGTGGACCTACACCTACAGCGTCTTTAACCTCAATGCCGATCGGGCCGCTGCATCTTTGATGCTGCCCAGGCTTCGTGGCGTGACCGCCACGGCTGCGACGTTCTGGATGCCCCAGTCGCACTCGGGCGAGCCATACAGCAACACGCCGTGGCAGTGGAGATCGACCCCCGATTGGTTCGGGTTCGAGTGCCCTCAGACGTTTGTCGAGAACCCCAACGCCGGCGCGTTGCGCTGGGGTGTGATGGCCACCATGACATTCTCTTCGCCCCGCCCTCCGGTCGATCGTCTGGCCCGGCTTGGGTTGTTCAAACCCGGGAACGCGGGCGAGCAGGCCGAACTGGCGGTGAACGTTCGTGTCCCGTCGGCCGTGCCCTGCGTTGCAGATTTCGACGATGACGGGTTCAGCGACGGGTTCGACTACGACGCGTTCGTGGCGTGCTTCCAAGGCGTGGGCGAACCCGGCTGCTCGGCCGACATCAACGCCGACGGGTTTGTCGACGGCTTCGATTACGACGCGTTTGTGATCGCCTTTGAGCTTGGATGCTGAGTATTTCTGGCTTGATCAGAGGGCACGGTCAAGACCGTGCAACGCGTGCCGCGGAGAGAAATTCCGCCAAGTATTTTTTCTCGAACACCGTGGCCGCCTTGGTCGTGGCGTGGTGATCGATGCCCCACAGGCTGGCGACAAGGTCATGTCGCTCAAGGTCCATCTGTACGGAGAACTCGCCATCGACGGCAAAGACCACGTCAACGCGATCCGCGAGGTACGCGGCCAGTGCGTTCGAATCGGGAGGCCCGACTGAAATGGTGGGCCTGGCGCGGGCCGCCTCGGAGTTCAGATACCAGATGTCCGAACAGACGATGACCCCACCCCCACCTCCGCCCCCGCCCCAGTCCCCGCCGGACGCCCGGGCGACCATCTCTCGCACGGCATAGGCCACGGGCCGGTCGAACAGTTCGGCTTCGAGCGTAGACCCCGTGACGATCAGGACGGCCCGGTCCAGATCGACCCGTGAAACACGTTCCGGATTCGCGCGACGGTCGCCTTTGGGCACAAGACTCCTCCTCCCCACCTCTGATACCCTATCGGTTGATCCCGAGGAGTTTCAGCATGCTCAGTTCATCACTGGCCCAGTCACCCGGCGTGCGTACCCCCACTCCTCTCGGCTCTCATGCCGCCAAGGTTTGCAACCTCGAAGAGCCCGCCCACGAACCGGCACCCGCTCCGGCTGTGCACGCAAGTCCCGAGGAACCCGCCCAGTCCACGGCGACCAAGCCGCGTCCTGCCCCGCCGAAGCTGGACCAACTCCCGCAGTTCCGGGTGCTTCTGCACAACGACGACCACAACTCGTTCGACTGGGTAATCGATTCGATCATGGAGCTCACGCCGCACCGGAAGGAATCAGCGATGCTGCTGACGTGGGAGGCTCATGCGACTGGGGTCTCGCTGCTGCTCGTCACGCACAAGGAGCGGGCCGAGTTGTACCAGGACCAGTTCAAGTCGAAGAAGTTGATCGTGACCATCGAGCCGGCCGAATAACCCGTGAGCCACACCGACGCAGGCAAGCCCCATGGTTCGTCGATCACACCGATGACTCGTCGGGCGGCGGTGGCGTCGATTGTGGCCGCCGGCGCGGGCTTTGCCGCTTTCGGTCCCCGGGGGCCGCGTGCCGGCGGTTCGGGCCGGGTGGTTCTCGACTACTGGGAGAAGTGGACGGGCGACGAGGCCGCAGCGATGAAGCAGGTCGTTGATCGCTTCAATGACTCGCAGAGCCGCATTCACGTTCGATATTTCATCACGGCGGGAATCGACCAGAAAGCCCTCATCGCCATCGCCGGGGGCGACCCGCCCGATATCGTCGGGCTGTACAACTACAACATCCCGCTGTACGCCGAGACCGGTGCGATCCTGCCACTTGACGAACTGGGCTCTCCCGAGGCCACGGGGCTCGGGCGTTACGCACAGGGGGTCAGGCCGATTCTCACCCATCCGGATCGATCCGGTGCTCTGAGGCAGTTTGCGTGCCCGAACACGGGGGGCACGCTGGCTCTGTATTACAACGCCGGCGCGTTCCGAGAGGCGGGGCTTGATCCTACGAGGCCCCCCCGCACAATCTCGGAGCTCGACGAATTCGCCGAGAAACTCGACCGGCGGACGACCGGCGGCGAGTACCAACGCCTGGGATTCACCCCGACCGAGCCCGGGTGGTGGCCATGGGCCTGGGGTCCGTACTTCGGCGGGACGCTCACGGACGCCGCGGCACGCCACGCAACCATCGACTCGCCCGAATGTCTTTCGGCGTTCTCGTGGATCCGCAATGCCGCCGAACGACTCGCCCCTTCGCTCGTGTCCAGGTTCGGGGCCGGCTGGGGCGGGTCGTACGACTCCCCATTCAACGCGTTCATCCGTGGCGAGGTCGCGATGATCCTCCAGGGCCCGTGGCTGGCCAACGTCATCAACCGCGTCAACCCGACGCTCGACTACGGGGTTGCGCCGTTCCCGATCGCCGACGCGCTGGCGCCCATCGCTCAGGCGGGGCCCGTGGGGCTTGTCGAGGCCGACACCATCTGCATCCCGCGTGGGAGCAAAGACCCCGAGGCCGCGATGGAGTTCATCGCCTACACGCAGCGACAGCCGATCGTCGAGTTTCTCTCGACGAAGCACTTTAAGTCCACCGTTCTCGCTTCTGCCTCGGACGAATTTGTCTCAGAGCACCCCAACCGTGGCGTGGCGGTGCACAACGCGATCGCACAGAGCCCGCGCGGGTTTATCGCCAGTCGGACGAGGCAGTTCCCGCAGATCCGCGCCGAAATGGGTTCGCTGATGCCCGCCGTATGGAACACTCGGCAGGATGTACGCGGGCTCATCGCCAAGACACATGCGGCCGTGCAACGTCTGCTCGACCTTGAAGCAAGCCAGAAGGCCCGTCGTCAGAGTGCGGGAGGATCGGGGGCCGCGTGACGCAGCGCCGCGAAAACTCGGCAGGCTTCCTTTGGATCAGCCCGTGGATCCTGGGTCTCACCGCGTTCACGCTCTTGCCCATGGCGATGAGTCTGTCGTACGCGTTCACCGATTACCCTCTGCTCGAAGCGCCGATCTACGTCGGGTGGGAGAACTTCTCGAGGCTGGCGACCGACCCCAAGTACCTGCACGCGGCCGGCCGCACGCTGGCGTACGGGTGCGTCGTGGTGCCGGCCTCGACCGCAGTGGCGCTTGTGCTTGCGGCAATGGTAAACGCCTCGCCGCGATGGGGACGGCTTCTCCAGGCCGCGTTCTTTCTGCCCACGCTTGTTCCATCGATCGCCGCCGCCATGATCTGGATCTGGCTCTATAACGGGAAACAAGGGCTCATCAACCAATCGCTCTCGCTCGTCGGCATGCAAGGCCCCAATTGGCTCGCCGACGCGTCCTGGGTCTTCCCCGCCATCGTGCTCGTCTCGCTGTGGACGGTCGGGCATTCGATGGTCGTGTATCAGGCGGCGATGCGGCAGGTACCCGAGTCGCTCTACGAAGCCGCCGCCTTGGACGGCATGGGCCCTGTGCGCCGGTTCTTCCATGTCACACTCCCGATGATCTCGCCTTCTATTTTGTTCAACGTCGTTACGCTCATCATCGGGACGCTCCAGGTGTTCGCGATCCCCGCGCTGTTTTCCGGGGCCAACGAGGGAACCGACCCGCAGGCCTTTAACTTCTATACCAACGAGCTCTTCAACCAGGCGTTCCTCAACGGCCAGATGGGCTACGCCTGCGCGATGGCCTGGGTGCAACTCGTGTTCGTGCTTGCCCTGACCGGGCTCACCTTCGCCGCAAGCTCTCGACTCGTCCACTACCGAGGCAGCTAACTGTTGTCGAACACATCCTCCATCATCCGATCGCCGCTCCAACGACTCGCTCTTTCGGCGGCGTTGTTCTCGCTCGCCGCTCTCTTCCTGCTCCCCATCTTCTGGATGCTCATCACAACCGGCAAGACATTGGAACAGGCGAACTCCGGGACTCTGTCGATCCTGCCCGATCCCGCCGGCTCGCTCCCGACCAACGTAGCCGACAACTTCTCCAAGGTCTGGACCGATCCCGCCGTCACGTTCCCGGTGTACCTGAGGAACACGCTGGTGGTCGCCGTGCTCTCGGTGACAGGCATGACCCTGAGCAGCGCGATCGTCGCGTACGGGTTTGCTCGAATCAACTTCCGGTTCCGCGGCGGGCTCTTCGCACTTCTGCTGGCCACCATGATGATCCCGTTCCCGGTCGTCATGGCTCCCCTCTACCTCATCTTCCGCGAACTTCACTGGATCGGCACGCTCAAGCCACTGTGGGTCCCCGCGTGGTTCGGGGGGGCCTTCTCGATCTTCCTCCTCCGCCAGTTCTACATGCAGATCCCGAGGGAACTCGATGAAGCCGCCCGCATCGACGGCTGCGGGCACTGGGGCATCTTCGCCAGGATCATCCTCCCCCTGTCTACACCAGCGTTGGCGGTCGTCGCCCTCTTCCATTTCCTCCACGTCTGGAACGACTTCCTCGGCCCGCTCATCTTTCTGAACCACCGCGACCAGTTCACGCTCGCGTTGGGGCTCCAGCTCTACCAAACAAAGGCCGGCGGCACTCCGGTCAACCTGCTGATGACTGCCGCAACCATGGTGGTGGCTCCAGTTCTGTTGTTGTTTGTTCTTGCACAAAGCACCTTCATCAAGGGGGTTGCATCAGACGGACTCAAGGAATAAATGTTGCTGGCTAATTTGTTGTAGATGAACACATCTGTTCGTACTTTGATCGCTATTCACGCCATTTCTTGAAACTGCACCCCGAGCCGCTATGATCCTCTCCCTTACAAGGAAGCCGAACATGTACGCGATTATTGAAGAGTCCGGTGGTCAGCGCCACGTGACTAAAGACGAGCAAATCCTGATCGACCTTCTCGAAGGCGGCAACGCCAAGGTCGGTTCAAAGATCAAGTTTGACAAGGTGTTGGTCGTCGGCAAGGTTGGAGCCGCCAAGATGGGCGCTCCGTACGTCGCGGGTGCATCGGTCGAGGCTGAAGTGCTCGACCCGATCGTGGCCGGCGAGAAGATCTACATCCACAAGCACAAGCCCAAGAAGACCTGGAAAAAGAAGACCGGTCATCGCCAGAAGTACACGCTCGTGAAGGTCACGAGCATCAACGGCTAAGGCCGCCTTCGGCACTCCGAACAGGCCCTTGGCTGCTCGGCTCCGATAGCCTGACCACGATCGACTCGAAGGCCCGTTTACTCGGGCCTTTGTTGTTTTTCTACCTATCCTCTCCCGATGCGTCATCTCACCCTCATCACCACCGGCGGCACCATCGAGAAGACCTACAACGAGCTGACGGGGTCGCTCGAAAACCGTCGGTCGCTCGTCCGGCTGATGCTGGGTCGGCTGCGACTCGAGGACACGACGGTAAGCATCATCGAGCTGCTTTCGAAAGACAGCCTGGAAATGACCGACGACGACCGGCGGCGGATTGTCGAGGCCGCCCATACCGCGGGCGCGACCGCCCAGACTCCCGCGGTGGGGATCGTGATCCTCCACGGGACCGACACGCTGCACAAGACCGGGGAGGCGCTGTATCAGGCGTACCCCAGCCCGCGGGTGCCCATCGTGCTGACGGGGGCGATGAGGCCGTTTGAGATGAAACGATCGGACGCGTTGCAGAATCTGACAGAGGCGCTGTTTGCCGCCGGCACGCTGCCCCCGGCGGTGTACGCGATCGCGCACGGTCGCGCTCTGAAGTTCCCTGGCGTCACTAAGGACCGGGAGCGTGGGACGTTTATCAGGGCTTGACGGGCGATGATTGGCGGACCGCCGGGGCGGACAGATTCCCGGCGCGGTCCTGAGCCCACACCGCAACGGCATCTGCGCCAACGCCAATGTCCGCCGCCCGCTCGTCGGCACCGGCACATCGCCAGGACCAAGCTCCGCCGCTCCGGGCGGCAACGACCCATCGTGCAACCGTCTCGCTGCCTTCTTTGACGGACCATGTGAGCTCGACCCCACCTCCCGCA